>ENA-OQER01000282-OQER01000282.1-human-gut-metagenome-genome-assembly--contig:-NODE-282-length-28797-cov-2.151448_pt1 | contig 28797 bp, 38 predicted proteins | sample MGYA00242797_ERZ504639 | MGnify/ENA primary metagenome ERZ504639 (study PRJEB26092, sample SAMD00036306) | human gut metagenome | host: Homo sapiens | study: EMG produced TPA metagenomics assembly of...
AGAGAGGCTCTGCCGGATTTTACGACGTAATGGCCTGATGTGCTGCGCTTACCAGGCCTGTGAAATAAATCGCAAATTATTGTTGGTCAGATACAGCGTCGTATCCGTTAAAAGAGTTGTCACTTACTTAAGTTTATTTCCAGCGTTTCACCATCTACCGTCAGATCGCGCCACGCTTTCGGCCTCGTCCCCAGTTTTCCATCCTTCGCAGCTGTGAGTAATTTTTCTTTCGTTATTTCGTTCGGAAGTAAACTCATATCAAGCGCGTCCCATTCTTTTCTGTCTGAGTCAAAGCCATAGACAATGACTCTGTCATCATTAAAAGCAAACAGGATCCGCTCCGCCTGACCATCACTATTCAGATCTTGCTCGACCAGGACGCAGGCGTCTTTTTCAATACAGGTCATCACGTTATAGCGATCCTGGATTAAGGCCGACCAGAATGTCGCATCCGGTTTAACAGAACCAGGGGCAATTAACACATTTTCGGCTAATACTTTTTCCGATACCTGTTCCTGAAGATGTTGCTCTCCATCTAACGCCATCAGCAGATCCCGCGCGCGTTTCGGGTCTTTCATAAACCCGGCATCGCTTTTCAGCGACTCAAGCGCCGCACGTCCATAGCGACCGCTCTGTTCGAGCATGTAGATAGTTACCTGGTCTGGCGTGTTTTTGCCGCTCTGATAACGCGCCATATGACTGTTCACGCTAATACGCATACTGTCCAGCACCGGCGAATTAAGAAGCACCAGTATCACCAACACCAATAACGAAACCGCAAGGTTCACTTTGCCCTGAAGAACAAGGGGATTTTGCCCATTACGCCAGACGATACTGACAAAATACCCCAGCGACCACACCAGTAACACCAGCACCGCCAGCGCGCCCTGCAAGCGGTCGACAGTCCAGCCGTACTGAGCGACCCGCAGCCATAACGCCCAGGCGGCGACGAACACATACAGCGGAGCAACCAGCAAAGCGGTTTTAATCAGGCAACGCAACGGCCCCGTCCAGGGAAGTGACGCTTTTTGCGGATCGCGGACAATAACCATTAAGATCAATTGCAAAAAGGCCAGCGTTAACAGCAACCCGGCGGCGGAGATGTGGCGAGAAATCGCGCTCAGGCCCGTAAACGGCAGAGTGATGATAAACATCAGGGTTAGCAATGATACTAACGGCAGCAACCCCGTGGCGATTAACGTGAACAACTTTTGAATAGAGTCGATTAAACGTGACTGTGTGCGCGCGAGAATCACCGCCAGTGCGGTAACCAGACCTAATGTAAGATACATAAACCAGTCGGTTGCAAAAAAGAGCGTATTGAAAAACTTGATGCCAACAAGTTTAAACAACTCACCCCACAGTAAAAGCACCAGCACGTCAAGCCATTGGCGAGAAAAATCACCAGTAATATAAGTACGTTATGCCATACTGACTGGTAAAATAGCGAATAGCGGCTACTGTCATTGCGGATGCGAAGCTTTGTTGTATCCACGGTAGCAACAACATTGCCATCAACAGCAGATAGCAGCCAAAATCCAAATCGCCTTTTCAGCTCTCCAGGGGTTCATGCCATCAGTTGCCACTTCAACCAGCCGCTCATCCCCAGCGTGGCAATAAACACCAGCGCCAGCCATCCCCAAAGGCGCTTCTGTTTAAAAGAGATCACGGAGAAGAGTAAAACGGATGAAAACGCAACGGTCGCAGGCACGCCATAAACAATCCAACTGTGATTTTTTCCGGCAAGCCAGGCGATCAACAGGTAGCAAACCAGCCCCTGAAGTAATCCGGTAGCAATCATCCCCCAGCGTGTTGCCGGTGAAAGTTCAACGTTATCCATGTTGGTTATCCAGAATCAAAAGGTGGGTTAATTATCGCATCCGGGCAGTAGTATTTTGCTTTTTTCAGAAAATAATCAAAAAAGTTAGCGTGGTGAATCGATACTTTACCGATTGAATTTGCATCAATTTCATTAAGGAATGCGATTCCACTCACAATATTCCCGCCATATAAACCAAGATTTAACCTTTTGAGAACATTTTCCACACCTAAAATGCTATTTCTGCGATAATAGCAACCGTTTCGTGACAGGAATCACGGAGTTTTTTGTCAAATATGAATTTCTCCAGATACGTAAATCTATGAGCCTTGTCGCGGTTAACACCCCCAAAAAGACTTTACTATTCAGGCAATACATATTGGCTAAGGAGCAGTGAAATGCGCGTTAACAATGGTTTGACCCCGCAAGAACTCGAGGCTTATGGTATCAGTGACGTACATGATATCGTTTACAACCCAAGCTACGACCTGCTGTATCAGGAAGAGCTCGATCCGAGCCTGACAGGTTATGAGCGCGGGGTGTTAACTAATCTGGGTGCCGTTGCCGTCGATACCGGGATCTTCACCGGTCGTTCACCAAAAGATAAGTATATCGTCCGTGACGATACCACTCGCGATACTTTCTGGTGGGCAGACAAAGGCAAAGGTAAAAACGACAACAAACCTCTCTCTCCGGAAACCTGGCAGCATCTGAAAGGCCTGGTGACCAGGCAGCTTTCCGGCAAACGTCTGTTCGTTGTCGACGCTTTCTGTGGTGCGAACCCGGATACTCGTCTTTCCGTCCGTTTCATCACCGAAGTGGCCTGGCAGGCGTCATTTTGTCAAAAACATGTTTATTCCGCCCGAGCATGAAGAGCTGGCAGGTTTCAAACCAGACTTTATCGTTATGAACGGCGCGAAGTGCACTAACCCGCAGTGGAAAGAACAGGGTCTGAACTCCGAAAACTTCGTGGCGTTTAACCTGACCGAGCGCATGCAGCTGATTGGCGGCACCTGGTACGGCGGCGAAATGAAGAAAGGGATGTTCTCGATGATGAACTACCTGCTGCCGCTGAAAGGTATCGCTTCTATGCACTGCTCCGCCAACGTTGGTGAGAAAGGCGATGTTGCGGTGTTCTTCGGCCTTTCCGGCACCGGTAAAACCACCCTTTCCACCGACCCGAAACGTCGCCTGATTGGCGATGACGAACACGGCTGGGACGATGACGGCGTGTTTAACTTCGAAGGCGGCTGCTACGCAAAAACTATCAAGCTGTCGAAAGAAGCGGAACCTGAAATCTACAACGCTATCCGTCGTGATGCGTTGCTGGAAAACGTCACCGTGCGTGAAGATGGCACTATCGACTTTGATGATGGTTCAAAAACCGAGAACACCCGCGTTTCTTATCCGATCTATCACATCGATAACATCGTTAAGCCGGTTTCCAAAGCGGGTCACGCAACGAAAGTTATCTTCCTGACCGCAGACGCCTTTGGTGTGCTGCCGCCGGTTTCTCGTCTGACTGCCGATCAAACCCAGTACCACTTCCTCTCTGGCTTCACCGCCAAACTGGCCGGTACTGAGCGTGGCATCACCGAACCGACACCAACCTTCTCCGCTTGCTTCGGCGCGGCGTTCCTGTCGCTGCATCCGACTCAGTACGCAGAAGTGCTGGTAAAACGTATGCAAGCGGCAGGTGCGCAGGCGTATCTGGTTAACACTGGCTGGAACGGCACTGGCAAACGTATCTCGATTAAAGATACCCGCGCTATTATCGACGCCATCCTCAACGGTTCGCTGGATAACGCAGAAACTTTCACTCTGCCGATGTTTAACCTGGCGATCCCAACCGAACTGCCGGGCGTAGACACGAAGATCCTCGATCCGCGTAACACCTACGCTTCCCCGGAACAGTGGCAGGAAAAAGCCGAAACCCTGGCGAAACTGTTTATCGACAACTTCGATAAATACACTGACACCCCAGCGGGTGCTGCGCTGGTAGCGGCAGGTCCGAAGCTGTAATCAGCTGATATCTCATTGACCCCTTATCCAAACGGATAAGGGGTTTTTTTATATCTGATTAGCTATCAATATGTACACGGTACACTTATAATAATCAATAGACCGCAGGATGCATTATGTTCACCTTTATTGAACTACAAGGATTTAGCAAACGCCGCCAGTTATTGTTACCTGATGATGAGTTCCGGGCTTTTCAGGAACTACTCATTCAAGATCCCACTGCCGGTGACATTATCGCAGGCACAGGCAGTTTTAGAAAAATTCGCTGGAACCGTTCTGGAATGGGGAAACGGGGTGGCATTCGGATAATTTATTACAACGTAACACGCAATGGCCGAATTTATCTGGCGTTGATTTATCCTAAAAATGAACAGGATGATTTAACAGAAGAACAAAGAAAGGCATTGAAACTATTGTCAGAGAAGCTGCTTTAATGTTGAAGCTCCACAAATTCCACCATGGTCGAAATGCCAACGGAGACATTGAAAACAGATGAAAGATGAATTATTTGCTGATCTTCTTGCCAGCGCAGAAGAAATGGTACGCATCGAAAAGGGTGAAGAAACGCCTGAACCAGAGCACGTCCATACTTTTAGCGAGATCGATGTAAAAGCGATCCGTGAAGCAACGGGTTTACGTCAGCAAGATTTTGCTGTCGCCGTAGGGGTAAGTTATGACCTGGTCAAAAGCTGGGAAACCAAACGCCGTCAGCCTACCGGAGCACCTCGAAAATTGCTCCTGCTTTTGCAAGCGAATCCTTTCATTATCAATCAATTGAAAACAATCTAAAAACGGGAGACACCTTCGCCTCCCGTTTTATTTACCCTTCTTTTGTCGTGCCCTGCGCCCGCGTTACCGGCACTGGCAGCCAGGCGCGAATGGAAAGCCCGCCCCGCTCGCTGGTGCCAAGCTCCAGCATCCCGTTATGGTTATCCACGATACGCTGCACAATTGCCAGCCCTAATCCCGTGCCGCTAATGGTGCGCGCACTGTCGCCGCGGACAAACGGCTGGAACAGGTGCTTACGTTGTTCCGGCGCAATTCCCGGACCGTCATCTTCCACCTGGAACCAGGCGCGATTCGGCTCCGTTCCGCTGCTGACTTTGATCCAGCCATTGCCATAACGGGCGGCGTTGACCACCATATTCGCCACCGCGCGTTTGATCGACAGCGGGTGCATTTTCACTTCAATGCTGCGGGGTAAAGCGCGGTTTCAATTTCCCGCTCATAGCCAACTTTCGGCAGCAATCACCTCACCGAGTACTGCATTAAGATCCGCCATTTCCATCGGCACTCTCCTGCCCGGTGCGCAGTAGTCGATAAACTGCTCAATGATGGCGTTGCACTCTTCGATATCTTTATTGATCGATTCTGCCAGATAGCCATCCTGCTCGCTCATCATCTCAGTCGCCAGGCGAATACGCGTCAGCGGCGTGCGCAAGTCGTGACTTACCCCCGCCATCAGCAGCGTGCGGTCATCCGCCAGTTGCTTAACACCAGCCGCCATATGGTTAAAGGCACGGGTAACGGAACGCACCTCCGAAGCGCCATATTCACGCAGCGGCGGCGGAATAATCCCTTTACCAACCTGCAAGGCTGCGTGTTCGAGATCGACCAACGGTCGGTTCTGGATACGAATAAACAGCCACGCCCCGCCTATCGCCAATAGCATAATCGCCAGCGTATAGCGGAACAGCGGAGAGAAATCGCCCTGATGAATTTCGGTCAGCGGCACGCGTACCCAGATATTGGGCGACAGCCAGGTTTTCAGCCAGACGACAGGCGAACTTTTGTTGACCTCAACGCGCACTTCCGTCGGGCCGCCCAGTTGCTGTGCCATCTGATGGCTTAAGAATTCATAGTGTTGCGCCCAACGCAGACCTGCCTCTTCGGCAGCCTCGTTGGAGTAGAGAGAGATCCCCAGCTCACGGTAGATCTCCCGACGGAAAGCGGGAGGCACAACCAACTGCGTGCCGTCCTCCAGTTGCAGTTTGTCGGTCATCAACATACGCACTTCGTACGCGAGGACTTTATTAAACTGCTGGAGGCTCGGCAAAATCGCGAAGTTCAGCACCACCAGATAAGTTGTCACCAGGCTGGCGAACAGCAAGGTGACGATGAGCAATAACGTACGGGCAAATGAACTTCGTGGCGAGAAGCGCAATCGCCTCATGCTTTAGAGCCGTCCGGTACAAAGACGTAGCCCAGGCCCCAAACGGTCTGAATGTAACGCGGATGCGCTGGATCTTCTTCTACCATGCGGCGCAGACGCGAAATCTGCACGTCGATGGAGCGTTCCATTGCGGAATATTCACGACCACGGGCAAGGTTCATCAGCTTATCGCGGGAGAGCGGCTCACGCGGATGGCTGACCAGTGCCTTCAGTACCGCAAACTCACCGCTGGTGAGCGGCATCGGCTCGTCTTCGCGGAACATTTCGCGCGTACCGAGGTTAAGTTTGAACTTACCGAAAGCAATTACCGCCTCTTCCTGTGATGGTGCGCCTGGTAGCTCGTTCGCCTGACGACGCAGCACCGCACGGATACGGGCCAGCAGTTCACGCGGGTTAAACGGTTTTGGAATGTAATCGTCAGCGCCAATCTCCAGGCCAACGATACGGTCCACTTCTTCCCCTTTCGCCGTCACCATAATGATCGGCATCGGGTTGCTCTGACTACGAAGACGTCGGCAAATCGACAAGCCATCTTCACCAGGTAACATCAAATCCAGTACCATAAGATGGAAAGATTCACGAGTCAGCAGGCGATCCATCTGTTCTGCATTAGCGACGCTTCGAACCTGGAAGCCTTGTTCGGTGAGATAACGTTCCAGCAGCGCACGCAGGCGCATGTCGTCATCGACCACCAGAATCTTGTAGTTCTCTTGCATTGTTTGTACTCCCAAAGGTTCGCAACAATTTGTAAGCGTGTATTCTTAAAAAAGCTCACGTTCGTCACCAGCTAAATCTGGTATGAATTTCAGCCTAAATTGTTACAAAGCATATTAAACAGCAGCTTAAGTATACAATTTATTCGGCGAAACATTATTGATTCTGTTGATATGATCACGTTATACCCAATGTGCGCATTATCAAACAGACAAGGGAATCAACGAGATGAAAACGCCCCTGGTTACCCGGGAAGGGTATGAAAAAACTCAAACAAGAGCTTAATTATCTCTGGCGTGAAGAACGCCCGGAGGTCACAAAAAAGGTGACCTGGGCCGCAAGTCTGGGCGACCGCAGCGAAAATGCTGACTATCAGTATAATAAAAAGCGCCTGCGTGAAATCGACCGTCGCGTGCGCTATCTCACTAAATGCATGGAAAATCTCAAAATCGTCGATTACTCCCCGCAGCAGGAAGGCAAGTCTTTTTTGGCGCATGGGTGGAGATTGAAAACGACGATGGCGTGACTCACCGTTTCCGTATTGTCGGCTACGATGAAATTTTTGGCCGTAAAGATTACATCTCTATCGATTCCCCGATGGCCCGCGCATTGCTGAAAAAAGAAGTCGGCGATCTGGCGGTGGTGAATACCCTGCCGGGGAAGCGAGCTGGTATGTTAATGCTATCGAGTACGTGAAACCGTAAGGAAGAGTCTTAACCTCCTGCCGATGCTGGCATTTTTGCCAGCCAGTCCGTATAACTATCCCCTGATTTTTGATCCGAAAAGATGAACTCAAACCATGATGAATGATTCGTTCTGCCGCATTATTGCGGGTGAAATTCAGGCGCGCCCGGAACAGGTTGACGCTGCCGTTCGCCTGCTTGACGAAGGGAATACCGTGCCGTTTATCGCACGTTATCGTAAGGAAATCACCGGCGGTCTGGATGACACGCAGCTGCGTAATCTGGAAACGCGTCTGGGATACCTGCGCGAACTGGAAGAGAGACGTCAGGCGATCCTCAAATCCATTTCCGAGCAAGGCAAACTCACTGACGAGCTGGCGAATGCCATCAACGCCACCTTAAGCAAAACCGAACTCGAAGACCTCTACCTGCCCTACAAACCTAAACGCCGCACCCGCGGGCAAATCGCCATTGAAGCAGGGCTTGAGCCGTTGGCTGACCTGCTGTGGAGCGATCCGTCACACACGCCAGAAGTCGCTGCTGCACAATATGTTGATGCCGATAAAGGCGTGGCAGATACCAAAGCCGCGCTGGACGGCGCGCGCTATATCCTGATGGAACGGTTTGCCGAAGATGCCGCGCTGCTGGCAAAAGTGCGTGATTATCTGTGGAAGAACGCGCATCTGGTCTCAACCGTGGTGAGCGGTAAAGAAGAGGAAGGGGCAAAATTCCGCGACTATTTCGATCATCAGAACCGTTGTCCACGGTGCCTTCTCACCGCGCGCTGGCGATGTTCCGTGGGCGTAACGAAGGCGTACTCCAGCTTTCGCTGAATGCCGATCCGCAGTTCGATGAGCCGCCCAAAGAGAGCTATTGCGAGCAAATCATCATGGATCACCTTGGCCTGCGCCTGAACAATGCCCCGGCGGATAGCTGGCGCAAAGGCGTAGTGAGCTGGACCTGGCGCATCAAGGTGCTGATGCATCTGGAAACCGAACTGATGGGTACCGTGCGCGAACGCGCGGAAGATGAAGCAATCAACGTCTTTGCCCGTAACCTGCACGATCTGCTGATGGCGGCCCCTGCCGGACTGCGTGCAACGATGGGCCTCGATCCGGGTCTGCGTACTGGGGTAAAAGTGGCGGTGGTCGATGCCACTGGCAAACTGGTAGCGACCGATACCATTTACCCGCACACCGGACAAGCCGCAAAAGCAGCGATGACTGTTGCTGCGCTGTGTGAAAAGCATAACGTTGAACTGGTGGCGATCGGCAACGGTACAGCTTCCCGCGAAACCGAACGTTTCTATCTCGACGTGCAGAAGCAGTTCCCGAAAGTGACCGCACAGAAAGTGATCGTCAGCGAAGCTGGCGCGTCGGTTTACTCGGCTTCCGAGCTGGCAGCGCAGGAGTTTCCGGATCTCGACGTTTCGCTGCGTGGCGCGGTGTCTATCGCCCGCCGTTTGCAGGATCCGCTGGCGGAGCTGGTGAAAATCGATCCGAAATCTATCGGCGTAGGTCAGTATCAGCATGACGTCAGCCAGACGCAACTGGCCCGCAAACTGGACGCAGTAGTAGAAGACTGCGTAAACGCCGTTGGCGTCGATCTCAACACTGCTTCTGTTCCGCTGTTAACCCGCGTGGCGGGCCTGACGCGCATGATGGCGCAAAACATCGTGGCCTGGCGCGATGAGAACGGTCAGTTCCAGAACCGTCAGCAACTGCTGAAAGTGAGCCGTCTGGGGCCGAAAGCCTTCGAGCAGTGCGCGGGCTTCTTGCGCATTAACCATGGTGATAACCCGCTGGACGCGTCTACCGTCCACCCGGAAGCTATCCGGTGGTGGAACGCATTCTGGCAGCAACACAGCAGGCACTGAAAGATCTGATGGGTAACAGCAGCGAACTGCGTAACCTGAAAGCGTCTGACTTTACTGATGAAAAATTCGGTGTGCCGACAGTAACTGACATCATCAAAGAGCTGGAAAAACCGGGTCGCGATCCGCGTCCGGAATTTAAAACCGCTCAGTTTGCCGATGGCGTCGAGACAATGAACGACCTGCAACCGGGTATGATCCTCGAAGGTGCGGTGACCAACGTCACCAACTTTGGCGCGTTTGTCGATATCGGCGTGCATCAGGACGGCCTGGTTCACATCTCTTCATTGTCGAACAAGTTTGTAGAAGATCCGCATACCGTGGTGAAAGCGGGCGACATTGTGAAGGTGAAAGTGCTGGAAGTGGATCTTCAGCGTAAACGTATCGCCCTGACCATGCGTCTGGACGAGCAGCCTGGCGAAACCAACGCCCGTCGCGGCGGCGGTAATGAACGCCCGCAAAACAACCGCCCGGCAGCCAAACCGCGCGGACGTGAAGCGCAGCCTGCCGGTAACAGCGCGATGATGGACGCGCTGGCGGCAGCAATGGGCAAAAACGTTAAACGCCCTGATTGACCCCTAAACCTGCGCGATAAGGTGTCCACGCCGCATCTGGCAACGAACGCCTTGTCTGACATAAAAGTGCCGGAGAATATCTCCGGCATTTTTATTCCACAGCCAAACTCACAATATATTCCGGCAACATTTATCACTTCATTAACAACTGAAACCTTAATTAAACATTAGCCAGTCCTGGTAATTCGCTATTCGAATTATATTTTCGCTGCGATATAACCTTGAGCCACATCAACATTGAGTCAGATTATTATTCAAACCAACATTCGCACACATTTTAAGTATTGCTGATAGAACCATTCTCATTATCATTGTGTTGTTGATTATTTAATCTCTCCTTTGTTGGCAAATCATCTGGTCTCATGTCGCTGTCAAACGCCCCATGAGGTAGTTATCCAGTTAATGAGAAACAAGTAGGCACCTATGCAATACACTCCAGATACTGCGTGGAAAATCACTGGCTTTTCCCGTGAAATCAGCCCGGCATATCGCCAAAAACTGCTTTCTCTTGGCATGTTACCTGGCTCCTCTTTTAATGTGGTGCGCGTCGCTCCACTCGGCGACCCCATTCATATCGAAACCCGTCGTGTGAGCCTGGTATTACGCAAAAAAGATCTGGCCTTATTAGAAGTGGAAGCGGTTTCCTGTTAATACGGTGATAACAACAATGAAAAAATTAACCATAGGCTTATTGGTAATCCAAATTCTGGCAAGACAACCTTATTTAACCAGCTCACTGGCGCACGTCAGCGTGTAGGTAACTGGGCTGGCGTTACCGTCGAACGTAAAGAAGGGCAATTCTCCACCACCGATCATCAGGTCACGCTGGTGGACCTGCCCGGCACCTATTCTCTGACCACCATCTCATCGCAGACCTCGCTCGATGAGCAAATCGCCTGTCACTACATTTTGAGTGGCGACGCCGACCTGCTGATTAACGTGGTGGATGCGTCTAACCTTGAGCGTAACCTGTACCTGACGCTACAACTGCTGGAACTCGGCATTCCCTGCATCGTGGCACTGAACATGCTCGACATTGCCGAGAAGCAAAATATTCGTATTGAAATTGATGCTCTGTCGGCGCGTCTTGGCTGCCCAGTGATCCCGCTGGTTTCAACCCGTGGTCGCGGTATTGAAGCGCTCAAGCTGGCGATTGATCGCTATAAAGCTAACGAGAATGTGGAACTGGTGCATTACGCACAGCCGCTACTCAACGAAGCAGATTCACTGGCAAAAGTGATGCCTTCCGACATCCCGCTGAAACAACGTCGCTGGCTGGGCCTGCAAATGCTGGAAGGCGATATCTACAGCCGCGCCTACGCCGGTGAAGCGTCGCAGCATCTGGATGCCGCCCTCGCCCGTCTGCGTAATGAGATGGACGATCCGGCGCTGCACATTGCCGATGCGCGTTACCAGTGCATTGCTGCCATCTGTGATGTGGTAAGCAACACCCTGACGGCAGAACCCAGCCGTTTCACCACTGCGGTAGATAAAATCGTGCTCAACCGTTTCCTCGGTCTGCCGATTTTCCTCTTTGTGATGTACCTGATGTTCCTGCTGGCTATCAACATCGGCGGGGCGTTACAGCCGCTGTTTGACGTCGGCTCCGTGGCGCTATTTGTGCATGGTATTCAATGGATTGGCTACACGCTCCACTTCCCGGACTGGCTGACTATCTTCCTCGCCCAGGGCCTGGGTGGCGGCATTAACACCGTGCTGCCACTGGTGCCGCAGATTGGCATGATGTACCTGTTCCTCTCCTTCCTTGAGGACTCCGGGTATATGGCGCGTGCGGCGTTTGTGATGGACCGTCTGATGCAGCGCTGGCTTGCCGGGGAAATCCTTTGTGCCGCTGATCGTCGGTTTCGGTTGTAACGTACCGTCGGTAATGGGTGCACGTACGCTTGATGCACCGCGTGAACGTCTGATGACCATCATGATGGCACCGTTTATGTCCTGCGGCGCGCGTCTGGCTATCTTCGCAGTATTCGCGGCTGCCTTCTTCGGGCAGAACGGTGCGCTGGCGGTCTTCTCGCTGTATATGCTGGGTATTGTGATGGCGGTGCTGACTGGCCTGATGCTCAAGTACACCATCATGCGCGGTGAAGCGACGCCGTTTGTCATGGAGTTGCCGGTCTATCATGTACCACACGTTAAAAGCCTGATTATCCAGACCTGGCAGCGTCTGAAAGGCTTCGTTCTGCGTGCTGGTAAAGTGATCATCATCGTCAGCATTTTCCTGAGCGCTTTCAACAGCTTCTCGCTGAGCGGGAAAATCGTCGATAACATCAACGACTCGGCGCTGGCGTCCGTCAGCCGGGTGATCACCCCGGTCTTCAAGCCAATTGGCGTGCATGAAGATAACTGGCAGGCAACGGTTGGCCTGTTTACAGGTGCCATGGCGAAAGAAGTGTAGTGGGTACGCTCAACACCCTCTACACCGCAGAAAATATTCAGGACGAAGAGTTCAATCCGGCAGAGTTTAACCTCGGTGAAGAGCTGTTCAGTGCGATAGATGAAACCTGGCAGAGCCTGAAAGACACCTTCAGCCTTAGCGTACTGATGAACCCCATTGAAGCCAGCAAAGGCGACGGCGAAATGGGTACCGGGGCGATGGGCGTGATGGATCAGAAATTCGGTAGCGCAGCAGCAGCTTACAGCTACCTGATTTTCGTCCTGCTGTATGTACCATGTATCTCGGTGATGGGAGCCATCGCCCGTGAATCAAGCCGTGGCTGGATGGGCTTCTCCATCCTGTGGGGGCTGAATATCGCTTACTCGCTGGCAACATTGTTCTATCAGGTCGCCAGCTACAGTCAGCACCCAACTTACAGCCTGGTGTGCATTCTGGCGGTTATCCTGTTTAACATCGTGGTTATCGGTCTGCTGCGCCGCGCGCGTAGCCGGGTGGATATCGAACTGCTGGCAACCCGCAAGTCGGTAAGCAGTTGCTGCGCAGCCAGCACCACCGGTGATTGCCATTAATGGCTTCACTTATTCAGGTGCGCGATTTGCTGGCGTTACGGGGCCGTATGGAAGCGGCCCAGATAAGCCAGACATTGAACACTCCACAGCCAATGATTAACGCCATGCTGCAACAACTGGAAAGTATGGGCAAAGCCGTGCGGATTCAGGAAGAACCTGACGGCTGCCTCTCTGGCAGTTGTAAAAGCTGCCCGGAAGGAAAAGCCTGTCTGCGCGAGTGGTGGGCGCTGCGTTAACCTTACTCCATCGCCTGTTTTGGAAAGCCCGGTATGCGTCTGCATCCGGGCTTTTTTGCGTGCGGCTTTCCATAAAAATGCAACTCTTGCAGCACGGCGTAAGTTCCTTTGAAAGCATCTCGCAGGGATGAAAACTCGCTAATGCACAGATGTGGAGTGGCGCGTAGAGTCGCGGCATTCAAACAACAGGTGAAGGAACGCCATGAGTAAAAAGCAGAGTTCCACCCCACATGATGCGCTGTTCAAACTCTTTTTACGCCAACCGGACACGGCTCGCGATTTTCTTGCGTTCCATTTACCGGCCCCCATTCACGCGCTCTGTGATATGAAAACCCTCAAGCTGGAGTCGAGCAGCTTTATTGATGACGATCTGCGTGAAAGCTATTCCGATGTGCTGTGGTCGGTGAAAACGGAACAAGGACCAGGATACATCTATTGTCTGATTGAACATCAAAGCACCTCAAACAAACTGATCGCATTTCGCATGATGCGTTACGCTATTGCCGCAATGCAAAATCACCTTGATGCTGGATACAAAACGTTGCCGATGGTGGTGCTATTGTTGTTTTACCACGGTATTGAAAGCCCCTATCCCTATTCGCTGTGTTGGCTGGATTGTTTCGCCGATCCCAAACTGGCAAGGCAGCTTTATGCCTCCGCATTTCCGCTGATTGATGTCACCGTCATGCCTGATGATGAAATCATGCAGCACCGACGTATGGCGCTGCTGGAGTTAATTCAAAAACATATTCGTCAACGCGACCTGATGGGCTGGTAGAGCAAATGGCCTGCTTATTAAGTAGTGGATACGCTAATGACAGACAAATCAAAGGGCTGTTTAATTACATACTGCAAACCGGCGACGCGGTACGTTTTAACGATTTTATCGACGGCGTTGCCGAACGTTCACCGAAACACAAGGAGAGTTTAATGACAATTGCGGAAAGATTGCGGCAGGAGGGGGAACAATCCAAAGCCCTGCATATAGCCAAAATAATGCTTGAATCCGGAGTCCCTCTTACAGACATCATGCGCTTTACCGGGGTGTCAGAAGAAGAGTTGGCTGCGGCGAGCCAGTAAATTTCTGTCTCGCCATTTCAAAAGTTGCCTACACCCTCTGCTTCAACGCCACCAGCAGGTGACAAAACTCGACCGGATGCGAAATAAACGGCGCATGGGCCGCTTTGGCGAAGATATATGATTCGCTGTGAGGCCAAAGTTTATCCAGCATCGGCACCACTTTGCGCGGCACCAGACCGTCGAGATAGCCATACAATCGCAAAAACGGCATGGGCACGTTTTGCAGCGGCTGACGGAGATCGACCGTTTTCAGGATTTCCAGCCCGCCATTAAGCACGTCAACCTCCGGCATCGGTAACGCCAGAACGGTTTTCTTCACGCCCGCGCATCCTGGCGCGCCGTTTCAGTGCCCATGGTTTGTAACGCCAGGAACCGCTCCACTGTACGCTGAAATCATCACTGAGTTGCTGCTGAAATCCCGCCAGCACGTCCGGTTTTATCCCCGGCCACTCGTCACGAGCACTAAAACAAGGTGACGACGCACGGTGACCAGCGCCTGAACACGCTCGGGATGGGTTAACGCAATCTGGCTTGCCACCAGCCCGCCCAGACTCCAGCCTAACCAAATGGCTTTATCAGGTGCCTGTTGCAGCACGCTTCGGCCATATCAGCAAGTGACAGCGCACCAAATCCCCGGCTACGCCCGAAGCCGGGCAGGTCAACAAGGTGCAGCGTAAAATGCGAGCTAAGTTCCTCGTCAATGCAACGCCACACTTCGGCATTCAGTCCCCATCCGTGCAGCAGCACAAGATGAACATTCCCCTGACCTTTGGTCTGCCACCAGATGTTATTCATCCGCTATTGTTCTCTTTTGACTTACAAGGATGAACATATGCTAACAGTACCGGGATTATGCTGGCTATGCCGAATGCCACTGGCGTTAGGTCATTGGGGGATTTGTTCGGTCTGTTCACGCGCCACCCGCACAGATAAAACGTTATGCCCACAATGTGGATTACCCGCCACACACTCCCATCTTCCCTGCGGTCGCTGCCTGCAAAAACCGCCGCCCTGGCAAAGACTGGTCACAGTTGCGACTATGCGCCGCCGTTAAGTCTGCTCATCCACCAGCTTAAATTTTCCCGGCGCAGTGAAATCGCCAGCGCCCTGTCACGTCTGTTACTATTGGAAGTCTTGCACGCTCGTCGCACCACCGGGTTGCAATTGCCGGATCGCATCATCAGCGTTCCGTTATGGCAGCGGCGTCACTGGCGTCGGGGATTTAATCAGAGCGATTTGCTGTGTCAGCCGTTATCACGCTGGTTGCACTGCCAATGGGATAGCGAAGCCGTCACACGTACACGGGCCACTGCGACCCAGCATTTTCTCAGTGCCCGGCTGCGCAAGCGCAACCTGAAAAATGCCTTTCGTCTTGAATTGCCCGTGCAAGGTCGCCATATGGTGATTGTGGATGATGTCGTTACCACCGGAAGTACCGTCGCAGAGATTGCGCAGTTGCTTTTACGCAATGGTGCGGCGACTGTCCAGGTCTGGTGCCTTTGTCGAACCTTGTAGAGCCTCGATGATGGGCGTATTATAACCAACTAAAATAGTCAACTATTAGGCCATTACTATGATCCGTATTTCCGATGCTGCACAAGCGCACTTTGCCAAACTGCTGGCAAATCAGGAAGAAGGGACACAAATCCGCGTATTTGTGATTAACCCTGGCACGCCTAACGCTGAATGTGGTGTTTCTTATTGTCCGCCGGATGCCGTGGAAGCCACCGACACTGCCCTGAAATTTGACCTGCTGACCGCGTATGTTGATGAGTTAAGCGCACCATACCTGGAAGATGCAGAGATCGACTTTGTTACCGACCAGTTGGGTTCTCAGTTAACGCTGAAAGCCCCGAACGCCAAATGCGTAAGTGCAGACGATGCACCGCTGATGGAGCGCGTGGAGTATATGCTGCAGTCGCAGATCAACCCACAGCTTGCTGGTCACGGTGGTCGCGTTTCGCTGATGGAAATCACAGAAGACGGTTACGCCATTCTGCAATTTGGCGGCGGCTGTAACGGTTGTTCCATGGTCGATGTGACGCTGAAAGAAGGGATCGAGAAGCAGCTGCTGAACGAATTCCCGGAGCTGAAAGGTGTGCGCGATCTCACCGAACACCAGCGCGGCGAACACTCCTACTACTAAGTTATCCCCTCTTTTGTAGATTGCCCGATGCGACGCTAAAGCGTCATTTCGGGCCTACGTTGAACATGTGCCAGACGTTGGCACAGCATTGCTTTGGCAAATCCCTCCCTTCGTTTCCCCGCGATAATATGACCAACCTCTCATAATTTAAATTTACCCCGCTCTGGTGATTCTCAAACGCCAGATGTTACCCGTATCATTCACATGGGTACCAAACATACTCCTGACATCTGACTACAATAATTAGTTTTAGTGGGTATCAGTCGTGGTGCCGCAATATCTCTGTTCCCGATTGGGATAATTAGAGTTTGTCGTCAGAAAATTGACGTTACCCATAACAAATGAAAGGCCAGGTAAATCATGCCATTAGTCATTGTTGCTATCGGTGTAATCTTGTTGTTGCTCCTGATGATCCGCTTCAAAATGAACGGCTTCATCGCTCTCGTCCTCGTGGCGCTTGCTGTTGGATTAATGCAAGGAATGCCGCTGGATAAAGTTATTGGCTCCATCAAAGCCGGTGTCGGCGGGACGCTCGGTAGCCTTGCCTGATCATGGGTTTTGGCGCAATGCTGGGCAAAATGCTGGCAGACTGCGGTGGCGCACAACGTATCGCCACCACGCTGATTGCCAAATTTGGTAAAAAGCACATCCAGTGGGCGGTGGTGTTAACCGGTTTTACCGTTGGTTTTGCCCTGTTCTATGAAGTGGGCTTCGTGCTGATGCTGCCTCTGGTGTTTACCATCGCGGCTTCCGCGAATATTCCACTGCTGTATGTTGGTGTACCAATGGCGGCTGCACTGTCTGTGACCCACGGCTTCCTGCCACCGCATCCGGGCCCGACTGCGATTGCCACCATTTTCAATGCCGATATGGGTAAAACCCTGCTGTACGGTACTATTCTGGCAATCCCGACCGTGATTCTCGCCGGTCCGGTTTACGCTCGCGTGTTGAAAGGTATCGATAAGCCAATCCCGGAAGGTCTCTACAGCGCGAAAACCTTCAGCGAAGAAGAGATGCCGAGCTTTGGCGTCAGCGTCTGGACTTCTCTGGTGCCGGTTGTGCTGATGGCGATGCGTGCGATTGCCGAAATGATCCTGCCGAAAGGTCACGCTTTCCTGCCGGTAGCGGAGTTCCTCGGTGACCCGGTAATGGCAACGCTGATTGCCGTGCTGATTGCGATGTTCACCTTTGGTCTGAACCGTGGTCGTTCAATGGATCAGATTAACGACACGCTGGTTTCTTCCATCAAAATCATTGCGATGATGCTGTTGATCATCGGTGGTGGCGGTGCGTTCAAGCAGGTGCTGGTAGACAGCGGCGTGGACAAATACATTGCTTCCATGATGCACGAAACCAACATTTCTCCGCTGCTGATGGCCTGGTCGATTGCTGCCGTACTGCGTATCGCGCTGGGTTCCGCAACCGTTGCGGCAATCACTGCGGGTGGTATCGCGGCACCGCTGATTGCAACGACGGGTGTTAGCCCAGAGCTGATGGTTATTGCGGTGGGTTCCGGTAGTGCGATTTTCTCTCATGTGAACGATCCGGGCTTCTGGCTGTTCAAAGAGTACTTTAACCTGACTATCGGCGAGACCATCAAATCCTGGTCGATGCTGGAAACCATTATCTCGGTGTGCGGTCTGGTAGCTGTCTGCTGCTGAATATGGTGATTTGATAACACTGACTGCCGGATGCATCGCATCCGGCATCAACCGCACTCTACTTCTTCTTCGCTGCAGCTCTGCGCCGTCTGTCCAAATCCTTCAGCAACTTGTTCACGCCATCATCGGCAAACATCGTCTCAAGCGTTGCGGAAAGCTTGCGTCGCCAGTTTTTATACTGGTAACTGGTGCCAGGAATATTCACCGGTTCGGCCATATCCAGCCAGTCTTCCGGCTGTAGTCCTAACAGAGCACTGTTACTGTCGGCAATGTAGCGCTGCAAACCACGGTTCAGCGTCGGCGTCATCGACATCAACGATGCCTTATGCCCGGCACGTTTTGGCAGACAACCATATTTATGCAGTGCATCCAGCAGCCCTTGCTTCGCCAGTTCGCGATCCTGATACAGACCGCGCAGTACCACTTCATCCGGATACAGCCCCAGGGTTTTGCCCAGCGTTAGATCCCCGCTCTCCCAGTAACCGCGTAGCGTAGGCAGGTCATGTGTCGCCGCAACCGCCATCGACTGCTCCGGATACGCTTTCGGTGCACGGAACGTCTTCTCGTGGTCGTTTTCGAAATAGAGCACTTTGTAGGAGTACACACCGCTGCTGCGCAGCTTACCGACAATCTCTACCGGTACGGTACCGAGATCTTCACCAATCACCATACAGCGATGACGTTTACTTTCGAGTGCCAGAATCGAGAGCAGATCATCCACCGGATAGTGAACATACGCGCCCTGATCTGCCGTCTCGCCATACGGTATCCACCACAAACGCAGCATCGACATCACATGGTCAATTCGTAATGCGCCGCAGTTTTGCATATTGGCACGCAACAGCTCGATAAACGGTTCATAGGCACGCGCGGTGATGATATGCGGGTCCATTGGCGGTAATCCCCAGTTCTGCCCCAACGGCCGAGGATATCCGGCGGCGCGCCAACCGACGCTTTCAGGCAATATAGTTCACGGTCACACCAGGTTTCCGCCCCACCTTCCGCTACGCCAACCGCCAGATCACGATACAAGCCAATCGGCATTTCATAGCCCTGGCTTATCTCCCAGCAGGCGGCAAACTGGCTGTAAGCCAGCCACTGCAACCAGAGATAAAAATCGACGTCATTACGATGTTCTTCGCAGAACTGACGCACTTCTGGTGAATCCACGTTCTGATACATCTCTGGCCATGCAGGCCAGCCCCAGCGCATTTCGTCCTCTTTCACTTGCTGGGCATGTAGCGCATCAAAGGCTGCCTGCCAGAACAGGCTGTCGCCCTGCTCTGCAACAAACTGGCGAAACGCGGTCATCTGCTCATCATCACGTTGCGCGAAACCTTTCCACGCCATTCGTAATGCTGTCATTTTTAGGGCGGTAACCGTGGAGTAATCGACCCAGTCGGCATCGCGCGCTGTTGCAGCGTCTGTTGCGTGGTCGGCAACTGCCACCAGCCTGAGCCTCTTCGCTAAGATGGAAATCTTCAACGGCGTTAACGTCGATATAAATCACATTCAGCCAACGGCGAGAAGACGGGCTGTATGGGCTGGCACTCTCCGGATTTGCCGGATAGAGCGCATGAATCGGGTTCAGGCCGATGAACGACCCGCCACGTTTTGCCACATCCACCAGCATCGCTTTGAGATCGCCAAAATCCCCAATACCCCAGTTTTTTTCCGATCGCAGCGTATAAAGCTGAACGCAGGCACCCCACAGCTTTTGTTTATTCAGCAACGCCTGCGGTTCGTAACAGCGTTTCGGGGCGACAATCACCCGGCAATGCGCGCGCTGGTCGTCCTGGGTGAGTGTCAGCGTGTGATAACCTTCCGGCAGCTTCGTCGGTAGATTGAACGCTTTGCCCCCCGTTACATGGCCTTTGTACTGTGTTCCTTCTTCGGTGGTCAGCAGCCAGCTATATTCGCCGCTGCCCTCCACCACCATCGGCATTTTTTTGCCGCTGGTATAAACCATGACATTCGGGACTGGCGTTACCGCCACTTTCGTGGCGGTACGTTGATGCATCGCGTCAAGCAAACGCCGTTTGGTTTCGGCGCTAATCGACTGCGGTTTACCGTGGGCATTGATGTAATTGGGGCTAATCCCCGCCGCCAGCGCGGCATTATCCAGACGTTTGCTTTCCATCGAGCTTCCTTAGCGTTTTGCCTGCCAGATACGAGCCTGATAATCGCGAATAGAGCGATCCGAGCTAAACATACCGCAGCGGGCGGTATTGAGGATCGCCGCGCGAGTCCAGGCCTCCTGGTCGCGGTACAGCACATCCACCTGCTTTTGTGCCTCAACATAGGCTGCGAAATCCGCCATCACCAGATACGGATCGCCGCCTTGTTTGCCGATACTGTGCAGCATCTGTCGAAGGCATGCTTATCGCCGTCGCTGTATTTACCGCTTTCCAGCTCTTTCAATACTGCGTCCAGCACCTTATCTTTCTTCCGCCATTTCACCGGGTCGTAGCCTTTGGCCAGAATAGCCTTCACTTGTTCCACGGTATGACCAAAAATAAAGATATTTTCTTCACCGACTTTCTCGGCGATTTCAACGTTCGCACCATCCAGCGTACCGACAGTAAGCGCACCATTGAGCGCCAGTTTCATATTGCCGGTACCGGAAGCTTCTTTACCTGCAGTCGAAATTTGTTCGGAGATATCCGCCGCCGGGATCAGTTTTTCCGCCGCCGAAACGCAATAATCCGGCAGGAACACCACCTTCAACTTATCGCCAACCAGTGGATCGTTGTTGATCACGTCAGCCACTTTGTTGATCGCAAGATAATATTCTTCGCCAGGTAGTAGCCCGGTGCCGCTTTCGCGCCGAAGAGGAAGACGCGCGGTACGCGATCAGCCTGCGGGTTTTCACGAATTTCTTTGTACAACGCCAGAATATGCAGCAGATTCAGGTGCTGGCGTTTGTACTCATGCAGACGTTTGATCTGAATATCGAAAATCGCCTGTGGATTGATCTCAATACCGGTACGAACTTTCACAAACTCCGCCAGACGGACTTTATTCGCCTGCTTGATCTCGCGATATTGCTGACGGAATTTCGCATCATCAGCGAATTTTTCCAGATTGATCAGCTGATCGAGATCGTTAGCCCACTCTTTTTGCAGTGATTTATCCAACAGAGCCGCCAGTGCAGGGTTGCACTGTTTGATCCAGCGACGTGGGGTAATACCGTTGGTGACGTTATGGAATTTGTTCGGCCATAGCTGGTGATATTCCGGGAACAGATCTTTCACCACCAGATCCGAGTGCAGCGCCGCAACACCGTTCAACCGCGAAACCGCCAACCACACACAGGTTCGCCATATGCACTTGTTTATCGTGCACCACCGCCAGTTTGGCCCACACTTTTTCATCGCCCGGCCAGGTTTTCTCCACCAGCGTTTTAAAGCGAGTATTAATTTCGTTAATAATCTGCATATGGCGCGGCAGTAAGCCTTTCACCAGTTTCACATCCCAGCGTTCCAGCGCTTCTGGCATCAGGGTATGGTTGGTGTAAGCGAAAGTTTTGCTGGTAATGGCCCAGGCGTCATCCCAGCTCATCTGGTGCTCATCGATCAGCACGCGCAGCAGTTCTGGAATCGCGATAGTTGGGTGGGTATCGTTCAGCTGAATAACTTCGTAATCCGCCAGTTCGTGCAGTTTACGCCCCGCCAGATGATGGCGACGCAAAATATCCGCTACCGAACAGGCACACTGGAAGTACTGCTGCATCAAGCGCAGCTTTTTACCGGCAGTATGGTTGTCGTTTGGATAGAGAACTTTGGTCAGTTTTTCCGCATTGATGCCCTGCTGTTCGGCACGCAGGAAATCACCGTCGTTAAATTTAGTCAGATCAAACGGATGCGCGTGCGTCGCCTGCCACAGACGCAGCGGCTGCGCCACGCCATTACGATAGCCGACAACGGGGAGATCCCACGCTTGACCGGTAATGGTAAACTCCGGCTCCCAGCGTCCGTCTTTCGTCACTTACCGCCAATCCCTACCTGCACATCCAGTGCTTCGTTGTGGCGGAACCACGGGTAGTTACTGCGGTGCCAGTCATCCGGCGCTTCAACTGTTTGCCATCGACAAAAGACTGGCGGAACAAACCATATTGATAGTTCAGACCGTAACCCGTCGCAGACTGACCGACAGTTGCCATTGAGTCGAGGAAGCACGCCGCCAGACGTCCCAGACCACCGTTACCCAGCGCCGTCGATCTCTTCTTCCAGCAGGTCCGTCAGATTGATGTCATAAGCCTTCAACGAATCCTGTACATCCTGATACCAGCCGAGATTCAACAGGTTGTTGCCCGTCAGGCGACCAATCAAAAACTCCATTGAGATGTAGTTAACATGTCGCTGATTCGCCACCGGCTTGGCGAATGGCTGAGCACGCAGCATTTCGGCCAGTGCTTCACTCACTGCTAGCCACCACTGGCGAGGAGTCATTTCAGCCGCAGAATTTAAGCCATAACGCTGCCACTGACGTGAAAGCGCTTCCTGAAATTGCTTATCGTTAAAAATAGGTTGTGACATAGGAGTTCCACTTTTCTTAGATTTTCAACACAACGTTATCGCTAGTTTGCCAGGCTCGATGTTGACCTTCCTCATCCTGCGGGGGATTAGGCAGGGAGGAGTTGCGGGGATGAGCAAGGAAATGTGATCTCAACCACTTAAAGCTAGTGCAAACCACAGGATTAGCAGCAAATCAATGCAATACAGCGCAGAAAATCTGTATCTAAGTGCAAAAAATGGCCGTTGCGTATTTTCAAAAAGCGGAAGGTAACTCTATAAATTAAGTAAAGGAGTGAAACAGTTTCATAAGTAAAATATCCAGTGTGCTCCATCTCATTCTTAATAGATTTATTAAGATCATCTTTTTAGATGGCACTTTCATCAGGAATGAAGAAGAAACCCTTGCTTAAATGAATCTGATGAACATAAGGGAAACCAGTATTCACGCTGGATCAGCGTCGTTTTAGGTGAGTTGTTAATAAAGATTTGGAATTGTGACACAGTGCAAATTCAGACACATAAAAAAACGTCATCGCTTGCATTAGAAAGGTTTCTGGCCGACCTTATAACCATTAATTACGAAGCGCAAAAAAAATAATATTTCCTCATTTTCCACAGTGAAGTGATTAACTATGCTGATTCCGTCAAAACTAAGTCGTCCGGTTCGACTCGACCATACCGTGGTTCGTGAGCGCCTGCTGGCTAAACTTTCCGGCGCGAACAACTTCCGGCTGGCGCTGATCACGAGTCCTGCGGGCTACGGAAAGACCACCCTCATTTCCCAGTGGGCGGCAGGCAAAAACGATATCGGCTGGTACTCGCTGGATGAAGGTGATAACCAGCAAGAGCGTTTCGCCAGCTATCTCATTGCCGCCGTGCAGCTGGCAACCAACGGTCACTGTGCGATATGTGAGACGATGGCGCAAAAACGGCAATATGCCAGCCTGACGTCACTCTTCGCCCAGCTTTTCATTGAGCTGGCGGAATGGCATAGCCCACTTTATCTGGTCATCGATGACTATCATCTGATCACTAATCCAGTGATCCACGAGTCAATGCGCTTCTTTATTCGCCATCAACCAGAAAATCTCACCCTGGTGGTGTTGTCACGCAACCTTCCGCAACTGGCATTGCCAATCTGCGTGTTCGTGATCAACTGCTGGAAATTGGCAGTCAGCAACTGGCATTTACCCATCAGGAAGCGAAGCAGTTTTTTGATTGCCGTCTGTCATCGCCGATTGAAGCCGCAGAAAGCAGTCGGATTTGCCATGACGTTTCCGGTTGGGCGACGGCACTACAGCTAATCGCCCTCTCCGCCCGGCAGAATACCCACTCAGCCCATAAGTCGGCACGCCGCCTGGCGGGAATCAATGCCAGCCATCTTTCGGATTATCTGGTCGATGAGGTTTTGGATAACGTCGATCTCGCAACGCGCCATTTTCTGTTGAAAAGCGCCATTTTGCGCTCAATGAACGATGCACTCATCACCCGTGTGACCGGCGAAGAAAACGGGCAAATGCGCCTCGAAGAGATTGAGCGTCAGGGGCTGTTTTTACAGCGGATGGATGATACCGGCGAGTGGTTCTGCTATCACCCGCTGTTTGGCAACTTCCTGCGCCAGCGCTGCCAGTGGGAACTGGCGGCGGAGCTGCCGGAAATCCACCGTGCCGCCGCAGAAAGCTGGATGGCCAGGGATTTCCCAGCGAAGCGATTCATCATGCGCTGGCGGCAGGCGATGCGCTGATGCTGCGCGATATTCTGCTTAATCACGCCTGGAGTTTGTTCAACCATAGCGAACTGTCGCTGCTGGAAGAGTCGCTTAAGGCCCTGCCGTGGGACAGTTTGCTGGAAAATCCGCAGTTAGTGTTATTGCAGGCGTGGCTAATGCAAAGCCAACATGCTATGGCGAAGTTAACACCCTGCTAGCCCGTGCTGAACATGAAATCAAGGACATCAGAGAAGGCACCATGCACGCAGAATTTAACGCTCTGCGCGCCCAGGTGGCGATTAACGATGGTAATCCGGATGAAGCGGAACGGCTGGCAAAACTGGCACTGGAAGAGCTGCCGCCGGGCTGGTTCTATAGCCGCATTGTGGCAACCTCGGTGCTGGGTGAAGTGCTGCACTGCAAAGGCGAATTGACCCGCTCACTGGCGCTAATGCAGCAAACCGAACAGATGGCACGCCAGCACGACGTCTGGCACTACGCCTTATGGAGTTTAATCCAGCAAAGTGAAATTCTGTTTGCCCAAGGGTTCCTGCAAACCGCGTGGGAAACACAGGAAAAAGCGTTCCAGCTGATCAACGAGCAACATCTGGAACAGCTGCCGATGCATGAGTTTCTGGTGCGCATCCGAGCACAACTGTTATGGGCCTGGGCACGGCTGGATGAAGCCGAAGCGTCGGCGCGTAGCGGGATTGAAGTCTTGTCGTCTTATCAGCACAGCAACAGCTTCAGTGCCTGGCAATGTTGATTCAATGCTCGCTGGCCCGTGGTGATTTAGATAACGCCCGTAGCCAGCTGAACCGTCTGGAAAACCTGCTGGGGAATGGCAAATATCACAGCGACTGGATCTCTAACGCCAACAAAGTCCGGGTGATTTACTGGCAAATGACCGGCGATAAAGCCGCCGCTGCCAACTGGTTGCGTCATACGGCTAAACCGGAGTTTGCGAACAACCACTTCCTGCAAGGTCAATGGCGCAACATTGCCCGCGCACAAATCTTGCTGGGCGAGTTTGAACCTGCGGAAATTGTTCTCGAAGAACTCAATGAAAATGCCCGCAGTCTGCGGTTGATGAGCGATCTCAACCGTAACCTGTTGCTGCTTAATCAACTGTACTGGCAGGCCGGACGTAAAAGTGACGCCCAGCGCGTGTTGCTGGACGCATTAAAACTGGCGAATCGCACCGGATTTATCAGCCATTTTGTCATCGAAGGCGAAGCATGGCGCAACAACTGCGCCAGCTGATTCAACTCAATACGCTGCCGGAACTGGAACAGCATCGCGCACAGCGTATTCTGCGAGAAATCAATCAACATCATCGGCATAAATTCGCCCATTTCGATGAGAATTTCGTTGAACGTCTGCTGAATCATCCGGAAGTGCCAGAACTGATCCGCACCAGCCCGTTGACCCAACGTGAATGGCAGTCCTGGGCTGATTTACTCCGGTTACAGCAATGAGCAAATAGCGGGTGAACTGGAAGTGGCGGCAACCACCATCAAGACGCATATCCGCAATCTGTACCAAAAACTCGGCGTCGCCCACCGTCAGGCTGCCGTGCAGCACGCGCAGAAACTGCTGAAGATGATGGGTTATGGGGTGTGAGTTTAGCCGGATAATGCATTGGATCCGGTTTACATCTTTACATCATTCAATACTCACCCGCGTTACGCCATCTGTTTCTATCAAACCAAACCGCACCGGCAAGAAACGCTCCACCACCGCGATATTGGTCAGCAGATGGCATGAAGGATGGGCGACCTTAAATTCTCCCGCGCCCGCCAGCGCCATCGGCAGTACCAGTTGGTCGGCGAGATATTCCCCCACCGCCGCCGGGCTTGCCAGGTAGCGTTTTCACCTCTTTCACTAACTGCGCGGCTACCACCTCGGCACTGACGCGCTTTTCACCGACGACGAAAAAGCGTTCAGTGATATTTTCACTTTCGACTTCCAGCGAGACGGTATTACCCGGCCCCTGGTCGCGCGGCAGGTTATGAATATTCTGTTCATGCAGGGAAAAACTCCCCGCCAGTGTAGCGATTTCACGCTCAGCAACATGGCGCGGCACACCAGCTAATAGAACTTCTCCACGCATCTGCACAATGTTCCCGCGCTCGCCAAGTTGCAAGGTGTTAAACGATGCCACGGGCGAGACTTCCGTTGCCACCACGCCGCCTCCGGCAGGATAAAAACCGTGACGTAACAGCGTGGTTTGCTGATGAATTCCTATTTTCGCCAGCAGCGGCTCCAGCACCCGGCGGATAAAATCCGCAGGCGGGGCCGACGGGTTATCGGTGCCTCGCTCACTTCAACACGCGAAGGTCCATCGGCAAACCACAGCGCGGGCAGCACCGTTTGCAGCACCAGCGTACAGCTTCCGGCACTACCGATAGCAAAGCGGTACTCGCCGCCGCGCACGGTGCCAGGCCGGAAGACCAGACGCTGCGACCCCAGCTCCGCGCCTTCCACCGTTGCCCTACAAATTTCCGCAGCCGCTTTTACCGCGGTCAGATGCTGGCGCAACAGCCCCGGTTTCGCCGCCCGGCACGAATGCTGGTGATGGTAAATGGCTGGCCGGTTATCATCGACAGGCTCAGCGCCGAGCGCAGGATCTGCCCGCCACCTTCGCCCTGTGCGCCATCCAGCGCAATCATCCTTTTCATCATTTATCCTTTTACGCACACCACCTGACGCAGGGTATAGATAACTTCCACCAGATCGCTTTGTGCCGCCATCACCGCATCAATATCTTTATACGCCATCGGGATTTCGTCGATCACTTCGGCATCTTTACGGCATTCCACATGCGCGGTGGCACGAATTTGATCTTCCACGCTGAACAGTTTTTTCGCTTTAGTACGGCTCATTACCCGCCCGGCACCGTGGCTGCACGAACAGAACGACTCTTCATTTCCCAGCCCACGGACGATAAAGCTTTTTGCTCCCATCGAACCGGGAATAATTCCATATTGACCAGCACGCGCAGACACCGCGCCTTTACGCGTCACGTAGATCTCTTCACCAAAGTGCTGTTCTTTTTGCACATAGTTGTGGTGACAGTTGATCTCTTCCATCGCCAGCGTTTGTGGCTGTCTGACCGTTTTCTGCGTAATGCTCTGCAACGCCGTTACCACGTTTTCCATCATCGCATCGCGGTTAAGGCTGGCGAAAAGCTGCGCCCAGGCCACGGCTCTTAGGTAATCATCAAAGTATTCCGTACCTTCCATAAAGTACGCCAGGTCGCGCGATGGCAACGTTTCAAGCTGGTCCTGCATCTCTTTTTGTGCCAAATCGATAAAGTAAGTCCCGATGGCGTTACCAATTCCGCGTGAACCGGAGTGCAGCATAATCCACACCTGGTCTGACTCATCAAGGCAGATTTCAATAAAGTGGTTACCCGTTCCCAGCGTTCCCAGGTGTTTATAGTTGTTAGTGTTAAGGAAACGCGGATATTTTTGCGTTAACCACTGATAACCGGCTTCAAGCTCAGCCCATTTCGCATCGACGTTAACAGGCGGGTTTTCCCATGCGCCTTTATCACGTTTACAACGGCCAGTGGTACGCCCGTGCGGCACGGCCATTTCAATCGCCTGACGCAGCTCTGCCAGGTTTCAGGCAGGTCTTCCGCCGTTAACGCGGTACGCAGCGCGTTCATTCCACAGCCAATATCCACGCCCACCGCCGCCGGAATAATCGCCCCTTTGGTCGGGATCACGCTACCAATGGTGGAACCTTTACCCAGGTGTACATCAGGCATTACCGCAATATGTTTGAAAATAAACGGCATCTTCGCCGTATTAATAAGTTGCTGACGCGCATCGGCTTCTACCGGCACGCCTTTGGTCCACATTTTTACCGGGGCATTTTCAGTGGTCAGTAATTCGTAATTCATTTTGTTTTTCTCTTTTCGTTGTTTGCTGTCGTGATAATTGCAACCGTTGTGCCAGAAAATTAAATAAGCAGATTAATTTTTTAATTCATTGTTTTTAAATAGGTTAAATCTTTACGTCCGTAAACGGAGATTTTCCACAAAACCAATTCACCGATAATGAAATATCGTCTTTTATAAGGATATCTAAGATGCGTAAAACAGTGGCTTTTGGCTTTGTCGGTACCGTGCTGGATTATGCCGGACGCGGCAGTCAGCGCTGGTCGAAATGGCGTCCGACGCTTTGTTTATGCCAGCAAGAATCGTTAGTCATCGATCGGCTGGAATTGTTGCACGACACCCGCTCGCGCTCGCTATTCGAAACGCTTAAACGCGATATCGCCAGCGTTTCGCCAGAAACAGAAGTCGTGGGCGTGAGATTGAACTGCATAACCCGTGGGATTTCGAAGAGGTTTACGCCTGCCTGCATGATTTCGCCCGTGGTTACGAGTTTCAGCCAGAAAAAGAAGACTATTTAATTCACATCACCACCGGCACCCACGTCGCGCAGATTGCTGGTTTCTGCTGGCGGAAGCGCGTTACCTGCCCGCCCGGCTGATACAATCTTCACCTCCGCGCAAAAAAGAACAGCCGCGCGGCGCAGGTGAAGTGACGATTATCGATCTCGATTTAAGCCGTTATAACGCCATCGCCAGCCG
>ENA-OQER01000284-OQER01000284.1-human-gut-metagenome-genome-assembly--contig:-NODE-284-length-28752-cov-10.714550_pt1 | contig 28752 bp, 35 predicted proteins | sample MGYA00242797_ERZ504639 | MGnify/ENA primary metagenome ERZ504639 (study PRJEB26092, sample SAMD00036306) | human gut metagenome | host: Homo sapiens | study: EMG produced TPA metagenomics assembly of...
CAAAAGCAATTTTCCTGCATTTTCAGCATCAAAAACTTTGTAAAATTCATCAATAATACAAAATAATTCTGTAACTTTGTCCTTGGTAATCTCCATAATGATATCTTTTTATGTTTGTAACTAATTGGATTTCAACTACAAAGATACAAAAAATATCGGAGATTACCAACTTTTTTAGGCACTATTTCTTATCCCGAACTGAGGTCATTCTTCAGTTTCATTTCGTATTGGTTATTTTCTTAAATCTTATTTATACATTCGTAAGTCAAACGGCTCTTTTTCTTGGAAATTGCCATTCTTTTAGGGAATTATTGATTCCAGCTGCAAAAATACAAATAATATCAGAAAACCTTGTTCAATTATCCGAAAATCGTACATATTTAACGATTTTAAGCATAAATCAGTGTACTATTTTGCTAAAAATAGCATTTTTCAGTATTTTTCAGTGCTTAAAAATTTGGTTGTATCCAATATTCGTTATACTTTTGCACCCGAAATCCAACGATATGAGATACAGACGAACTAAAAAGTAAGTTGAAAGTAAACTGAAAGGAGAAAAAGAACAGTTGAAAGTAAACTTCAGGAAACATGAGTTCTCAGTAGATTCAGGTATTGGTGATCATTATAAATATAAAAAGAGTATAAGAAAGTAAAAGGTGATTCAAAATCGCTCAATGTATTTTAAAAAAAGAAAAGTTTAATTGAGGTATGAAGAAAAGGATTTTAATTGCGTTAGTAGCACTCGGCAGCCTAATCTGTCCTGCTCTAGCGCAGGAAGCTGCGGTAAAGACCAACTTGCTGTATGATGCAACGACAACCATGAACTTGGGTGTTGAATTCGGTCTTTCTCCAAAATGGACACTTGACGTATCCGGAAACAACAATCCTTGGACGTTTTCAAAGAACAAGAAATGGAAACACTGGCTCGTTCAGCCAGAGGCCAGATACTGGTTCTGTAACAAAATGATGGGTTCATTCATCGGCTTCCATGCCTTGGGTGGATCGCACAACATCGGTGGCATGGATCTTGACTTCAAGTTCCTGGGCACTGATTTCTCTAAGCTGAAAGACTATCGGTATGAAGGATGGTTTATCGGTGCTGGTGTAGCTTACGGCTACGCTTGGGCTCTCTCGAAACATTGGAATCTGGAAGCTGAACTTGGCGTAGGCTATATCTACTCTAAGGCAGATAAGTTTAACTGTGCTCAATGCGGAGATAAACTTGAAGATGACAAGGCACACAACTATGTGGGCCCGACGAAAGCAGCCTCAACTTAGTGTATGTTTTTTAAAAAGAATCAGTGATGAATACATATAATATAATAGGTAGTATGTTCGGAGCCTTGCTTATCGCTCTTCCTATATCAGCCGATAATACCCAGCAGGCTTACAAGAATCTGAAAATCCAGAATAAGGCAATCAGAAAGGTTGGCAACCAGGTGAAAGTGGCTATGGACTTGAACCTCGACCAAATTCAGCTTGCCAGCAACAAAGGTCTCATCTATACCCCAATGATCCTCAACGAAAAGGATACACTCTTCATGCCAAGTGTTGAGGTGATGGGTAAAAAGAGATATATTTACTATCAGCGTAACCAGAAAACGGCTACGGCAAACCCACTCATCGTGGCACTCCGTAAGAACAAGACAGCACAGACGCTTCATTATGAATACGCCGCTCCGTTCAGCGACTGGATGAAGAACTCAAACTTCGCCATCAGCAATGATGCATGCGGTTGCAACCAGCAACTTCTCGACGAAGGTATTCTGAATCCGGAAGGACGTGCATTCTCTACTCCGAAGAATCTCTTCAACGCTTATGTACAGCCTAAGGCAGAAGCCGTAAAGGCAAGAAAGGAGAATGGTTCTGCCCGTTTGAACTTCAAGGTGAACAAGTGGATATCCTGTACGATATGGGCAACAATGCCAACGAACTGAATAATATCCGCAAGACACTCGATCTCGTGAAGAACGATTCGGATGTTACCATCACCAAGATAACCCTCCACGGCTATGCTTCACCAGATGGCGGATATGCCAACAACAACAAGTTGTCGAATAACCGTACACAGCGCTTTTGAAGCATATTCTGAAGACCTATCCAATTTCTTCAAAACTGTTTGCGGCCACAGCTACAGCAGAGGATTGGGCGGGAACCATCAAGTATGTAAATGAGAATGATATTCCTCAGAAGGAAGCTGCACTTGAGATTATCAACAGCAACATGCAGCCAGATGCCAAAGAGAAAGCATTGCTCAAGAAGGCTCCTCAGGCTTATCGCTATCTCCTGCAGAATGTATGGCCATCACTTCGCCGTACCGACTATACGATAGAATATGATGTTCAGGCATTCAATGTAGCAAAGGCTAGAGAGGTTATCAAGACCCGTCCTCAGAAGCTCTCTCTCCAGGAGATGTATCTGGTAGCCAGACTTATCCTAAGGGTAGCGCCGAATTCAACAATGTTTTCGACATAGCTGTAAGAATGTTCCTGAAGATAAGCTTGCCAATCTCAATGCAGCCTCAGCAGCCATCGAACGTGGCGACAAGGTGAGTGCAGAGAAATATCTCCTGAAAGCTGGCGACAGCGCCGAGGCAAACAATGCCCGCGGTTGTCTGGCTTCCATGAAGGAAGACTATCAGACAGCCAAGCAATACTTTGAGAAAGCTATTGCCGGTGGTTTGAAGGAGGCGCAGGAAAACCTGGATAAAGTTAACCAGGCACTTTAAAGTAACTATTTACTTTCTATTTATATAAGTATAAGATAAAAGATGATGTAAAATACGATCTGTTTTCAGCGGATTGTGCCAATATGTGCGAAACTTAATTTTGAGAATAAGAATTAATTAAATATATTGTATAACTTTTTTTGTATTAAGTAAAAAGATTATGAAAAAAATGAATTTGCTCGTAATGAGCTTGGTTTCAGCCGCAGCTTTGTCTTTCACTAGCTGCAGCAGTAATGATGATTTGGCTAATGGTAACGCTGGTCAGGCTAAGGTAGATGGTTTCTACATGACTTTGAATGTACAGACTCCAAAGTCAGATGGTACCAGAACTATAGTTAACACGCCTACAGTGGATGCAACTGCAGCAGAATCAGATGTAACAAGCGGTACAATCTACTTGGTAGATGCTGCTGGTAATGTTGTTTTCAAAAAGGATATCACAGAAAAAGACTGGAAAGCAGGTAAGCCAACTCAGGGTAATGAAGGTTCTACACAGCTCAAGATTGCTGTTGAGGATGTTGTTGCAGGTGCAACATATAAGGTATACTTCCTGGCTAACGCTACAGATGAAAAGCATGGAGAATATCTTCACTGCAACAGATAAGTTTGCTAAGCCATACGATAAAGACAATAATTTCGCAATGTTCAACCAGAACGATAAAGATGTTAATGGCAATGGCTATACTGTAGTATTTACCGATGACAACAAGAAGGAGGCTAATGCTGCCCAGATTAAATACGACAACGCTGTAAGCCCTATCAAGATTGAGCGTTTGACAGCTCGTATTGATGAGCCAACTTCTAATGCTGTTAAGATTGCAGCATACACAAAGGAAGATGTAACACCTGCAGAGAAAAAGGCTATGGAAGATGCTGTTAAGAAAGTTGAGTCTATTAAGATGACTGGCTACGCAATCTCTAACTTGTCAAACAAGAGCTATATCATGCAGAACTGGACTGGAACAACTCTGAACATTCCTTCAGACATCACATATTATCAGCCAACAAAAGAGTTCGGTACAGCTACTTTGCTTGAGAACGGAAACTACTTCACTGCAGCAACTGCTCCTAATACTCATAAGGATTATGTATTTGAGAACAACAATGATAATGCAGCAACTTCAATGTACTTCGAATATACTGTAAAGCTCAAGGATATGACTGGCGCAGACTTCGAGGATGGTACATTCTACCGTTACAACAACGTTATCTACAAGAGCTTCGCTGACATCTATAACGCTTACCATGATGTAAAGGGTCTCTTCGGTGGTAAGACTGCAGTTCAGATGAAGGCTGAGGTGATAGCAGCTAAGGCTGCACCAACTGCTGATGGTGAACCAACTGTAGAAAGCAAATTGGATAACTTCCGTAAGGCATATCAGATCGAGGTATTCAACTGCGGTAAGACATACTACAAGAAGGCTATCAAGGATCAGTACCTCACTTACGAGAATGCTATCCAGCGTAACAGCATCTATCGCTTGACAGTAAACAATATCTTCAACGTTGGTGCACAGGTTCCTAACGGCACACCAGACAAGGAAGGTTTGTTCTATCTTGATGTTACTGTTTCTGTTAACCCTTGGGTTCTCAATACACAGGACGTTGACTTTAAGTAATATTCCGTCAAACCAGACAGATAAAATATAAATACTTATATATATACCAATACTCTCGGGGGAGCAATCCTCCTCCGAGAGTTTATCAATCAAACGTTCGTTCTGAAAAGAACGAAAACATTCTTAAAAGATAACTAACATTGCCGCCCATGTATAAAAGGCGGGAGATACAATGACGTGCCGTCATACCCCCAACCCGAAAGACTGGCACTTTTCATCCTTAGATAATAACGATGCCGAAGGCAACGAAACAGAGAGCTGATAAAGCAAAGATATTCGCTACCTACGGCACTCTCTATATAAAATAAGTAAAAGTAAAAGATTATAAAATATAAAGAATATGGCACATTTCCTCAACAACAAATGTTGCAAGCTGGTTTGCATCTCAGCCATCGCACTCACTTCTCTTTCATCTTGCATGAAAGATGATATCACGAGCTGCCCTACAGCTAAGTTGTCGCTCAAATTCGACTATACTTATAATGTGAAAGAGGCAGATGCTTTCTCTGCTGAGGTGAAGAACCTCAACGTTTATGTATTCGACAAGGACGGTAAGTTCGTAGATAACTATACCGAGTCGGCTGACAAGTTTGAAACAGGTCATAAGATGGAAATCACAGACCTGCAAGCAGGCAAGTATACCTTCGTCTGCCTGGCTCGTGACAAGCAGCCTGCCGCAATGGGAACAAGAGCCGAAGGTGATGATGAGACCGAGTTTAGCTTTACTAAACTTACCCCAGGTATCTCTACCATCAACGACCTGCAAGAGGAAATGGGCAAAAAAAACGAAGAAGAATCCGTAAACGACAAGCACTTCACCGCCCTCTATACCGCACAGGACTCCCTCAACTTTGATGGAGAAAACGATGTGCAGGGAAAATTGAGTCTGATGAAGTGTACCAAGACATACCGCGTGGTGATGCTTCCATTCGAACCCGACCAGGAAGGATTCACAGCCGAAAACTTCGATGTAGAAATCAAAGGTTCCGCTGCCCTACTCGACTATAAGGGCGACAAGGTAAAGCCAAAGGCAATCACCTATCTACCTTATGAGAAGAAACTGGTAGAAAACCACAGCGGCAAGACTGAGGTAGAAGGCGAAGACGTAGAAAAGGCGCTGGTTTACGACCTGTCATCATCACGTATGTTCGAAACCAAAGATGACAACAAGAGTCGCGCTGCCGACGGATCCAGCCAATATGATGACAAGCGCATCGTCATCACCGACAAGCGCATCAACAAAGTCATCTTCAACCACTCCCTGCCTTGGTTCCTCTCACTCTGTGCCAGCGACCGCTACGGCAAAGACTGGAGCGACCAGCAGTATCTGGACCGCCAGGACCATTACACCCTGGTATTCTACGTGCCAGCTCCAAGTTCTACCTACAGCATGGATGCAAGAATCAAGGTAAACAACTGGGTTCTGAATCTTCAGAATGCCGACCTGGGAAAATAAGAAAAGAAAGAAGTATAAGTAAAAGAAAGAAAACATGAAACGCTATCAATCTACTCTGACCAAGATGACACGCCCAGTGTGTATGGCACTCGCTGCTTTGCTCATGGTAGGCGCAATGGCATCCTGTTCAGAGAACGAAAATACAGAAACAGCTCAAAGCGACAATGCCTATCTGAGCCTCAGTTTTCTCTACCGGCACCGGAAACAGTACCAGAGCCGGAGAAACTAGCGGAAAGGCTCTTGCCGACAATGAGACTGATGCGAATCCTACTCAGGAGAGCGACATCCATAACATCAAGGTGTGGGTGTTCAAATCAATACCGGCGATGAAGCCACTCCTATCTCTTATAAAGCAGAGACGCTGAGCGAAGTGAAGAACGGTAACTATACCCTGAACCTCCGATTCCTGAGAAAGATTGGCGGCGAAGAAGTAAAGAATATCGACCTTTACATCCTGGCAAACTCTGAGAGCATCAACATGCCGGACCAGATGAAAGGCAAAGACCTCAGTTCTGTTACCCGCAAAGATCTGAAAGAAGTCAGCTTTACCTCACCTTTCGGTATCAATGGCGATGGTACTGCAGAAACAAAAGAGGTTTCAAAGGAAAAGGGACTCCCTATCTCCCGTGCCATCACTCAAATCTCTGTAGACAGCCATGTGGCTGATACAGAAGAAGGAGCCAAAGACAAAGGCATCAAGATTCCTTTGGTTCGCGCAGTTTCGAAACTCCATTTTTACTTTGCCCGCAAAAAGGGTACTGATGCCAACACCAGTCAGGTAAAGGTAATAAGAATAGAGGTAGAAGGCAATACCATTCCTACTGCCAGCTATGTTTTCCCAGACGAAGCGACATATAACGAGAATGGTTACAACCAGGACGTTACAAGTCAGAAATACAATTCGGCTACAACCTACGTATCAGACACTCTGAAACTGGCAGGTGTAGAGAACACGGATATCAAGGAAGTGGATAATCCTGAGAGTTTCATCAAAAAGAATCAGTCTGCCCAGGAATATCTGGATGCTTTTAAACAGGCAGGCATTGGTTCTCATGATCTCTGTTATCTTCGTGAGACCAACAAAGCCATCAAAGGCACCATCTGGTATTCATTAGATGGTGGAACACCCAAGAGCGCGACCTTCAATATTCCTTCTAAAGGAAATGCCATCAGAAACAGAGAACTGGTAGTTTATGGTTACTTCCTCAACGGACAGATGGGCAAGCTCACCGTTACTCCTACCATTCAGGAATGGCGGGATGGAGGAACATTCGACTTCATCGATGCCTCAACCAACGTGGTTATCCCTGGCGGAGATCAGACAAACTGGGGCTACAAGGTATATTACGGTTTCCCTAAACGCGGACCGATGATTACGCTCAAGGATATCGATACCAAAGGTAAGCCTTGGATTCTCCAGACAGACAACCCGATGTTCGGATTCGTAGAATGCGACGAAAATGGCAAATATCCGGAAGAAGAACCGGTTTACGATCCAATCATTACAGACCAAAACGATGGCAAGAATCCGGTAGGAAAAACCTACAAGATAAAGGATTTCATCATCAATCAAAGTGGTGAGAAGAAGACGCTCTACTTCTATGTCGTGCCAAAGAACAGACTGGATCTGGCTAAGCCACACAATGTAAAGGCGCAGGTGTTCCTGACCAAATATCCAAACGATAAGTTTATCCTGAATCCAGGTTTCAAATATAAAGGATGTACTGAGGCAAATTCGCCGGTAAGGATATTCACTTTGAACAAGTATTATAAAGACAACAGAAAATAACATTCATCATGAAGAAGTTATATATAGACATAAGATTCGCAAAATGCATCTTGGCTCTTACGGCAGGATGGCTCATGGCAGGATGCTCAGCTGAAGACGAACTGGGAAACGGTTCGGCTACACAACAGCTGAGCATGACTCCCATGGTCAACGACCTGCAGACCACAAGAGTGAAGGAAGAAGAGAATCTTCATGAAAAAACTCTGTCTTCTCTTGACTTTAAGATGTTCGGACCAACAAATAATAGTGATTGTAGAATCGACTGCCAGTTTAAAAGACCAGTAGAAAACCAGGCAGAGGTATTGGCTTCCGGCGACTGGAAATCGGAACACCATCTTGATGTGAATAAAACTTATCATTACTATGCTGTAGCCAATGCAAAGGATAATCTCAAGGATAAGAATCTGAAAGAACTCCTTGCCAGCACCCAGCAGGATGATGATATCTGGAAGCCAGCTACCATGGTAAACGACAAGAAATTCCTGATGAGCAGCCAAGGTGAGTATACCATCAACCAAGATCCGGAACAGAATATCCCTGTAAAACTGGTAAGAGCGGCAGCTAAAATCAAGCTGAACATCTCATCTACAGTGAAGGATTACCATATTAAAGAAGTAAAGTGGAAGTTCATCAATTACAATACCAATACAGCTATCTTTGCCGGTCAACCAGCTCCTCAGAATATCATAAAAGATAATCAAGAGAATAAGGCTACAGCAGAGAAAAACGAAAAGGGTAATGATATCTATAAGGTAACAACTTACAGCTATTCCACAACATGGAACGGGAAAGATGATATGCCACAGTTTGTTACAGCTGTTACTTTCGAAAAGAATACAGATGCAAAGACAACCATTACCAAGAATCTGGTTATCCCTGTGCGTGACCCGCAAGGCGAAAAGAAGTTAGACCGCAACTATATCTATACCGTCAATGCAGTCATCAAGTATCTGGATACCAAGACAGATATCGATTACAACGGAAAGGAAGACTATCTGCAATGGGCGATTACCAAATGGACCGTAGGTGAAGATACCCACGTCAATGCGGATGGTGCAAGCTATCTGGTGGTATCTCCTACTGCCATTGATATAAAAGGTGGTGAAAGCAATGATTTTAAAGATTGCACCATGCGCTGGTTTGCATCTAATGAATGTGACATTGAGGATCGAACTAATTATTATTTTGACAGATATGGTAACAAGCAGTCCGGACAGGCTGAACAGCTCAAGGCAGAATCCGAAAAGGTTACCGGAAACGGCTATAGAGGATGGATAGACGTACATTCAGGAGTTCCATCATACTATACAATTCAATATTCCTATTTTAACATCAAAGTTAGAAACACAGACAAGAAACAGGAAATAGCCGTAAGAAAGTATCCTTCGGTCTATTCAATGAATGTAAGAAGCGAAGATACAAATGATTTTGATGAGAAGAATCATCTGTACACGATACAGTTCTCCAGCAACAAGTATGCTACAGATTACACCATTGCCAAACCTGTAGTTAACAATGAGAATATGTCTGCCGACAATACGGTATCTCCTGCTTACATCCTTGCATCAACCGAAAAGGGTGAAAGAAAAGTCGAGAATAATCAAGCTGCAAGAGATTACTGTAAAAAGTATCAGGAAAAGGCTACGACTTATAAGGGTGAAAGTCTCAAGCTGAATGGTTGGCGACTTCCTACAAAGGAAGAAATCAACAGAATCTACAAGTTAGGCAACGAAGATAAGGCGATAAGCAAAGAGCTGCTGAGAGGCGAATACTATTGGACGCTGGATGGAGACAAGACCGAGAGGAACGGCAATAATCCGCAGTACGGTACCTACGTTCGCTGCGTCCACGACCTGACTCCGGGAGAAATAGTACTGATAGAGAAACAAGGTGAAAAGTAAAGAAGGTAAATGACATGAAAGAAATAAAATTATATATCGGAATCATAGCAGTCCTGTTAACAGCAATGTTGACAGGCTGTTCTGACAGTATAGCCGACAGCGAACCTTCTAAAGACGAAACCGAAGAAGGTTACTACACAGCCAGTTTCAATGTATCCATCCCCAACTTCGAACAACAGGTAACCCGAAGCACCGTGTTCATGAATGAAGGAATTCCGAAAGACAGCATGAAACTCTTCTGCTTTGATAATGAAGGTCAGTTTATAGGTTTCGGCAAGGTTACAGAATTTGATGAAATCAAAGGATTCACAAGAGACAATAATGGTACAATTAATGATAAAGGAGGCATTCATTCAGATGGAAGCACAGATCTTCATAATTTCCATGCAACCATACCAAACCAAACGTCCCGTATCCATCTGGTTGCCAACACAGGAAGCCAATACCAAACCATCAACTGGGGCAACCAGGCAAATTGGGTAGGTATGCATGAGAATATGCTCATGACTACATTTGAAACAGAACATGGTGAAGACCAGGCTGCCAAGGTTCGCTATTGGGGATATATCAAGAAAGACTCTCCAGAAGAACTGAAAGAGTATCTGAAACCAGATACCAAAAAGAAAGATTATATCATTCATCTCATCAGAGACAGAGCGAAGATTTCTGCAGACTGGAGCGATGCGGTAAAGAAAGCACATCTTGATATAATAAACGACTTTAAAATGACAGTCATCAATGGTGTGGCTTACGGAACGTTGGCTCCCTTCAACAGAGACAGTCTGTTATTCAACCCTACTACAGGAGATGATAAGTGGGTATGGAAGGTAAATTATGTAACCCCATCCATCAACACCCGAAGACTGAAAGGCGATGTTGGTCAGATGTTCAACCCGACAGGTGCTTTCGAAGAGCACAATCTGCCAACAGATCCTGCTAAAGTGATTTTATGGCATGATGGCCTCTATTACCTGATTTACTTACAGGACAGCAATAATAAGCCATACGCCATCAAGCGTAATTATGAATATAAAATCATCATTGATAAGCTGGATAAGAGTTATGGCTATAATAATTCTGAGGTAGCATTGAAAAGTGCACCGGCAAACAACCCTTGGATTAGAGTAGAACAGATTGTACCGGGCGTTACTGATGGAAATTACGAACTGGCTATCGTCGGAGGTACTTATAAGACTGTAAATACAGGTGAAAATACTGAGCAGACGATACAGTTCACTTATAAGGGCGATGATGCAGCAAACAAGGAGCCTAAGGATTTCGTGGCTTTATGGACCCAGAATCTGACATACGCAACTGCAGCTGCACCAGAGGTTACCAGCTATACTTATGACGAAGCAACAAAGACCGGTACCGGTACCATTAAGTACAAGCTGGACAAGATAGACAAGACCTGGCGAGAAGGCATCATCTACCTCACCGACAAAGTGCATGGACTCAATAGAAACATCCATCTCTATAGTGTGAGTGAGGCTAGTTATGACTTCCAGAATGCCGATAATATAAGTGCAACATTGAACAGCGAAGGAGATTTCACCATCACCATCCTAAGGATTATCCTGACGGACTGCTGCCAGTGAATTTCAAAATCGCATCCAATGATATCAATCCAAAGGACTGGAAGGTAGAAATAGGTGATACTGAAACCGAAACGGGCAACGACTGCAAAACAGGCAGCTGGTTTACCTATAAGGCTGAAGTAATCAGGAGAAATTCAGGAACTCTTCTGGAGGAGGGAGAAAGAACCTATACATATACCTTTAAGTTGAGGAATGTACGCAAGAATGCCCAAAAAGGTGACACGGGATGCTTCTGGCTGAAGGCTGATAACTTCAACCAAGGAAAGGCCAAGAAGTTTGAATTCACCTATCAGTAGTAAGTTTTAGAAAAGTTTAGTTCATATATCTGTATCGGGGCGCATATCGTTTCAAAATTTAAATGCCCCCAAATATCAATGAAATAGGTAATAAAATAATTATCATTTACTATACAAATAGTATGCGGGAACCAATAAATAAAACTAGACTGGTCGTTGGAACTGTAGTTGCCGAGGTGATCTCACCTTCTATAGTTCCGCGGCTTTTTTTATATAAAAAACCTTGCCACTTTCAATTTTATTTTGTAATTTTGCACCCGTTAGTAATATCACTGAACTTTCGCATATCAGGAAGTTAAAGGAGTTAAGGAAGTTAAGGAGTTAAGACGTATGTCTTGCAGCTTAAGAACTATGCCAAAAAGGCTATTGTCTTAACTCCTCAGCGACCGTAGGGAGCGATAACTCCTTTAACTTCTTTAACTCCAGAACTTGCGAAACTTAAATAATATCATTAATTCCAATATAAAGATGATGGCAAGATTCATATTCCTCAGTTTCTTCATGCTGGTTGGAGCCTTAGCCCCAACCAAGGCTCAGAACAGTTTCCCATACCCTGCTCTGCCAGACAGTCTGCGCAGCGTAGAGCAACGCGCAGCATACCTGAGTGAGCACTATTGGGACAACTTCAACTTTTCCGATACCCTGAAACTGGCAAACAAGGAGATGGCAGAACAGGGCTTTGTCAACTTCATCGATATTCTGGCACGTTTCGACCAGGAAATAGCCAGAAGGGTATTGCTGCCTTTACAGCCAAAGCTTACCAGCAGAAGCCATCTAAAGAGAAGTTTGAAAGCCTCATCGAGCATTATTATGAGAACCCTGAGTCGCCCATGCGCAACGACAGTATATGCCCTATTTCTGGAAGACATGGCTAAATCGCCATACTTCGATGTAACCGAGAAAGAAAGAATAGGATTTAAACTGAAACAGGCAAGAAAGAACTTGCCTGGCACACAGGCTACCAACATCAGTTTTATGCTGGAAGACGGCAAGCCTCATCAGTTGAGCGATTACCGGGAAAAGAAGGTTATCTTATATTTCTACGATCCTGACTGCGAGAACTGCCACAAGATATCTGCATGGCTCGACAAACAGACAATACCAGCCGGCTTCAGTCTGCTCCGCATCGTAGCAGATAACCGCTTGAGCACGATTTACGGGCTCAAAGCCATGCCAACCATTTACCTGTTGGATAAAGAGAATAAGGTGATATTAAAAGACTGTACACCAGAACAGCTCATGGAAGCATTACGGGGAAATGAAAACAGAAAGTAAAAAACTAGACTGGTCGAAAGAAGCGACATCTTTTATTAAATAAACATATCATTTACTATCATTTGTCTTAACTTCGTATATTATACATCAACATACCATTCATTATAATTGTAACTTCATATCATTTATTATATATCTGAATTGCATTTTACTATTTATATGTATCTTAATTAGCTCGGGAAGAGTCATACTTCAACTTGAACTCCTCACGGGCGTGATCATTGCGCATTACAACAATCACATAGTCACCATCCTTAACTGTTCCTACCTTGCAACAAGCGTATAATAACCATACTGACCAGACTTTCCATAATCACCTGTTTCGGTAATGATTAACTTCTTGCCAACCAACTGAGTTGCAAACTTGATATTTGTACCTTGGTCGAAGATTACATTCTTATGAGTCAGCATCAACTGACCACCCGGAAGAACCTTGCAAACCAACTTCTCATCATTCTCAGCCTTACTGTTAGACTCCTCGCTTACGGCAGAGCCCGCAGTCATGGAATAGCTGAGCAAAGAGAAACCTGACTCATCGGTGGTAACGCGACTAACTGTTTCACCCATTTCATCGTCAGATGCACTGCAACTTACAAATCCTATTGTCATCATAGTCATAGCGATGACCATCATAAAATACTTCTTCATAGTTATACCATTTACTAATTGTTTTCATTATCATTTAAACCAGTCATCTTCAGATTCCAGCCTTTCGGCCATTACCATCCGATGCTTTTAAAAACAAACACCTTTCGGTTTAAATCATCTTTTACAATTACACAAATGATATGTTGGGAGGAGTGATATCATTTACTATTGCTTATCATTTACTATTGGTTATCATTTACTATAGGGCTTATACCCCTCTTACATGTCCTGTTCTTTCGTTTGAACATTGCAAATATAGGAAAAAAGGCAATAGGATGCAAGTTTTCTTAGTTAAATCATGTAAAGATTTTTCTTGTTATCGTGCACAATATGTATTACATGCTGACAGATTGTATGATTGCGAGAAAAAAGGGGATAAAACAAAAGCGGGAACCTTTCGGATTCCCGCTCATATCTTGTGTTGTAAAATCTCGAAGATTAGTCGAGGTTAGCCAACTTGTTGTCAGAATGAAGAACATCCTTGATCTTGTGGCTATAGAGGTCAACCATGTACTCACGAGCCTTACCGCAGTACTGACGTGGGTCGAAGTACTCTGGGTGAAGAGCCAATGTCTCACGAACACCTGCTGTGAAAGCAAGACGAGAGTCAGAGTCGATGTTGATTTTGCAAACAGCGCTCTCAGAAGCCTTAGTCAACTGCTCCTCTGGGATACCAACTGCGTCTGGCAACTTACCACCGAACTTGTTGATGATCTCAACATACTCCTGAGGAACTGAAGAAGAACCGTGGAGAACGATAGGGAAACCAGGAAGCTGCTCCTCAACTGCTGCCAATACGTCGAATGCCAATGGAGGAGGAACGAGGTGACCAGTCTTAGGGTCACGTGTGCACTGCTCTGGCTTGAACTTGTAAGCACCGTGAGAAGTACCGATAGAGATAGCCAATGAATCAACACCTGTACGTGTAGCGAAATCTACAACCTCCTCAGGCTTTGTATAGTGAGACTCCTCAGCTACTACGTCATCCTCAACACCAGCGAGGACACCGAGCTCACCCTCTACAGTTACACCGAACTGATGAGCGTAATCAACAACCTTCTTTGTCAATGCAATGTTCTCCTCGTATGGAAGTGCAGAACCATCGATCATTACAGAAGAGAAACCGAAATCTACACAGTCTTTACATGTCTCGAAGCTATCACCGTGATCGAGGTGAAGAACGATCTCAGGATGGTTGCAACCCAACTCCTTTGCATACTCTACAGCACCCTCTGCCATGTAGCGGAGCAATGTAGGGTTAGCATACTTACGAGCACCCTTAGATACCTGAAGGATAACTGGTGACTTCAAGTTTGAAGAAGCCTGGATGATAGCCTGGAGCTGCTCCAAGTTATTGAAGTTGAAAGCAGGAACGGCCCAACCGCCCTTGATAGCTCTTGCGAACATGTCCTTAGTGTTCACAAGACCGATTTTCTTGTAATCTACTGCCATAATTTTACTTAATTTATTGTTTAATGAAACATTCTTTTTTCTTATATATAATAAGGTGTAGAACTTATGAGGCTCTTTCCTTACCGAGTGCAAATTTACCTTTTTCTTTTGAGGCAACAAAATGATAATTCGATTTTTCGTGTTGCAATCGAGTTAAAAAAGTTAATTCCGCACCAATACCCTACAAAACACAAAGCTTTTGCTAAACGCAGTTAGCAATTTAACATCTTTATATTTACATCTTTCTACCCAACGCCAGTTACTTCTTGGCAAGTTTATATTCACGAGCCGCATAAGCCAGAACGATGACAAATCCTACGAGCGGTACCAGGAAAGGAAGCGTGAAATGAGTACGGTCAGCGATGAGCCCATCAACAGGAAACCGCAACCTCCAATTGGCGTCATCATCAGAAGCGAAGAGGCTGTCTTGGTAAGGTTGCCCAAACCTGTGAGGGCGATACTGAAGATGGTAGGGAACATGATGGCCTCGAACATATAGTTGCAAAGCAGGGCTACCAGCGATAGCTACCCAGATTTGACAGGACTAAAAGTATACAGACAACACACCCCACAGCGCAGATCAGCAACATCGTTGTTGCCTTGATTCGGCGCATAATCCAGGAGCCGAGGAATCTGCCTACCATAAAGAATGCCAGCGCACAAGTCAGGGCTACGGAAGCTGTGCGATCGTCCATCCATTTCATGCCCGTAACGAAATTGATGAAGTAGGAATTGATTGAAATCTCTGCCACTTCATAGCTCAGCAAAGCCAGAAGTCCAAACACAAACATCTTGTGATGGGAAAAGAGTTTGCTGATATTAGAACCGGCTGCCTCATCTTCTGCTGTAGCCACATGACTGATTTCCGGTAAATCTACACGTGAGAAGACCAGAGCTATCACCAAAACCAGAATACCCAGAATGGTATAAGGCACCACCACATTGCCGCCCTCTTCGGTCTGGTTGAAGAGGAACTGACCGATGCAAAGTGTGGCGAAAATGCCACCCAACCCATTAAACGACTGCGATAAGTTCAGTCGGCTGGTAGCTGTTTCCTTGGCACCCAGTTCGGTAACATAGGGATTGGCGGCTGTTTCCAGGAACACCAAACCGCACCCGATAATGAAAAGGCAGAGCAGGAATGCTGAGAAACTGCCCACCGTAGCACCCGGGATAAAGAGCAAAGCGCCAATACCAAAGAGGAGCAGACCGAAGACTACTCCACGGCGATAACCATACCGGTTGATAAAAAAGCCAGCAGGTATTGCCATCAGGAAATAACCCAGATAGGTGGTAACCTGAATAAGGGCGGAATGAGTAATACTGATGTGCAGAGCATTCTGGAAGTGCTTGTTGAGCACATCCAGAATGGCACGAGCGAAGCCCCACAAAAAGAAGAGCGACGTAATGAGAATGAACGGGACAAGATATTTCCTGTCGGTTGTCTGATTTGTATCTGTCTGTTGTTCTGTTAACATATTCATAAGGCATTCATTTTAGCTGGGAACAAAGGTAAGGCTTTTCGATGGAAATTCCAAACTTTCCCAGGATTATTTGTTGTTTATATCAAATAAAATTGTCTTTACAGTCAGGTGAAATCTCCGTTCATCGACGTTGAACGGCGGTTCAACGTCTTTGAACGGCGGTTCAACGTCGCTGAACGGACATTCAACGTCGATGAACGAAGATTTTATTCTACTGTAAATACATCTTTAACTAGAAATAGAATGTTTCTGATGTCTATTCAGAGACAACTCTTCCCGTCATTCCTTCGGAATCAAGACGGCTCCCTCCTGCTTCTTTCCATCCATCAGAATTCTCATCGGGTGCTCAAAGCGTACATGACGGACATATTGCGTCTCCTCTACAGCCGGCATGGCATCCAGGATTTCCTTATTTACAAAGCCGCCTTCACCGGTATTTGTATCTACTGTAAAATATCCCACGCCAAAAGAGGTGAGGTTCTGGAAGAAGTGAGTACCTTGACTAGGATCGATATTGTAATTCTTCAGAGCCACCTCTACGATAACCCGGGCAGCGCTGATATGCGGCCACTTTACAGGTACACCCAGATAATGGTCGCTGGAGCCCCAACGGCCAGGACCTATCAGCACATAGTTCTTGCCGTCAGCAAGGAACTTGCGGTTGATTCGTTCTATATCATCGGCTACATAAAAATTATTCATCGCAGAGAAGTGGTCATCATACTTCACATAAACCACATCAACCACATCTTCGCTGATGCCATGACCCAACGAATTGTGCGAACGCAACAGGCAGTCGGAATCAGGGATAGCTTTCACATCTTCATCAAGCATCTCCTTGGCATCAACGATAGGACGAATCTGAAGAAGATAGAATTCGCAAGTCCTGTCATTATTGATATTGCAGGCAAACTCAATCTCCACAGGTCTGCGCATAGCCCCTGCTCCATACTTCATCGACATCTGCAGTATCTCTGGCAAAGGCACCACTCCATGCTGGAGCACACTTGAGAAAGTTATCAGTTACGGCCATTTTCATAGACTCCATCATTGATGACCTGATCGTATGGATCGAAAGTAGATGCGATATAGGTAAGGCTCTGGTCTTCTACGGCATCCTTCACCCGAAGTTTAAGGATATTAAAGCCATCATCCACCTTGAAATCATTGCCCACATGCTTCATATCCAGCGCATAGAACTGGGTCTGGGTGTCGCGCAGAGCCAGCTCAGTTTCCGATGTCTGGAGCACCTGATTCGGATGGTAAGGACAAACACGAAGGGTCTGACCTCCATCTACGATATATTTACCCAAGCCCAAGGCCAGACTGGCTATACCCTCTTCAGCCTCTTCATCACCTATCGGATAATAATTGAGCGAACGGAGCACACCGCTCATGGTAGGATAAAACCTTGTACCATAGTCTTTACCCACAACCTGCTGCAAGATAACAGCCATCTTTTCCTGATCGATGACATTGCTCGTTGCGGTCATGTAAGCCTTCGAGTCGCGATAGAACACAGAAGCATAGACACCCTTGATGGCACAGGCCAGCATCTGCAGCATCTGATACTTATCTTCCAGATACGGAATCATATAGGTAGAATAGATACCGGCAAACGGCTGATAGTGGGCATCTTCGAGCAGCGAACTTGAACGGATTGCGATAGGACTCCTGGTTGCCTCAAAGAAGGTGAAGAAGTCGGCTATCAGCGAATCGGGCAGCTGGGCATGCAGGAAGTGCTTCAGAATCTCATCGTCGCTAGCATCACTCAAAGCTATCGGATAGAGATTGTTGCTCATCATAAACTCGTCGAAGATATCGGTACAGAGCACCACGGTCTTCGGAATCTGCACGGTGGCATTCTCATACTGGTTGAACTCAGGATGGCGCTTGATGATGTTGTCGAGGAAGGCTAGTCCTCTACCCTTTCCGCCCAGGGAGCCTTCTCCGATACGGGCAAAGTGGGCATACTTGTCAAACTTCATGCGGTCGAAAACAGCCACTACACCGATGTTTTTCATGTGACGATACTGCACGATGGCATCGAAGATAATCTGTCGGTGAGCATCTACATCCTGTAATTTCTCCCAGGTAACATGCTTCAGGAAAGCTGATACAGGGAAGATGGCACGAGCACAAAGCCAACGGCTCATATGGTTGCGGCTGATATGATAGAGCATGGAATCGTTAGGAATATTGAAGATGTTATCCTGCAATTCCTTCAAACTGTGAATGCGCATAATCTCCTCATGAGTCTCTGGATCACGGAATATGAAATCGCCAAAGCCCATGTGCTCTTCCATCAGACGGCGAAGATCTACGCTCATCTTCTTCGAGTTCTTGTCAACAAAGCGGAAACCTTCTGCCTCTGCCTTCGCACGGTTCTCACTTTCAGAACTTTCTATGATAAGCGGAACGAAAGGATCGTTCTTCCTGATATAACGGAAGAGTTGTAAACCTGCATCAGGACATTTCTCGCGACCGAAAGTATCTGTACGATGCTTAGGCTTCTCTTCAGGCATCACCTCATTACCAAAAGCTTTGGCAGCACTCTTTAACGGGAAACGTGCATCGCTGATTACACCCAACGTGTTATCAGAATACTTATCATACAGTTTCTGGGCTTCCTCGTAAGTACGAGCCAAGACCACCTTAGGACGGCCACGCATACGCATGGTAGCCGCATGCCGGTTCAGAGCCTCCTGAGAAAAGTTCTTGCTCTGCTCCAATATATAATTATAGAGATTAGGCAATATAGAACTATAGAAACGGATAGAATCTTCTACCAGGAGAATCATCTGCACGCCTGCTTCCTGTATGTCATGTTCAAGATTCATCTTATCCTCTATCAGCTTGATGATTGAAAGAATAAGATTGGTGTTGCCAAGCCAGCAGAAGACATAATCGAAGATACTCAAGTCTTCATTCTGCATACGCTTGGTAATACCATGAGAGAACGGCGTAAGAACAACACAATGGATATTGGGAAACTTACCCTTGATGTCGCGCGCTACGTCGAAGGCATCATTATCAGCATTGCCAGGCATGCAAATCACCAGATCAATGACGGTAGAACGCAGCACAACAGCAGCCTCTTCGGTAGTAGAAACTTGAGTAAAGGTTGGCGGATAGCGGAGACCCAGCTCCATATATTCATTATATATCTTCTCTTCGATACGTCCATCATCTTCAAGCATGAACGCATCGTAAGGATTGGCTACAATCAGTACATTGTAGATACGGCGCATCATCAGATTCACAAACGATACGTCTTTCAAGTAGAATTTATTCCACTCCTGAGGTATATTATTTTCCATAAATGAAGTTAAAGTTTGTGCAAAGATACTGATTTTCCGAGATTTACTTGCATCATTCAGCATTTTTTTTATATTTGTGCCATAAAATATGACGATATGATCGGTTTTATCCCTTCGGAACGCACCTCAGGGTTACAAACTTTAGCAATGGCAAGAGTACTATCGTAAAAGTCATCGACAGAGGGCCGTTTGGAAGAGGTAGAATCATCGACCTATCATGGAAGGCAGCAAAAGAAATTGGTAGGATTGCACAAGGCGAAGCGTCTGTAAAAGTTGAAAATGGTGGAAAACCCGATTCCTTACAAGCCAGAGGACACAAAATGGCCTAAGATTGATTTCGAAGTGGCTGAAACCGAATATGAATTTCCAAACAAGTGGGGAACTACTGACAGGAAAAAGGTAAAACATCACAGCAGTAAAAAAGAAACAAATAAAATTACTTCAAAGGTAATAAATATAACAGAGCACCATAAAAGCAAAGAGTAACCAAGGCAGATCTAAAAAAGCACAATACAGATATAGCAAACAGTAAAGGCGAGAATCATCATTGATTCTCGCCTTTACCTTTTTATATATAACAGAATCCTAAAATAAGATACTATCATACAAATTCATGATCTTACCGGAATCTTATCTGGATTTTGTCGGAATATCAAACTGATTAACCTTGGAAATCGTCTTACCGCCTTGTATCACTGAGACACAGAAACAAGCAGTACCATTCTTCAAACGGTTATCAGCTTGACCATTGCCGTATATCGAATCACATGGCCAGGAGCAATACTTTCTACATGAACACTTGGAGATATGAAAATATGCTTATTGCCGGTAGTCTCAATAACGGTTGGAACTACATCATACAACGTGTGAGCTCCGTTATTTCGGATTTCAAAAATAACCTTGGCTGTTTCATTCCGATTCAAAGTATTGTCCTCATTTGAATCGACAAAACGAGCATTCATTATTTCCAAAGATGATGAATAAGCATAATTCCGACCAAGTTCTTCCAGAGTAGAACTAGGAATAGTAGCTACAGGCTGCTGAGCACTATAACTTCCGGTATAATCCCTATCATTGAAATCATAAATCCTATCATCCCCCGAATTAGTTGAATCAAAGATTTCGCCATTGGAATAAACAGGTGAAGATTGCTGATAAACTCCATCCTGATGAGAATGATGATCACGGTGTGATCTATCCCGATAAACAGATTCTCTTTGCTGCTGGGATTTCTGGTCAGCCTGACTACCAATTGCCGCTCCAACGGCAGCACCGCCAGCCATGCCAATAATAGTACCCATATCTGAACCTCTAGGACCACCAGACAAACCACCGATAGCAGAACCAAGAATAGAACCAAATGTGGCACCAGCATAAGCACCACTTCCCGTATAAGTATCGCAGCTACTCAACAGCAAAGAAGAGCAAGCTACAAAAAGCATAATCTTTTTCATCTTCATTAAGCTTTAAATTTCTGCTGCAAAGATACAAAGAACTAAAAGAACAAAAGCAAAAAAATCCCTAATAATGATTAGGAAAAACCCTAAAAGAGCAGATAGTTTTGAAAAGGGGACAAAAAAAGCGTCCTTGTCAAGACAAGGACGCTAAATTTATCTGAGATGATTGAAAATTATTCAGCCTTTGGAGCCTCCTCAGTTGCAGGAGCCTCAGTCTCAGCTACAGGAGCCTCTTCAGCCTTTGTTGCCTTACGACTACGACGAGTCTTCTTAGCAGCCTTCTGAGTCTTAGCCATATTCTCATCAAAGTCAACGAGCTCGATGAAAGCAATCTCAGCTGCATCACCCTGACGGTACCCAACTTGATTACACGAGTGTAACCACCTGGACGGTTAGCTACCTTCTCAGCTACCTCACCGAAGAGAGCCTTAACAGCATACTTATTCTGAAGATAACGGAAAACTACACGACGTGAAGTTGTTGTATCGTTCTTAGAACGAGTAATCAATGGCTCAACATACTTCTTAAGAGCCTTTGCCTTTGCGAGGGTCGTAGTGATTCTTTTGTGCTCGCTCAAGATAAGTGATGAAGCCATGTTAGCCAACATCGCGTTACGATGAGAAGCAGTACGACCTAAATGGTTGAATTTCTTATTATGTCTCATTTTTTGTTTTTGCTTTTTGGACTACGAACCTTTAAGATTCCTTGTCTAATTTATACTTTGAAATATCAGTTCCAAAAGACAGATTCAGACTCTCGAGCAAATCATCAACTCTGAGAGCGATTTCTTACCAAAGTTTCGGAACTTCAAGAGGTCAGTCTTGTTAAACTGAACCAAATCACCAAGAGTCTCAACATCAGCTGCCTTCAAGCAGTTGAGGGCACGAACACTAAGATTCATGTCTACGAGACGAGTCTTAAGCAACTGGCGCATATGAAGAACCTCTTCATCAAACTCCTGATTGCTCTCCTGATCCTGAGTCTCAAGAGTAATCTTCTCATCAGAGAAGAGCATGAAGTGATAAATAAGGATCTTCGCAGCCTCTTTCAGTGCATCCTTTGGACTAATGGAACCATCTGTTGTAATTTCAAGTACGAGCTTATCATAGTCGGTCTTTTGCTCAACACGATATGGTTCTACAGCGTACTTTACATTACGAATAGGGGTGTAGATGGAATCGATTGGGAGAACGTTAACGTCAGTGCAGAATTGACGATTCTCATCAGCAGGAACATAACCGCGTCCCTTATTAATAGTCAAATCGATCTGCATCGAAGCTTTGGCATCTAAATGACAAATCACCAAATCAGGGTTTAACACTTCAAATCCAGTCAGATACTTACCGATATCACCTGCTTTGAATTCTGTAGAATTCTCAACGGTGATACTAACTTTCTCATTCTCGAATTCTTCTACTACTTGCTTGAATCGAACTTGTTTGAGATTCAAGATAATGTTAGTAACATCTTCCTTTACACCAGGAACTGAAGAGAACTCATGCTCAACACCCGCAATGCGGATCGTGTTAACAGCATAACCCTCCAATGATGAAAGGAGAATGCGGCGCAAGGCGTTACCAATGGTAACACCGAAGCCAGGCTCCAAAGGACGGAATTCAAACTTTCCGAACTTGTTATCAGCCTCTAACATTACTACTTTATCAGGTTTTTGAAATGCTAATATCGCCATTAATGTAATGATTTATTTAGAGTACAACTCAACGATTAACTGCTCCTTAATATTCTCAGGAATGTCGGCACGCTCTGGCTTGTGCAAGAACTTACCGCTCTTTGAATTATCGTCCCACTCAATCCATGGGTACTTGCTATGATTGAAACCTGCAAGAGCTGCTTCGATAACCTCGAGAGACTTAGACTTCTCACGAACACCAACAACCATACCAGGCTTAACTGCAAATGAAGGGATATTAACTACCTTACCATCAACAACGATGTGCTTGTGACCAACCAACTGACGCGCAGCAGCACGTGTTGGAGCGATACCAAGACGGAATACAACGTTATCAAGACGGCACTCGAGATTCTGAAGAAGAACCTCACCAGTAATGCCATCAGCTTAGCAGCCTTATCAAACATATTACGGAACTGACGCTCTAATACACCATAAGTGTACTTAGCTTTCTGCTTCTCTGCCAACATGACACCGTACTCAGACATCTTACGACGACGGTTGTTGCCATGCTGTCCAGGAGGGAAGTTTCTCTTGGACAAAACTTTGTCAGCGCCGAAGATTGGCTCACCAAAACGACGCGCAATTTTAGATTTCGGACCTATATATCTAGCCATAATATTATATAAATGCTATATTGTTTGTATCTTAATTAATAATGCTAACCTCAAGCGTTATACACGACGACGCTTTGGAGGACGGCAACCATTGTGTGGTAATGGAGTTACGTCAATGATTTCAGTAACCTCGATACCTGCACCGTGAATAGCACGGATAGCAGACTCACGACCATTACCTGGACCCTTAACATAAGCCTTAACCTTACGAAGACCAAGATCAAAAGCGACCTTTGCACAATCCTCAGCAGCCATCTGAGCAGCATAAGGAGTGTTCTTCTTAGAACCACGGAAACCCATCTTACCAGCAGAAGACCAAGAAATAATCTGACCCTCATTGTTAGCAAGAGATACAATAATGTTATTGAATGAGCTATGAACGTGAAGCTGACCGATAGCGTCAACGCGTACATTTCTCTTCTTAGATGTTGCTTTTTGCTTTGCCATAATTAATTTCCTCCTTCAGAATTACTTAGTAGCCTTCTTCTTATTAGCAACAGTCTTCTTCTTACCCTTACGTGTACGAGCATTATTCTTTGTGCTCTGACCGCGAACTGGAAGACCATTACGATGTCTAACTCCACGATAGCAACCAATATCCATCAGTCGCTTAATGTTCATCTGGATCTCTGAACGGAGATCACCTTCAACTTTGAACTCAGCGCCGATAATTTCACGGATCTTAGCTGCCTGGTCATCAGACCACTCGCTAACCTTCAGGTCACGGTTTACACCGGCCTTATCCAATATCTTTGCTGAACTACTTCGACCAATACCGTAGATATAGGTCAATGCGATTTCGCCACGCTTATTCTGGGGCAAATCTACTCCAACAATTCTTATTGCCATTGTTTAAATAAATAATTAAAAAATTAATACCTTTCGTTTAAAGCGGTGCAAAAGTACAACTATTTTTTGAAATAACGGTACTTTTACAATACTTTAACATTAGCCCTGACGTAATTTCATCTTAGGGTTCTTCTTGTTGATAACGAACAGACGACCTTTACGACGAACGATCTTACAGTCAGCTGAACGCTTCTTTAATGATGCTCTTGTCTTCATAACCTTATATATGATTATTATTTGTATCTAAAAACAATTCTACCTTTGGTAAGGTCATATGGACTCATCTCCACCTTTACCTTATCACCAGGTAAAATCTTGATGTAATGCATTCTCATCTTACCAGAGATATGAGCTGTGATGTCAACTCCATTCTCTAATTCTACTCGGAACATCGCATTTGACAATGCTTCTACAATTGTTCCATCTTGCTCAATAGCGGCTTGTTTTGCCATAATATAAATATTTGTCCTTCTTAATGTTAAACTTCTACGAATGAAGATAAAATTGTGCTTTATCTTTTCGAGCAACTTTGTGCCATCACTATCAGATAAAAATCATAATTAGATGACATATTAGCGGGAAAAGGCTCTCCAAGTGGATGAGGAATTACCTATCCAAATGGAGAGTCGTCTCACATAATATAGTAAATTCAAGTCAGCTTTACTTGAAGATGAAGTAAAACGCACTCTGAATAATTTCATCTTCTGTCTTCAGAAATTTCTCATTTCAAAAGAAAAAGATTAATATGCAGCAACACCACCCTGACGCGTATGGCCTGAATTCAAAAGACCATCATAGTGGCGCATAAGCAAATGACTCTCGATTTGTTGTAATGTGTCAATGACAACACCAACCAAAATCAATAGAGATGTACCTCCAAAGAATTGAGAGAAAGCTTGCTGTACATCGAGAAGTCCTGCTAATGCAGGCATGATTGCAATAAACGCAATAAATAACGAACCTGGTAAAGTAATACGAGACATTACGGTATCAATGTACTCAGCTGTATCCTTTCCTGGTTTTACGCCAGGAATGAAACCATTGTTACGTTTCATATCCTCAGCCATCTGAGTAGGATTCAATGTAATAGCTGTATAGAAATAAGTAAATGCAATAACCAAGATTACATAAACAACATTATATAGCAAACTACGATTATCCATCAACTGCTGAACAACACTACTAGCATTTTCAGACTGATAGCGAACTATCGCCAATGGAATAAACATTAAAGCCTGTGCAAAGATGATAGGCATTACGTTAGCTGCAAAAAGCTTCAAAGGAATGTACTGACGTGCACCACCATATTGCTTATTTCCAACCAAGCGTTTAGCATACTGAACAGGGATCTTACGTGTACCTTGTACCAAAAGTATTGAAGCACAAACTACAGCATAAAGGATAAGAATCTCTACAATGAACATAATAAGACCACCACCAGAAATTGCCTGCAAACGAGAAGTTACCTCCTGAACGAAAGCCTGTGGCAAACGGGCGATAATACCAATCATAATAATAAGAGAGATACCATTACCTACTCCCTTGTCAGTGATACGCTCACCTAACCAAAGGATAAACATACTTCCTGCAGCCAAGATAATTGTTGCCGGTATCATGAATACCGTCCAACTAATACCGGTGGCTAGAGCATTGGCAGCCTGCATTTTCAAATTCAAAAGGTAACTAGGAGCCTGAAAGACCAAAATGGCCACAGTCAGGACTCTAGTATACCATTGTATTTTTTTGCGGCCGCTCTCGCCCTCGCGCTGCATCTTCTGGAAATAAGGTACAGCAACAGCAAGAAGCTGCATAACGATTGAAGCTGAGATATAAGGCATAATTCCGAGTGCAAAGATAGATGCATTGGAAAATGCACCACCAGAGAACATGTCCAATAGCGACATAAGACCGCCAGAGGTCTGCGACTGAAGTTTTTCCAACATGCCCGGATTGATACCAGGAAGTACCACAAACGAGCCAAAACGGTAAATAGCCGTAAACAGAAGAGTAATGAGGAGTCTCTGACGGAGATCCTCTATCTTCCAACAGTTCTTTAGTGTCTCAATAAACTTTTTCATTTACTTAGATTATAGTTGCGTTACCACCTACTGCCTTGATTGCTTCTTCGGCAGTCTTTGAGAAAGCATTAGCTTCAACTTCCAATTTTGCTTTAAGTTCACCGTTACCGAGAACCTTTACAAGCTCCTTGCCGTTTGTGAGGCAGCAGCCTTAAGTTCCTCAATACCGATTTTAGTAAGGTTCTTTGCTTCAGCAAGAGCCTGAAGAGTTGAAAGGTTTACTGCGAAGTACTCCTTATGGTTGATATTCTTAAAACCAGCCTTTGGAACACGACGCTGCAATGGCATCTGACCACCTTCGAAACCAATCTTTCTCTTATAACCAGAACGAGCCTTGGCACCCTTATGACCACGTGTAGAAGTACCACCGAGACCAGAACCTGGACCACGACCAATACGACGACGTGAATGGGTAGAACCTGCAGCAGGTTTCAAATTATTTAATTTCATAATCGTTCCTAATTTAAAAAGATTAATTAATCAACTACACTTACGAGGTGATGAACCTTACGGATCATACCACGGTTGCTAGGAGTATCCTCTACCTCAACAACCTGAGAAATCTTGTGGAGACCAAGACAAGCGAGAGTACGCTTCTGATCTACTGGAGCACCGATTTTACTCTTAATCTGCTTGATTTTAATTGTTGCCATATTCGATTTTTCCTAATTAACCGTTAAATACTTTATCCATACTGATACCACGCTCACCTGCTACAGTATAAGCATCACGCATCTCTGCAAGAGCAGCGATAGTAGCCTTCACAAGGTTATGGGCATTTGAAGAACCCTTAGACTTAGCGATGACATCCTTGATACCTACGCTCTCAAGTACTGCACGCATAGCACCACCGGCCTTCAAACCAGTACCGGCTGCAGCTGGCTTAATAAGAACCTTAGCACCACCAAATGAAGTTTCAACCTCATGAGGAACAGTACCCTTGAGTACAGGAACCTTTACCAAGTTCTTCTTAGCAGCTTCAGTACCCTTTGCGATAGCAGCAGTAACCTCACCTGCCTTACCAAGGCCGTAGCCGATTACGCCATTACCGTCACCTACAACGACGATAGCAGCGAATGTGAAAGTACGACCACCCTTTGTAACCTTAGTTACACGGTTGATAGCAACCAAGCGATCCTTAAGTACTTCTTCGTTATTTACTTTTACTTTATCCATTGCCATAATCGTTTAAAATTTAAGACCACCATTACGAGCACCTTCAGCCAACTGCTTTACACGACCATGGTAAAGGTAACCATTACGATCGAAAACTACTGCCTCAACGCCAGCAGCCTTAGCCTTCTGAGCGATGAGCTCGCCAACCTTAGTTGCCTGCTCCTGCTTAGGCATCTTCTCCAAACCGAGTGAAGAAGCTGATGCAAGTGTATTGCCTGTCAAATCGTTAATAACCTGAGCGTAAATCTGCTTGTTAGAGCGGAATACACTAAGACGTGGACGCTCAGCTGTACCGTTCACACTCTTACGAATGCGGAACTTTATCTTAATTCGTCTTTCTACTTTCTTTGTTGTCATAATCGTAAATAATTAAAATTACTTAGCTGAAGCACTCTTACCAGACTTTCTGCGAATAACTTCACCCTTAAAGAGAATACCCTTACCTTTATAAGGCTCAGGCTTGCGGAAAGAACGAATTTTTGCACAAACGAGTCCCAACAACTGCTTGTCGCAAGACTCCAATGTCAAGATTGGGTTCTGGTTTCTTTCAGACTTAGTCTCAACCTTAATCTCCTTAGGCAACTGGATGAAAATAGGGTGAGTGTAACCCAAAGCAAACTCAATGATATTACCCTGGTTAGAAACACGATAACCAACACCTACCAATTCCAAAACCTTTGTATAACCAGCGCTTACACCAACAACCATGTTGTTAACGAGAGAGCGATACAAACCGTGGAAAGCCTGCTTCTGCTTAATATTTACAGGACTATTTTCATCGATTTCAAAGCTAATCTGACCATCTGCATTATTAAACTTGATAGATGGATCAATCCACTGAGAAAGTTCACCCTTAGGGCCCTTTACTGTACAAACATGAGAAGCCTCATCATAATTTACAGTAACACCTGCAGGGATACTAATTGGCAATTTTCCTATTCTAGACATATAAAAGCCTCCAATTAATAAATATAGCAAAGAACCTCGCCACCGATCTTAAGATCAGAAGCTTCTTTGTCTGTCATTACACCTTTGGATGTAGATAAGATTGCAATACCTAATCCGTTAATAACTCTTGGCATGTCCTTGTAACCGGTATACTTACGCAAACCTGGAGTTGACACACGCTTCAAACACTTGATAGCGTTTTGCTTTGTAGTTGGGTTGTACTTCAAAGCAACCTTAATTGAGCCCTGAGGACCATCCTCTACAAACTTGTAATTGAGGATGTAACCTTTCTCGAAGAGGATCTTAGTGATCTCTTTCTTCAAGTTAGACGCAGGAACTTCTACAACACGGTGATGAGCATGATTGCATTT
>ENA-OQER01000285-OQER01000285.1-human-gut-metagenome-genome-assembly--contig:-NODE-285-length-28707-cov-4.951435_pt1 | contig 28707 bp, 32 predicted proteins | sample MGYA00242797_ERZ504639 | MGnify/ENA primary metagenome ERZ504639 (study PRJEB26092, sample SAMD00036306) | human gut metagenome | host: Homo sapiens | study: EMG produced TPA metagenomics assembly of...
TTCGGTTTGATTTCACTGAATATTTCGTATGGGATACCTGCATTCTCCAATACTTTCAACACTTTATCAGCCACACCGAATTTAATCAAATCCTTGTCTGTAGCAACAAAGGCTTATGCAAGCCCAAACGTTTAATCTCTTGTGGAAGCACTTCACGCGCACCCGGGCCGAAGTAAGATACTTCGTTTAATACGAATCTGTTAATCATAGTTTTTTTAATTATGTAGTTTGATTGCAAACATAGTACAAATTATTGAGAAAACGGCTCTTTAAAAAGATTCTTATAGTATGTTTTTTGGCATTCATGTACCCCGCCTTCAGACCATTCAGCGTGGTTAACACACTGTCACACAACAAATAAGACTGACAGAAGCCCCTTCAGCCTCCTGTCAGCCCTCTCAGCCGGCCTGATGGACGGGAATTATGCCGCCAGCACCACCTTATACAGATTACCTTTCTCCGTATGCATCCGTTCCGCCCCCATAGCGCTCATCATCTTGCCGAAACGCACCACCGTCATGCCGCGCATAGCGGCAGGATAACGGCTCTGCAAAATGGTGAAAATGACCGAAGTCGAATAGAGTTTGAACTCCTCTCCTGCCTCGGGCAGACGGAAGCAACGGTAGAACACCTCCTGCTCTACGGGCATGGCATAGAACTCGCGGTTGCGCAATTGCAGTTCCGCTTCCTCTTCGGCCGAAAACCAATAACGCTCGCCGCCGTCCAGCTCCGCCTTCAATTGGGCAAACAATTGCTTGTGCTCCAGTGGCGTGCAGTCTATTTTCTCCTTCACCTCGGCACAAAGATAACGGCGGCTGCCCGTAGGGTCGGTCAGCAAATCCTTATGATTACTGGTTCCTATAAACGAGGCCATACGGGGCAGGTGACTGTAGGATGAACGGTGAGACTTACGGAAATCCAACTTCTTCATCTGCATCAGTGTCTTGAGCAACGGCAGTTTTTGAGGAGAAAGACGGTCATACTCATCCAGATTAATCAGCCCGAACTGCGCCAGTTTCTGTTCGCAGCCCGACTGGCCCGTCAACTCAAAACTGTCCGTGTAATAATCCCGCAACCCATCGGGCATCAATAACTGACAAAAGTAGATTTACACTTGCCCTGCATACGGCTCACCAACATAGGGGCCACTGCATTGGCGCAACGTCCATGCGTCCTGACCACTGGGCGGCCATTCCCAGCATCCAGCGGTGGAAGCCGTTTATCCAGAAAGTTTTCTTCGAGATGCGCTGCGCCAGCGGAGTGATACGGTCCACTCCGTCCCATTGGGGCAGTGCATCCATATAAGTAAGGAAAGGGTGATAATCTTCCAAGCGTTCCGAATGGAGCAGGCGGCTCACATCTTTATCCCAGCAATTGATGCGATGACGGTGCGCTTCCAGGCACAAGGTGTTCAAGGTACGCTGAGTCACTATCTTATAAGGTGTGTCCGTCCCTTGCCCCTTCGCGCAATATTCGGGCTGTTCCGTCAACACGTTGAAACGGAACTCATAGTGTTTCCACAAGTAGTTCTCCAGACGGTCTTGTACTTCCCGATTATCCGCAGCCTGTTCTTTTTCCCTTTTATCCGAAGAAGGGCCTGCCTGTTTCGCCGTTGCAGTTTCACCGTTCCATAACTTGCACCATTCCATCACCTTCCGAATCATTTCTTTCATCATGATTTTATTGTTTTTTTAGTTGTTGTTCCCACAAAGATAGCACATTGAAAAGCCTTTGTCAAGGGCTTTCCGGCCTTTCGGGATGAAAAGTGACTAAGCGTAAACATCCTTATGTAAAAGGGATTTCATCAGGACAAGTTTGTGTTTTCGTCTTGAAGAATCAATCGTTTCACTTGGGTGATGAAGTTTCATCACTAAAGTGGTACAAGTTCATCACTAGAGTGATAAGGTTTCATCACTTTAGTGAAATGATAAACTTATCAGGAAGTAACTGGATACATAACAAGGAAGATAAAAGATATGCTCCAAGAAAAGACAGATAAGTATTTCTTAAAATACAGGTATGACGAACACACCTCTCATCTAACAGGTAAGAACAAAAATATGGGCTGGAAGTAACTGACAGGAAACTGAAGGTTCTCCTATCAGGATACTTCCCTATTTTACAAGCTGTTAGACCGGCTGAATGAACTGAAGAAGCACTCCGGTTTTCATGTATTGAAGCCCCTTTTCCGTCATTACAGCTGGTTCACCGCCGTCAAATACTTATCCATCGTTGTAGCCTTCTTTATTGCTTTCTTTATCTTCCGGTCCGCATCGGGCAGCAGGTATTCCCAATAAGGCTTCATTTTACTCAGCAATTGCGCCTCTCCCTGTAAATGGGCTTCATAATATTGAAGAAGGCGTGCGTGAAGCGCCTTCACCTTTTCATGCAATTTATCGGGAGAAAAAGAGGTTCCGTTTACATATTCCCAAGCCAATGCAGGATTGGCCAGCAACCCGCGTCCCAGCATGACGCCCTCCAGGCAGGGAAATTTCTCTTCCACTTTCCGGATATCCTCCACCGTCAGTAAATCACCGTTATATACCAACGGATGCGCGCACTCCTCATAGAAAGCGGTGAACGCAGCCAAGTCCACCTCTCCTTTGTACTGTTGCTTCCCGATACGCGGATGCAGAACGATCCGCCGCAAGGGGGCAGCGTTCAGCAAAGGCAACAACGGCCGCCATTCATCCGCACTCTCCCATCCCAATCTCATCTTAACCGAAAAACTCAGTTCAGGATAATGTGTCAACTCTTTCAATAAAGCTTCTACCTCGGCAGGATAAGGCAATATGCCGGAGCCCTTGTGCTTTCTTGCAACCAGCGGAAAAGGACACCCCATATTAAAATCCGCTTCCTTATATCCTTTCTCTGTAAACAAAGCGGCCAACCGTTCCAGCTCGACAGGAGTGGACGCGATGAGCTGAGGCACTACATGGGAAACCGTATTGTTTTCGGGAGCAATGTCCCGTACATCCCTGTTACGGAATCCTCCTCTCTCTATTCGTACAAAAGGAGTATAATACGCATCTATTCCACCAAAAACTTCCTCATGAAAGTTTCTCCAGGGGGCTTCCGTAAAACCTTGTAAAGGCGCAGCATATAGTTTCATTCACTTCTTTTTTTTAGTTTAGATGCAAAGTAACACATTTTTCTTATACCTTTGCTTTATGGAAAAGTATATTTATGAACTGAAGATGAAGGTACGCGATTATGAATGCGACCTGCAGGGTATTGTGAACAATGCCAACTATCAACATTATCTGGAACATACACGCCATGAGTTTCTCACATCCGTAGGTATCAGCTTCGCGCGTTTGCACGAGGAAGGAGTGGACCCGGTAGTGGCACGGCTCACCATGGCGTTCAAAACTCCGCTGCGCAGCGGTGACGAATTCGTTTCTAAACTCTATCTGAAAAAAGAAGGTATTAAATATGTGTTCTATCAGGACATCTTCCGTCTGCCCGACATGAAAGTGACTGTCAAGGCCACTGTAGAATCAGTATGCGTGGTAAACGGCAGATTAGGGGACAGCGCTCTATTTGACGAGACTTTCGCCCCCTACTTGAGCGAATGACACAAGACGAACAAATTTGCAGCCTGGCCCTGACCCGGATACCGGGATTGGGACTGACAGGCGCATTCAGACTGGTGAGCAGTCTGGGAAGCGCCACCCGTGTTTTCGAACACCGCAAAGAGCTGTCACAATTGGTCCCCGGAGTAAGCGAAAAGATCATTACTGCGTTGAATAACTCCGAAGCTTTCCGGCGTGCAGAGCAGGAATTAACTTTCTGTGAGAAAAATCATATCCGCTGCCTCACCTTAAATGATGAAGGTTATCCCAGCCGTTTGCGTGAATGTGATGATGCTCCGCTAGCTTTATTTTATCGGGGAAATGCCGATCTGAACACGCTGCATATTATTAATATAGTAGGAACCGTCATGCCACCCCTTATGGGCAGGATATCTGCACCCGTTTCCTTGCCGACCTGTCGGCACTGTACCCGGACACCTTGATAGTAAGCGGACTGGCATACGGCATTGATATCCATGCACATCGCGCCGCCCTGCAGAATCATTTCAAGACCATAGGTGTATTGGCCCACGGACTGGACCGCATTTATCCTGCCGAACATCGGAAGACAGCCGTCAGCATGTTGGAACAGGGAGGTTTGCTGACCGAATTTACAAGCGGAACCAACCCCGACAGGCAAAATTCGTGAAACGAAACCGCATTGTAGCAGGTATGAGTGACGCCACCGTCGTTATCGAGTCCGCCGCCAAAGGGGGAGCCCTCATCACCGCCGAACTGGCGGAAAGTTATCACCGGGACTGTTTTGCCTTTCCGGGACGATGCAATGATGAATATTCCATAGGCTGCAACAATCTGATAAGGAAAAACCAGGCAGTGCTTATCACATCGGCCGAGGATTTAGTGAAGGGTATGGGATGGGAAAGCAGCCCCAAAACTGAGAAAACAGTACAACGGGAATTGTTCCCTGATTTAAGCGAGGAAGAAGAACGAATAGTAAAACGACTCGGCAAAATACCGGAAGGATTACAAATCAACACATTGGTGATAGACACCAACATACCTGTAAACCGAATGAGTGCATTACTGTTTGAATTAGAAATGAAAGGGGTGATACGAGCACTGGCAGGAGGAGTGTACCGATTAATAATGTAACCATGTATCAATATACTCATGTACTCATTGACATACGGTAGCTGTATTGTGAACGGACACATGAGTATATTGATACATGGTCATTGCACTCCTAATTCGGCAAAGCCCATCGGACTCTCGTTTTCCACCATCCTCACTGCTTTCAGCAATACATATCTAGCCGTTACCGGAGTGAAATAAACCGATTGGAGAATCGGATTATTCTTGATATTCGAGAATTCCCCGCTGCTCACCACTTGATTCACAGCATTGGCCTCCATACCCACTGAAATCTCATAAGCAGCTATCAGTCCTTTGTTATACTCGCTCTGATCGGGTAGATAATGGAAGGAAGAAACAGTCTGTTCCGTACCTAAATCTATCAAAAGCGTATTGCCATCCACAAAGCAAGTCGTGGCGGCATCTTTATCCGCACATTTTCCGGCTTCCGCCTCATCTACCTGCGGCAATGTAAACGGATACGTTTTCAGTTCTTCCGCTTTCGCAGTAAACACATCCGGGGTTTCTCCTGCATAATAAGCCTCTATATTATTGATACACAAGCAAGCGCGTGATTCCATAAAGTTTATACGAAGTTTGTCCGTAGTGACTGTTTCAAAACGAAGCAAACGTTTATAACCGATTGTGGTTGTCTCTTCATTCAGCTTCACAGGCAGCCACTCCCCTTCTTTATTATATTCCACCACAAAGGATTGTACACGCTGCCCCAACGGAATATATTCCTGCAACAGCATACGGTTCACCTTTTGCGGAGCCGGCCATTCAAACTCGATGACAGCCGATGTGACACTATCCTCCGTAGCCCAATATGTATCATATTCTCCATCCGTCACCGCCTTTGCAGTGTACTTTCCACCCCGTTCATTGGAAACTATCGGAAGAACACCTTTCAACAGATTGTTTGCCAGCTGTTTCTGAACATTCTTATAAAAGTCAACCGCATTCGCCGAATCTACCGGATGAATCAGCCCATCCCGGTTTACAGGGAAATTGAGCAACAAAGTCGCATTGTGCCCCACACTGCGGTAATAAAGGTCTGTCAATTGCTCCACCGTCTTCACCCTGTCATCTTCCTCCGGATGATAAAACCAGCCCGGACGGATAGACACATCACACTCGGCAGCCGTCCACTGATTGCCGTCCGCATGACCGTATTGCAGTTCCCTGTATTTAGGATATCCCGGATAAACCTCTCCGGCACGCAGGAAAGACCAGTTTGTAGCTCCGGCAAAGCCATTCTCGTTACCTACCCAACGGCATCCGGTCCGCCATCCGAGAAGACAACGGCCTGCGGCTGATATTTGTCGATCATCTCGTATGCACGCGCATAATCATAATAATTTTTCCGGTCTATGGTACGGGAGTCTTTGGCTCCGCCATACCAGCCATCCCCTCCATTAGCTCCATCAAACCAAATTTCGAACACCGGACCGTAATGGGTCAGCAATTCGTGTAACTGTTGATAGAAATAATCCACATATTCCGGAGTTCCATAATTGACCTGATGCCTGTCCCACGGTGAGAGATAGACAGCGAATTTTATACCATACTTTTTACAAGCCTCCGAAAGGTCACGTACGATATCTCCTTTTCCATCCTTATAAGGTGTGTTACGGATACAATATTCGGTCAGCCCCGTAGGCCACAGACAAAACCCGTCATGGTGTTTTGCCGTAAGGATAACTCCTTTCATCCCTGCCGCCACAAAAGTTTTCACCCATTGCTCGCAGTCCAGTTTAACCGGATTAAACGTGGCAGGGTCAGAATCTCCATAACCCCATTCACGGTCATTAAAAGTATTCAGTCCGAAATGCACGAAAGCATAAGTTTCCATTTTCTGCCAGTCCACCTGCTTTTTCTCGGGAACAGGAAGAACAGGCTCAGGAGCGTTCACCACCGGGGCGCAAGCATTCAGCAATGCGACAGCAGCCCCCAAGCATAAAAGGTTTGTGTGTCTTTTCATGTAGATTGTTAGTTAGTTTACATTGACACAAAGATAACATAAAATCCATTGGATGAAAACAAGAAACAGAATATTTTAAAAAATCAACGGCATTAAGGAGCTGATGATTAGGAGAATGGAAAGAAACAGAAGGTACTAAAAAAAGAAAGGAGCAACGCCTTGCTCCAACCTTTGTTAACCTTAAATCTAATACTATGAAAAAAATCACATGACAAATGTACAACTTACACTCAATACCTCCAAATATTTGGTTCATTTTTGCTTTTCATTTAGTATTATTTCACAAAAACGTCCGTTTTCGCACACAGTATTACAATTCGATAAGAAAAACGGGGTTTAAAAAGGAATATGAAACATTATTCTATCAATATCATAGAATGATTCATTCCTGTCTGCTGGAAAGTAAAAAACAAAAAGAAAGTATTCCCTTATGTTATCCACCCAAAATAAAAGTAAGTCCCCTGCCCTTCTCATTATCCAACCGCCAAAACTTGCAAATTCTATCCAATCGCTTCACAAACCCTTTCAAGTCCGAAAATAGAACATTTAATAAGTCTTTTTTCAGATTTTATCACCTATATTTGCTTCATACATAATGGTAATTCATGGAAAAACGCACTACTATATTCAGCATATTTGTGCTTTTGTGCCTACTGCCAAATAGCATTTATGCCCGGACAATAGAGTACGAACCCCCCAAAGACACCACGTTGGACATGACGCTCTATTTTGACCTGAATGCCCGACAGGTAAACAAGGATTACCACAGAAACGGTAAAACGCTGACGGTATTGGATTCTCTACTTGCCAATCCTGCCCACAGCATCCATCTTAATTCCATTATTCTGGTTTCACCGGATTTATATAATGGTAAAAAAGAACAGGGCATACCGCTGGGACAAAAAAGAAGTGAGGAAGTAAAAGTGTTCTTATGTGGGAAATATCCGCAGGTCAATACCGCCCAAATCTGTATCCGCAAAGGAGAAGAGTACGGGGATGCCTTACAGAAACTGATACTGGACGACAGACTGGTCCCCGACCGGGAAGATGTATTGGCATTGATAGATTATCACCATAACAATCCCGTAAAAATGCAAGATTTCTTGCAACACCTGGACGCCGGCATACCTTATCAGTATATTTCTGACCGAGTGCTACCGGAACTCAGACGGACAGAGATAAGAGTCTGCCTGTCTTATCCGGAAGAAAACGGAGGAAAAAACTCCTCCGCAGAACAGGCAGCAAGGATAGAAGAAACCGAATTCATACCGATTGACAGGGAAAAGACCGTTACGCCAATGACGATGCAAGTACTTCCACAGAAGGAAAGAACACAAGTAATAATAGAAACAGAAAAAACAGTAATAAAGGTAGAAAAGAAAAAAGAGACAAAAGAGAAACGGGGAGAAAAGCCCAAAGAAAAGGCAGCAAGAAGAAACCAGACAGCCGACAACACAGTGCTTGCACTGAAAAATAATTTATTGTACGACCTGGCACTGGCACCTAATATAGAAATAGAAATTCCTGTAGGAAAGAGATGGTCAGTGAATATGGAATATAAAAGCCCCTGGTGGTCCAACAGCAGTAAAGAAATCTGCTACCAACTGATTTCGGGAGGAATAGAAAGCCGTTACTGGCTGGGCAACCGTGAACTACACAACCGATTGAACGGACATTTCTTTGGATTGTATATCGAGGGAGGTATCTACGACTTTCAGTTTAAAGGAAACGGCTACCAAGGTAAATATTACGGTGCGGCAGGATTCACTTATGGATATTCCACTTTGTTGTCACGACATCTGGCATTGGAATTCAGCTAGGCATAGGCTATCTGACCACGGAATATCAAAAATATACTCCCTATGAGGGATCACTAGTCTGGATGAGTAGCGGAAATTACACCTTTATAGGCCCTACGAAAGCAAAAATTTCGTTGGTATGGTTGATAACCAAGAAAAGAGGGAGAAAATGAAAAAGACAAGGTACGCAATTCTTGTACTTTTATCTTCACTATTGATTTTAGTGGGATGCAGCCGCCGCGAGATTCTGGACGATTACCCCGTAACAGGAATAAACATCCGTCTGAATTGGGAAGGAGTAACCGACCGTCTGCCGGAAGGAGTCCGGATCATCTTCTATCCCAAGGACAGCCAAGGAAGGAAGATTGATACCTACTTACCGGCGAAAGGCGGAGAAATAAAAGTACCTCCGGGACATTATTCGGCAGTGATTTACAATTATGACACCGAAGTAGTGCAAATAAAAGACGAAGGTAGCTACGAAACAATAATGGCATGTACAGGAAACTGTACGGGACTGGGTGCCGAGGAAACAAAAGACATGGTATGGGGACCGGATAATTTTTATGTAGCAACCCTGGACGATGTAGAGATAGGAAAAGAGGAAGAATTACCGACACTAGAGGTAAAACCAAAATCTGTGGTAACCACTTACACTTTTTCAATAAAGACAGAAGGGCTGAAAAATGTTGCATCCATCCTGGGCAGTGTTTCCGGAATGGCTGAATGTTACCACCTGGGCAAAGGAGCCAGCCTATGCCGGTTCGCTCCTATTTATTGTGAAACCAGTAAAGGGAATGGGGCTATAAAAGGGAGTTTTACCTGCTTTGGGCATCCCAAACTGACGCAAGCAAGAGCCGATATCACTCAGTTTCTGAACTTGATTATAGTAAAAGTGGATGGTTCCAAACAGGAAGCGAAAGTAGAAATAACGGAAGCGGTAAAACCTCCTGAAGATAAAGACGAACCGGGAGGAGGTGATGAAAAACCTCAAGAGCCGGAGATAGAGATCGAACTTCCGGATGATGAGAAGATTGTGGTGGATGATGTAGAGATTCCTCCTGATGAAAGTGACGGTGGATTTGATGGGAACGTTAGTGACTGGGATGATGAAACGAATGTAGAATTACCGGTCGGTTAAAATATAGAATAAAGAGTCATAGAATTATTAACTTAAAACATAGGATATGAAGAAGATTTTATTTGCAGCTTTAGCTGCATTGGCAATCACAAGTTGTTCACAGAATGAGATTGATGGTATTGACAATGGAACTCCAAAAAGTAAAAATGAGATAGGAGTAAACACGATTGTCAAAAAGAGTTCAAGGGCCACTGTTACAAGTAATAGTAGTTTCACGTCTTTTAAATTACATGCCTATATAATTAAAAGCAGCGATATCGCCACTTCAGGATGGGGTAACGCGTATATGGATGGCATAGAATATAAAGGAGGTCAAGGTAATTGGGCTACAACAAGTGGTACTTTTTATTGGCCTATAACAGAAATGCAATTTTTTGGATATACCGATGATGTAACCTATACAGCACCTGCTAGTTCCAGCGCTTATCCCACCATCAGCTATACCCTTCCTGATACCCCGGCCGATCAGAAAGATATTATAGTAGCTTATTCCAAAGATATAACTAAGCCAAGTGATAATACATTAAACCTTACATTCCAACACATCTTAACCCGTATAAACTTTGCTGCAAAACTAGCTGACAGCAACTATACTTACACAGTTGAAAGCATAACTATCACCGGTGCAAAAGGTGGTGCTGCAACGTACACATTCGGAGGAACTGAAGGAAAAGGTGGAAATTGGAATATCACAGGAAGTGCACCTGCTAGTGGTTATAGCTATACATTTGATAACACCGTAACAGCCAAAGATGATATTTATGATTATACACAAAATAATAATTCATTAATGCTGTACCCACAATCTCTTACTGATGCTAAAATTACAGTCAAGTATAAAACAGAGAAAGATAATGCAACATTCTTTAACGGATCAAAAGAAGTAGCTTTAACAGGAGAATGGACTAATGGGCAAAGTATCCGCTATATACTAACTTTACCGGTTGGTGCAGAAAAAATGAGTGTAAACACAACATATGATGAAGATTGGAATGCCACTGATAACGAGCAAACTCCTAAAACTCCTGTATTATAAGAAACCAACAAACTATAAATTAATGAATTTACAAATCCCCCGACAAACATACAGATAAACATAACAATTCCCCGCTCCGCAATGAAACACCGCATCATCCCCTCTATCATTTGCGATTTCATTTGCGGAGCATTTTTACCTGTTGACAATCAGCCGTCCTCAATCATAAAATACCCCTAGAAACAACCACATCCATCGTCACAGGGCTGACTCCGGTAATGAAACAGCGTTTGATGCTGGAATAGGTACCGGATTTTATCTTGTTGAAGAATGCACGCAGATATCCTTCCTTGTGCGTTTCCTTCGTATATCGGTGCAGGCTTTCGACATCCGAAAGGATGGCATTGATAAAATGGTCATACTCATCGATAAAAAGATAAATATCCTGACCGGCACGCTCACACTCATGATAAAGATAGTCTAATTGTTCTACCGCCCCATTCTTTGCGTCCAACTGTTCTTTGATACCCTGCGGCAGGTATTCCGCATAAATATCACAGAAATAGTCGAAACAGGTTTGGCAATGTGCGTCCAATCCGGCACGATAGTTATGCAGTTCGCCAATGATACCGGAGAAATTGAGATACAATACCAAGTAGCTGTTCCAGTCACGTGTAGGATACTTCCCTATGTAGAGGTCTCCAAACAGGGCGTCGAATTATCCTTGGTTCGTACATCATAGTAATGTTACAGCATATTCAGCGTCAGACTTTTGCCGAAACGACGCGGACGGATAAAGAAAAAATAACGGTTGGAGCGTTCTATCAACGGGATATACATGGTCTTGTCCACATAATAATAACCATCAAGGCGTATATCCGCGAAATTCATCATGCCGTAGGGCAATAATTTCTTATCTGATGATACTACAAATTCCATAATCTATGCTGTTTTAGCCGGTATACCTCCCCATGGGGTACACACAAAGATACTTTCTTTCTGCTACTTTCCCAACAATTGCAACTTCTTTTTGTTTGGCCACACAATTTAGCCCTCTATGCTCATGCCCACAGGCTATCGTTTTCCGTAACGGCAGAAGACAAACAAGTGGAAACAGGATTCTTCGGTCTTTTTCTTGAAACTTATTGCAAATTATCCATATTTGACCTACATTTGTCAAATCAAAAAAAAGAACACAAGCGTCTCTAACATCTATATATGTCTGGTCTGCCCTGTAATGAAAGGATGGATTGTACCAATGCCCTAAAGCAGTGGAGAACAGCATCCATTACACACATAACAAAAAAGGTTTCCACTTACCCCCACATAAGTGTGAAACTAATATCTTATTTTTCTTACTCAAAGGCCAAATACTCATCAATAGTGAAGAATATGCCGGTACTATCATCAATCCCGGAGAATTTGTACTGCAAGCTATCGCATCAAAAGTGGAAATACTGGCCATGACAGACTCGGAAGGTATTCTGTACACATTCGATGACCCCAAAGCTTTCTGTTATGACCGCTATACCTATATATTGAAAAACGTGCCCCCGCCACTCATCTCCGAGCCACTTAAAATAAAGCCCGAAATAAAGCTTTTCCTTGAAGGAGTTACCTCCTATCTGAATATAGACAAAATCTGTAAAGAACTGCTTGAATTCAAGCGTAAAGAACTGTATTATCTACTGGCGCACTATTATACAGACTATGAGCTTTCCCCCATTGTACACAGTTTGTCCAAGTATACCAACAGCTTTGAATATTTTATATTAAAACACCACAAGCAAATAAGTCTGTAGAAGACTTCGCACAACTGGGCGGCTATAGCGTCACCACCTTCCGCCGTATTTTCAAGGCTATCTTCAACGAACCGGCCTATGAATGGATGATGAAGCAGCGCAAAGAAGTATCCTCTACCAATTGCGCTATACAGAGGCTTCCATCTCCGAAATCTGCTTCGAACATGGATTCGAATCTCTCTCACATTTCTCCAACTTCTGTAAGAAGTTCTTTGGCGATTCTCCCAGAAACATACGTAAGAGAGAAAAAAGAAGAAGCCCCAGGCAAAAAAAAATGCCCCACCAAAGGCAGGGCATTCTCAAATATCAAGTAAAACTAACCGTGATTAGTCTTTCAGCTTCGCAGCAATAAATTCACGGTTCAAACGAGCGATGTTGCTGATAGAAACCAACTTCGGACATTCTGCCTCACAAGCACGAGTGTTTGTACAGTTACCAAAGCCCAGTTCATCCATCTTGCTCAACATAGCTTTCGCACGGCGTGCAGCTTCCACTTTACCCTGAGGTAACAGTGCCAACTGGCTGACCTTTGCAGAAACAAACAACATGGCAGAACCATTCTTACATGCAGCAACACAAGCACCACAACCGATACATGCAGCAGCATCCATAGCCTCGTCAGCAATAGGTTTTGCAATAGGAATTGCGTTAGCGTCAGGAATACCACCGGTATTGATTGACACGTAACCACCGGCCTGCATAATTTTGTCGTATGCGCTACGGTCTACCATCAAGTCGCGGATTACCGGGAAACCGGCAGAACGCCAAGCTCAACAGTAATGGTGTCACCGTCTTTGAAACGACGCATATAAATCTGGCAGGTAGTAGCACCTGTAGCAGGTCCGTGAGGATGTCCGTTGATATACATAGAGCACATACCGCAGATACCTTCGCGACAGTCGTGGTCGAATACGATAGGTTCTTTACCTTCATTGATAAGCTGCTCGTTCAAGATGTCCATCATTTCCAGGAATGAGGTATCACCCGGAATATCTTTCATTTGGAAGGTATCAAAATGTCCTTTGTCCTTAGGACCTTTCTGACGCCAAACTTTCAGTGTGAAACTTATATTTTTATCCATGATTTCTATACAATTAATAATTAAGACTTATAGTTACGAGTTTGAACCTTAACGAACTGATAGTTCAAATCTTCCTTGATCAATTCGGGTTCTTTTCCTTCACCGGTGTATTTCCAGCAAGCTACATACGAGAACTTGTCATCGTGACGAAGTGCTTCACCTTCCGGAGTCTGGTGTTCTTCACGGAAGTGACCACCACAAGATTCCTCACGGTTCAATGCATCGTAAGCCATCAGCTCACCGATTTCGATGAAATCAGCCAGGCGGATTGCCTTTTCAAGTTCTACATTCAATTCATTAGCTTCACCCGGAATGCGAAGGTCGCTCCAGAAGGTCTTTCTTACTTCTTTCAGTTTAGCCAGAGCAGTAGTCAAAGATTCCTTGGTACGTCCCATACCTACAAAGTCCCACATGATGTGACCCAGCTCCTTGTGAATAGAGTCTACAGAACGATGACCCTTGATATTCATCAGTCTCTGGATCTTATCGTTTACAGCCTTTTCGGCAGCTACGAATTCGGGAAGGTCTGTTGAGAAACGGGGAACCTGAATCTGGTCTGACAAATAGTTCTGGATAGTGTAAGGCAATACGAAGTAACCGTCAGCCAATCCCTGCATCAATGCAGATGCACCCAAACGGTTTGCACCGTGGTCAGAGAAGTTAGCTTCACCGATAGCATACAGACCCTTGATAGAGGTCATCAGTTCATAGTCAACCCAGATACCACCCATCGTATAATGGATAGCCGGGAAGATCATCATCGGAGTTTTATACGGATTTTCATCAGTGATTTCTTCGTACATATCGAACAAGTTACCGTAACGGGCACGAACTACATCTTCACCCAGACGATCGATAGCATACTTAAAGTCGAGGAATACAGCCAAACCTGTGTTGTTCACACCGAAACCTGCGTCGCAACGTTCTTTCGCAGCACGTGAAGCAACGTCACGAGGAACCAAGTTACCGAATGCCGGATAACGACGTTCCAGATAGAAGTCACGGTCTGCATCAGGTATATCAGTCGGTTTCTTAGTTCCTGCCTGCAATGCCTTGGCATCTTCCAGCTTTTTCGGAACCCAAATACGTCCGTCATTACGCAATGACTCAGACATCAAAGTCAGTTTAGACTGCTTGTCACCGTGTACAGGAATACAGGTCGGGTGGATCTGTGCAAAACAAGGATTAGCAAAATAAGCACCTTTGCGGTAAACCTGCATAGCAGCCGATCCATTTGACGCCATAGCGTTGGTAGACAAGAAATAAGTATTACCATAACCACCGGTACCGATTACTACTGCGTGAGCAGCGAAACGTTCAATCTTACCTGTAACCAAGTTACGGGCAATGATACCACGGGCGCGTTCCACACCTTCGTTATCCTTAATCAGCACAACGTCCAACATTTCATAACGAGTGTACAATTTCACGTTACCACGCTGAACTTCACGGCTCAATGCAGAATAAGCACCCAACAACAACTGCTGTCCGGTTTGGCCGCGGGCATAGAATGTACGTGATACCTGAGCACCACCGAATGAACGGTTGTCAAGCAAACCACCGTATTCGCGAGCGAAAGGAACACCTTGAGCTACGCACTGGTCGATAATAGCATTTGACACTTCGGCCAGACGGTAAACGTTGGCTTCGCGTGCACGGTAGTCACCACCTTTAATTGTATCATAGAAAAGACGGTAAACGGAGTCACCATCATTTTGATAATTCTTAGCAGCATTGATACCTCCCTGTGCAGCGATGGAGTGTGCACGACGGGAGAGTCCTGGATACAGAAGTTTAATACCTTGAAACCCAGAGCACCCAGTGAAGCAGCAGCCGAAGCACCTGCCAAACCGGTACCTACCACAATAATGTCAAGACGACGTTTGTTGGCAGGGTTTACCAATTTTTGATGAGCTTTATAATTGGTCCATTTCTCGGCTAAAGCGCCTTCAGGAATTTTAGAATCTATAGTAGCCATATTCATTTACAATTTTATCATTTACAATTTACGATTAGCAAGCACCACAAGCGAGTGATTTTACGAAGTAGATAACGACTACTGCTGCAAAACCAAGAACTACCAAAGTAGAGTAGATGTTACCAATAGTCTTCCAACGCTCGAACCAGATTTTGTTGCTCCAGCCAATGTCTGCAAAGCGCTCCAGAATCCGTGAGTCAGGTGGAACCATAAAGCTGCTAACCAAATGAGGTAAAGCACTGTAAATACAGGGCATCCGAATGTTTCACGGATGTAAGCGGCACCGTCTGTAGGGCCGAACGCACCTAAATCATGAACACCGATGATTTCGGCAAACTGCATTTTGTACCAGAAATTGGCAAAGTGAAGAGCCAATCCGGCAATGACGATAATACCCAGGACAAGCATGTTCTGAGATGCCCATTCCACAGTTTTAGGTTTAACGTTCACTGCATAGCGTTCGCTACCACGAGCTGCACGGTTCTGCATGGTCAACCAGAAAGCGTAGATGATGTGGATTACGAACAGAGCAGCCAGTCCGGCAGTTGCAACCAACGCGTACCAGTTAGCTCCCAAGAATTCACAAATCATGTTGTAAGCATCTTCCGAGAAGAGCGCAACAAGGTTCATCGCCATGTGAAACGTCAGAAACAGGACAAGGGCGATACCTGTGACACTCATCACCACTTTCCTTCCAATAGATGAATTACTTAACCACATAAATGATTGAATTTAAATTATTTAATTGTTAGAACTAAAAATTCTGTTAAAAGCTGTGTATTCACGATGCAAAAGTAAAGGAATTCTAGCGATAATACAAGGAATTATGGAAATTATTCTTTAATTCGGGAAGGGTAAATGCGAATTACATTATTTTTCTATCTTTGTACCGAACAAAAACCAAACAAAATGGATATACGAAGAATTATTTTCCTCTTGTTGACAGTAAGTTTTACATTCAGCCTCCCGGCCCAGAATATAGATATCAACACATTGAAAACCATCAATAAATGGAAGGTACACGGCCTCAGCAGAGGACTATCCGCCAGCGGAGTGATTCTGCCCGTAGGAGTGCCTGCCGCCATGGGACTCTATGCATTGATAAAGAAAGACCAGCCGATGCTGAAAGATGCCGTTTACATAGGAACCAGTGTGATTGAAGCGGTAGGTATCACATACGCTGCCAAACATATCATAAGACGTGACCGGCCTTTTGTAAAGTATCCGGATAAGATTCATGCATACGGAGCACCGGATGCAGACAGCCCGTCGTTTCCTTCAGGACACACAGCCGCCGCTTTTTCCCTGGCAACTTCGCTTTCTATCACTTATCCCAATGGTATGTCATCGCTCCTTCTGCCGTATGGGCCTGTGGAGTGGGGTTTGCACGAATGAACCAAGGAGTGCATTATCCCAGTGATGTAGTGGCAGGAGCAGCGATCGGAGTAGGATGTGCTTTTGCAAATATTTATGTAAACCGATGGCTGAATAAGGTGCTGTTCGGGAGACAGATAAAGTGATGGTTGGATGCAGGAGTGCAACTATGCGCCCCTGCAGTTAATATAAAGTCTTGACTATCGTTTTTTTAGCAGCAATCCTTCAAAATCCGGTTGTTCCAGCAGCTCCAGTGCTTTCCTGATACTTTCATTGGCATCATTGATGAGTGATAATACTCATTCATATCCCATAAATCACGGGCTATCAATGCTTTCATCTGCAATTTCAGCAAAGGAAGGGCCTTCTGGTATTCTTCTTCATTATATTCCACTCCCATCTCCTTGCCGGTAGCAACCAGTTGTGCCAACATATCCGGAGTCACTTCAAAACGTTTGTAGAATTCATTGAAAGTCTTGTATTTGCCCAGCCATTCTTTACGATGGGCATCAATAAAATGAAAGTGAGCTTTCATCAACGCCCCTTTATCACGCAACTGACGATGATATTTAGTATAGAGAGTCGTATCAATCGGCACAAAATAATCGGGCATAATTCCCCCACCGCCATATACCGTACGAGCCAGCTTATGAGTTTTGAACTTCAGTGAATCCGGGAAGTGAATGCTGTCTTCACTCATCATCTCTCCTTTATTATAACGGTCTATCAGGTCCTCATTATACTTTTCAATGCTTTCGTAAGGTTTCTGGATACAACGTCCGGCAGGAGTATAATAACGGGCCACCGTCAAACGAATCATCGACCCGTCCGGCAAATCAATGGGACGCTGCACCAAGCCTTTACCAAAGCTGCGCCGGCCCACAACGACTCCTCTGTCCCAATCCTGAACAGCTCCGGTCACAATCTCACTGGCAGAAGCGAGAATTCATCGACCAATACAATCAGACGACCATTCTGGAACTCGCCCGTACCTTTAGCAAAAAATTCACTACGGGGATTACGACGGCCTTCCGTATAGACTATCAGTTCCTTTTTGCCCAGAAACTCGTTGGCAATATCGATGGCAGCGTTCAAATAACCTCCGCCATTGCCTTGCAAATCAAGAATCAAATCTTTCATCCCTTTTTTCTGCAATTCAGCTAACGCTTTCTTGAACTCTTCATGGGTAGTGGCGGCAAAACGGTTGATACGGATATAACCAATCTTATCTTTAATCATATAGGAAGCATCCAGGCTGTAAACAGGTATTTTATCCCTTTTCACCGTAAAAGGGAGCAGTTCCTTCACCCCTCGGCGAAGTATTTTCAAATTCACTTTTGAATCTTTAGGACCACGAAGACGACGCATGATATCTTCGGTGCTCATCTTTACACCGGCTATCAGCGTATCTTCCACCATGACGATACGATCGCCGGCCAGAATACCTGCTTTTTCGGAAGGACCGCCCGATACGGGCTGTATCACCAACAATGTATCTTCTGCCATATTGAACTGTATGCCGATACCTTCAAAGTTTCCCTGCAGCGCTCGTTCATTTTCTTCACTTCCTCCGGGTCGGAATAAGTAGAATGAGGATCAAGCTGTTCCAGCATTTTTACGATGGCTTCCTCTACAAGTTTCCCCTCATTGACTTCGTCTACATAAAGGTTGGCAATGGCAAACTCCGCCAACTGTAATTTGCGTGCCGGAGAATTCAGAAACTTATTTTCCTGAGCCTGTACGGCTACAATAGAAAAAAAGCAGGCAATCAAGCCTGCAAAGTACATAGTATATTTCATGATCAGTCTATTTTCATTCCTTCAGGTAAGAATGGTGTTACGTCTTTACCAAACTGCAATAATTCTCTCACAATAGTAGAGCTGATAGAAGTAAGTTCCGGCTCCGTAAATAACAGAATAGTTTCTATACCGGCCAGTTTCCGGTTGATATCGGCTATGGTTTCCTCATATTCAAAATCGTGTACGGTGCGGATTCCACGAACAATGAACTGCGCTTCTTTAGCTCTGGCAAAGTCTATGGTCAAACAATCGTAAGCGTCGATCTTTACCCGGGGATCATCAGCAAAAAGTTTCTCAATCATCTCCACTCGTTTCTCTGTAGGAAACCAAGTCTTCTTATTCTCATTGATACCGATACCGATTACCACTTCATCCATAAAGGTCAATGCTCTTTTCACGACCGAATAATTGGCCGATGGTAAAAGGGATCAAATGTCCCCGGAAATATGGCTCTTCTCATATTTGTTAGTGATTCACGCAATGTCTTCTTCTATAACAAGGTTATCTATTAATAAAATTCTGACGTTCCAATGGTGTTCTTACCCATATAAAACTCCAGCAATTCTTTCACCAGGTCAGTCTTGCGGAGGGAAACTTGCTCCAGACGCATGTCTTTGCCGATAAAGTGCTTGAATTCATCGGGTGAGATCTCTCCCAAACCTTTGAATCGGGTAATTTCGGGATTGGGGCTTAACCGTTCGATAGCGGCAATCCGTTCTTCTTCCGAATAACAATATACGGTTTCATAAACTCCTTTCTTGCGGTTGCGGACACGGAATAAAGGGGTTTGAAGGATATATACATGACCTTTCTTTATCAAGTCAGGGAAGAATTGCAGGAAGAAAGTAATAAGCAATAAACGGATGTGCATACCGTCTACATCAGCATCTGTAGCTACAATTACCTTATTATATCGTAATCCTTCCATACCGTCCTCTATGTTCAGAGCAGCCTGAAGCAGGTTAAACTCTTCATTCTCATATACAATCTTCTTGGTCAGCCCGTAAGAATTCAACGGCTTACCACGCAAACTGAATACTGCCTGAGTATTTACATCACGGCTCTTGGTGATAGAACCGCTTGCCGAGTCTCCCTCGGTAATGAAGATGCAGCTTTCCTCCTTCTTGTCCCCTTTGACATCGTTCAGATGAAAGCGGCAGTCACGTAACTTCCGGTTATGAAGATTTGCCTTCTTGCTCGCTCACGTGCCAGTTTCGTCACTCCGGCTATCGCTTTACGCTCTTTCTCCGACTCCTGAATCTTCTGCAACATCACATCGGCACGTCCGTATGCTTGTGCAGATAGTTATCGACCTCAGTCTTACAAAATCACCTACAAATTTATTGACGGTAGGACACCGGGAGCCATATTGGTAGAGCCCAGCTTGATTTTAGTCTGACTTCGAACAACGGTTCCTCACATTGACGGCAATGGCAGCCACCAGTCCGTTACGGATATCGGAATAATCCATGTTCTTGTTGAAATATTCCTTGATGGTACGGGCAATATGCTCTTTGAAAGCACTTTGATGCGTACCTCCCTGAGTCGTATGCTGTCCGTTGACAAAAGAGTAATACTCTTCACCATACTGGCCGGTATGCGTAAAGGCTATCTCAATATCTTCTCCCTTCAAATGGATGATGGGATATAATCCCACAGCCGTCATGTTGTCGTTAAGCAAATCCACCAACGTTACGGGACAAGATACGCTGACCGTTATAGATAATGGCCAGTCCTGTATTCAGATAGGTATAATTGCGGAGCATGGTTTCCACAAACTCCGGACGGAAACTGTAATTCTCAAATAACAGGTTATCCGGTTCAAAGAAAATATAAGTACCGTTCTCCTCTGTTGTATTTTGTGTGGTATCCGTCAACAAGTCTCCCTTGGCAAAGGTAGCGATACGCACCTTTCCATCACGATAGCTGCGCACCTCGAAGCGCGAACTCAATGCGTTGACAGCTTTCACACCGACCCCATTCAGTCCGACACTCTTCTTAAACGCCTTACTGTCATATTTACCTCCCGTATTCAGCACACTTACAGCCTCAATAAGTTTTCCCTGCGGAATACCCCGACCATAGTCACGCACGCTGACACGGAGATTTTCTTCAATGATAATCTCAATCTTTTTACCCGCCTGCATTTTGAATTCATCGATACTGTTGTCGAGAACTTCTTTCAGAAGGACGTAGATACCGTCCTCGGCATGTGATCCGTCACCCAACTTTCCAATATACATACCGGGACGGGTACGCACATGCTCCATGTCACTGAGGTGGCGGATGTTATCGTCGGTATATTCTACAGCGGGATTGTTTATCAGTTCGTTGTTTTCTTCCATATTGACTTATCACATTTTTATATATCGTTGTTACAGAATACTCTTTTTATAAGCACGACGGCGTTTATGCTGCTCGGTCTTGAAATATTCCCACTGGGCCTGCACCTTTCCATTCAGTTCCAGTTCCGGATTACTTTCGGCATACTTGAATCCCAGTTGCTGATATACAGGAATCAAGTCCGAGAATAACAAAGCATTGACTCCTTTGTCTGATACTCAGGTTTTACAGCAACCAGCAACAAGTCCAGCATAGGGGGATATTTATGCAAAAACAGCACTTTCAGCAAATGATACCAGCCCATAGGCAGCAAACGCCCCTTCGCTTTTCGTAACGCTTCGGACAAAGAAGGCATTGAAATACCCACCGCCACCAGTTTATCTTCAGCATCGGTCACCAAGGTCACCATACGCAAATCTACAATAGGCAAATACATCTTTATATACTGGTTAATCTGTCCTTGAGACAAAGCCGAGAAACCATAAAGCGGAGCATAAGCCTCATTCATCAATTCGAAGATAGCCTGGCCATATTCGGCCGCAATTTTCTTACCCGATGTATATTTCTTCACCTTCAAGTTAAACTTACGTTGAATCAAATCACTGATACGCTTATGCTTATCAGGAATTGCATCCGGAATATAAATTTTATATTCCACCCAATCGGCATCCTTTTCGAATCCCAACTTCTCCATATGCTGTGGATAATAAGGATAATTATAGATAGTCGCCATAGTGCTCAATTGGTCGAATCCTTCTATCAGCATACCCTCCGCATCAAAGTCGGTAAAGCCCAAAGGTCCCTGAATGGTATCCATTCCCTTCGATTTACCCCATTGGGCTACTGCATCCAACAAGGCGCGTGATATTTCGATATCATCCAGGAAATCAATCCATCCGAAACGGACTTCTTTTTTATTCCAAGTTTCGTTTGCGCGTTTATTTATAATCCCTGCAATACGTCCTACCACCTTGTTATCCTTATATGCCAGAAAATACTCCGCCTCACAAAACTCGAAAGCGGCATTCTTCTTCGGACTGAACGTATTCAGCATATCATCGTACAAGTCGGGTACGGAATAAGGATTCTCTTTGTATAACTCGTAGTTGAACCGTATAAATGTCTTAAGTTCTTTCTTTGAACTGACTTTTTTAATGGTAATAGCCATGCTGTATTTTTATAAAAATTCAGGGTGTAAAGATAGAAGTTTTTTTGCAGATAACTTATTCTTTTTATGGCTTTTTTACTGTTGGGCAATAAGATAGGCGGTATAAACGACATAACAGCCAACCATCAATGCGCCTTCAAGACGGGTTATGGTACGTTTACGGAAAAACCAGCCTACCAGCACAACAACAGGGAGGAAGCAATCAGCACACTTAAATCGAGATTATTTATATTCCCCATCGGAAGCGGTGATACCGTAGCGCTGCACCCCAGTACAAAGAATATATTGAACAGATTGCTACCGATGACATTGCCGATAGCAATTCCCGGATTCTTCTTTAAAGCTGCCGTAACAGATGTAGCAAGCTCCGGCAAGGAAGTACCTCCGGCTACCAATGTCAGTCCGATTACCGATTCACTGACACCCCATGAACGGGCAAGCCCGCTTGCCCCGTCGACAAAAAGCTGTCCGCCAAATATGAGCCCGGCCAGTCCTCCTGCAATATACAACACCGATTTCCATACAGCATTCCTTAATCTTCTGCTCTTCTCCTGCCTCATCTGCCCCATTACGAGCGATAGCAAATGTATAACGCATAAATATAAGGAAGAAAGCCAACAGAACAAACCCATCGGAACGGCTGATAACATTGACCGCTTCCCTGTCCAGCATCATGTCATTGGCACAGACAAACAGTACCAATGAAGAAAGAATGACTAACGGAATCTCTTTACTCATCGTCCCCTCACCTACTTTTATGGGGAGTACCAACGCAGTACAGCCTATAATCATCAAAGCATTGAATATATTACTACCCACCACATTACCAATAGCCATTTCAGCACTGCCATTCAATGCAGAAAGCACACTGATAACCAATTCGGGAGCCGAAGTGCCAAAAGCTACAATGGTAAGCCCGATTACCAAATCAGAAATACGGAAACGTTTGGCAACCGCTGCAGAACCATCTGTCAAGCCATTTGCACCAGCCAAAATAAGAGCCAGACCACCAATCAAAAGGAGTGTATTCAACATAACAAAGAGTACATTTACAGTTTTACACCGCAAATGTACTCTTTTTCCCTAAAATAACTATCCCTATTTGGTGCGTTTTACAGTATAGATTACTTTTCCTTTCTTATCAATCATATGCATATCCAGTTCTTTCTTGTCTGCCGTGAAGATAGAAAAGCCCGGTTCGGGACTGCAGAACTGAGTGCCTTCCACTGGTTTTACCTTACGGCTCAACGAACCTGCCGAATTTACCACATAGTCGATATCACTGCCCGGCACACGAAGATGCTGGAAGTTATGAATGTGTCCGCATGCATAGATATCCACCTTATGTTTACGGAGGATAGGATCCAGACGTTTCTGCATATCGCTGCGTTCACTGTCGTCTTTCGACGTTTCAGCATAAATGGGATGATGCCCTATTACGACAACCCAATCTTCTTTGGCAGCAGTAAGCACAGAGTCTATCCATGCCAGTTGCTTGTCCATGTCCTGTTTGCAGCATCCGGATAAGTTTCGCTCTCGTTACGGTATTTGTCAATCAGAGGAGCGGTATCTATCATCACAAAACGGATGGCAGTTCCTTTCTTCTCAAAAACTTTGGTATAATAACGACCAGGCATCGACCAGCGACGACTCACATTGGTATAATCCAACACAGCCTGCGTATTACCCCGGTATTCATGATTTCCCAAGATCGGGAACCAGTCTATCATCAGTTCGGGATGGCTGTAAATCAACTCGTAGTTGGTCATCCAAAGCGGATCGTTAACGCTGCGTACACCTTCAAAGTGGTGCACGTCTCCGGCTGCAAACACACACTCGGGACCAATAACATCCGCCATTTCTCCCATCAGCTCGGCTATGGGCTTCTGGTCATAATAACCGTTACGTCCCAAATCGTTAGCCATATAAAAATTCAGTTGTTTCTCCAGTCCTTTCCAATCTTGTGGAGTCTGGGCACACACATTCAGGCAGATAGCCGCACCAATGACGACAATCCATACCCATGTCAATACTTCTTTCATTTTTCTAATCATCATCAACGTTTTCATATACTTAATTTTTAGAAATTTATTTTTAAACCTGCATTCATTCTCACGCCATAATATTCTGCCTGCATAGTACGGTCCTTCGTACCCTGGTAGTAACGGAGCGGCTGGTTCAGCAGATTGTTCGCCTCAGCATAAAAGGTCATCTTCACTTTCTTGCCAAAGGTATAACTGGCGTTCACATCCATATAGTTCACGGCATCATAATATCTGTCATAAAATATACTTGGGCCCATTTCATCGATAAAACTGGAGGCATAGTTATAGCTCAGGCGCACATTCAAGCCTCCTTTTTCAAAGTAAAGAGAGGCATTCGCCGTATGCTCGGGAGACCCCGGCAAACTCAACCCGCTCTCGTTCTCACGTCCTTCGAAGTTAAAGTCCTCCACGCGTGAGTGAGTATAAGTATAGGTTCCATAGAAACCCACATACTTCAAGGCCGGAGCAATGAAGCCGAAATCACGCTGATAAGAAAATTCCAATCCCCACAGATTAGCATTTCCTGCATTCTTGCTGAGTGAAACGGTATATTCTGTTCCTTGGTATTCATAGTTGGTCAGTACCTGATCTACGATGAAATCGTCTATTTTCTTATAGAAAAAGCCTGCGCTCACCAAACCTACACTCTTGAAATAATAATCGGCACTCAAATCGAAGTTGTAAGAAATAGTAGGTTTCAGGTCAGAGTTACCAATCTTTATTTCATTATCGCCACGGTTGATATTCACGCTAGGAACCAAAGCTGAATATTTGGGTCGGCTCAAGGTCTGCGTGTAAGAACCGCGTATCTTGAAATCATCATTTACATCCCATTTCACCAAAATAGAAGGAAGGAAATTCACATAACTGTTGACGACGCGGCCGGTCTTGGTGGTCTTATCTGTTTCATCATCATAGTTACGACCGGTATAACGAAGAGAAGTGTGCTCTATGCGGAGCCCTGCCATCAAGTTTATATCAGAGGTAAATTTATGGTCAAATCGTACATACCCGGAACTTACAGTTTCACGAGCCTCAAAGTTCTCAGCCAATTCGGCTTGTACCTGTTCTTTATCGAATTGGGAAGCATCATTTAAGTTCAATCCACCCACATATTCTTTACTGGCAAATGTTCCTACCTGATATTTGTCGCTCGGCATAAATTTATCCGTACTCTGGTCTACCGTATTTTTCAGGCTGTTGGTCATGAAGGCATCCTCGTCTTTCGGAGTATATTCGTAGAAGTCTATTTCTTTTTCTTTCGTTTTACGTACTACTTTCGCACCGAACTTCAGTTTGGCTCCATTATTCAAACTGGTTTTGAAATTGGCCGAAAATTTCATATCCTCTTCTTTGATGTCTTCCTGTTGTTCTGTCAGTTCTTTCAAGCTGAACTTATCACTCAGTGTCAGGGTAGAACCTGCTGTGGGTGTTGCCAACGGCTGGCGTTCATCACTCAAATCTATATCAAATTCCTGCTTTTTCAGTTGGAAGTCAAGATAACGCTCATTAGGGCGTTCTTCTGTAGCTTTTGCATAACTGGCATTCCAATCCATGCCGATTGCTCCCCATAAGTGTTCTCCGCCCAAAGCGAAATCCATGGTACGCTGACGCTCCAGACGGGCATTGCGATTATCGGGAGTACCAGCTTTGGTTTGGATGCGGACTGTGCCTTTTCCGTTCTCATCCAAATCCTTGATATTGGTACGGTAACGGTTTTCCCAGTCATTGCGGTTGTTAAAAATACCCTTGAAAGTCAATTTATGGTTTTCATTGAGTTCGAAGTCAAAAGCCGCCGAATAACTTTGACGTTCACGGGTGACAAAGTACTGACGCATCTGATAATCGCTGACATATACTTTGCCATCCTCATTTTGTTCCCACATGAATTCAGTATCATAAGAACCGGAAGGAGCATTCTGATAAGAAGCGGAGAGCAACATGCCCAGTCTGTCATTGAAGAAACGGTCTCCGTAAGTGAAGCCTAAATTCAACTGGGCTTTCTCGCTGATCCAATTGTAACCACTTCCCGCTGTGGCATTGATAGTACGTTTATAAGGAGAATTTTTAGTTACCAGATTGATGGAACCACCGATAGCATCGCCGTCCATATCGGGTGTAACGACTTTGCTTACTTCGATGGTCTGAATCATATCGGCAGGAATCAAGTCCAACTGCACGTTACGAGTATCCCCCTCAGCAGATGGGACACGATTACCATTAATGGTGACGGAGCTTAAATCGCACTAGTGCCGCGGACTTGTCCAAAACGGGCCTCGCCTTGATCGTATTGCACATTGATGCCACTGATACGTTTCAATGCATCACCTATGTTTGAGTCGGAAATTTCCCTACTTGGTCGGCAGATACGATATTGGTGATACCCAGATTATTTTTTTGTGTATTGATTGCTTTCTTCTGCCCTTGAAAAGCTCCCTTCACCTGCACTTCCTGCAGTTCCACCCCTTCATTCATCACTATATCTTTCTCTAAGTCTTGCCTTCGGGAACGGTAACTTTCATTTCAATAGGGCTATAACCTACATAGGTCACTTTGACGGTGTAAGTGCCGGGCTTCAGATTGGGTAATGTGTAGAAACCGTTCACATCACTGATCACTCCGGTTTTCAGATTCTCAATAAAGATGGAAGCACCCGGTAGAATTTGTTTTCCATTGTCTATCACACGTCCGCGAATAGTGCCTTGCCGGACAATGTTTTCATTTTCCTCGGCAAATGCATTTCCACAAACACCTGCCATCAGTAGCATAAGAGACACAGCTCTAACAACCTTTTTCATATACTTTTTTATGCGTTATAAATCTGTCGCAAAAGTAGATGGGTTAAGTTTCGTGAGAGTTACACTCTATTAAAGGTTTCATGACAAACGGATTTCATTCCTGTTACAGGACAGTTCCACACATGTCACCCTCCCCTTTTCCTTCCGGCCATATTACCTAACAATATAAATTAGAGATTTAAGCGCTCTTTCAGCAAACGGTAGCCACTATTACTGACTTTCAGCTTTCGACCGTTTTTTAAGATCAGTTGATAAGACTCCTTGCCGAACAATTCCAGACGGGATATCTGCTTAACCTGAACGATGGCCGAACGATGGATACGGACAAAGTCTGATCCAGGCAGATGAGTTTCAAAATATTTCATCGTCTGTTCTTTAATATACTCCCTTTCAGGAGTAATCAATGTCACATAGTCGCCACAAGACTGAATATAAAGCAAGTCCGCCAATTCTATCAAATGAATTTTAGTCCCATCTTTCACTGTGATCCGATCCAGGCAGTCTTCCGCATCCGCACCGGCTTCTTCCTCTTTCTTCCGGCTGGCCTCCGCTTTCCTGCGGTCTTCCATCCAGGTTTCCTGCATGGTTACCAATTGATTTTCCATCTCCTCACGCTCGCCCGCAGCAGATTGCAAACGATACCATAACAGGATGATGCTCCACAGTAAGGCCACATAACAGAGGCGGAAAGGAAGTGTGAGTATAAAAGGAGTGTAGACTGCATGATTAATAAACTCCAAGATCCACCGGATAAAGAAACTGCCCACCAAAGTACAAGATATGCCTAATATAGTGATAAAAAGCGTAGTAATGGAAATATGGACAAAGCCGAGAACATACCATGCCCAATAAGCCGATAGGGCAAACAGCAGAGTTGCAGCCATTCCGTCCAACAAGGAAACCCATATACCATCGTCTGTGTACCCCCACAGGAAAAGGCCTTGTACGCCGGCAACCAGCAGCAAGCCCAAAGCAACTATCCACCTTTGCGGCGACGCCTGTATAGGATGTGTATCCATATTCCGCCCGTCTTAATTTTTAACGACCAAGCCACTCCACGAAAGAGTCCCCCTTATCACCAGCACCTTTTGAGGATTTTCCTCTCTCTCCCAACGTTTGTCCTCATAACCGCCCATGAATGTGCTGCAAAGACATTTTATGGTCCAGTCCGCAGGCACATAGAGTTCAATGCCCCCAAATTTACAATCTACATCCAACGGTGTCTCTCCTACGGGAATGTCCGTACGTCGCATGTCAATGATGCTGCCGCCAAAGCGGGTCTGAATACTTCCCCCCTTCAACATTTCATCCAATATGACCTGACGGACTCCGCTGAAAGCATTCTCCGAATGCAAAAAGCCATCTGCCGAGGTATAATTCATCGTTTTAAATTCTTCCGGAGTTCGACCGTACCCATGATCTCTAGATTTCCCACCATGACTAAAAACAGTGACAATTCCTATCAGAATCAGAATAGCAGGCAGCATAAATGCCTGCATATCCGTACCACACAAAGCGCTGAGCTGATCATTCAAGTAGTAGGCACTGATACCCAGTAATATCAGTCCGAACACTAAATGACGACGTACCAATGAATAAACGCCGACTACTGCCACAACTGCCTGCCAGGATACCAGCAGGTCATAAACGGGAACTGTGATCCATTGCATATTACGTGCCAAAGGAGTCCTCCGCAGGCGATAAAGAGAAATGCCATCAAGTACTTTACAGACGCATGTCCTCTGTTGAACT
>ENA-OQER01000286-OQER01000286.1-human-gut-metagenome-genome-assembly--contig:-NODE-286-length-28631-cov-5.479617_pt1 | contig 28631 bp, 28 predicted proteins | sample MGYA00242797_ERZ504639 | MGnify/ENA primary metagenome ERZ504639 (study PRJEB26092, sample SAMD00036306) | human gut metagenome | host: Homo sapiens | study: EMG produced TPA metagenomics assembly of...
TTTAATCCTTTATATTTATCTTCTCTAGATAATTTTTTTAATGCATCATAATATGTGCTTTTAGCTAATTTTGTATAGTTTAATAGGGCTTTTAGAGTATATTTTTTCCTTAATTTAGCAATTACTAAAACTAGTGTCTTCCTTCCTTTTCCCATTGCTTCATTAAGTGAACTGCACCCAAGTGTTTTTTGTCCAACTTTTGGGGTGCAGTTCAAATTTGCCTATCTTTTTCTTTTTTTATTATTGTACTCGTTTAAACATCTTTTCCAAATCATAAGTGCTAAATTTTATAATAGTTGGTCTGCCGTGTGGGCAGGTGTATGGTAAGTTGTTTGTGCGAGTTCATTTAAGATTATTTTCATCTGTGTGATATTTAAGATATCGCCTGCTTTGATAGCTGCTTTGCAAGCTGTCATAGCTAAACAGGAATGACGAATTTCTTGAGGAGTAGGTGTGTGCAACTGAGAAAGTGAAATTAAAATTTCGCGGAAAATATCTTCACTTTCTTGTGGTTTTATATCAGCGGGAACTTCTTTTAAACGGATTTGATTTTGTCCTGCTAATTCCACGTTAAAGCCTAAATCATATAAAATTTGTTGATTTTCTTCGATTAGAGTTAATTCGCTATTATTTACATCTAAAAATAAATGCATCAATAATGGTTGAACAGGAATTCGCTCAGTTTGTTTAGCAAATTTATCGTATAAAATGCGTTCATGTGCTGCATGTTGGTCAATGATATACATTCCTCCATTAGGACCTTGAGCAACAATGAAGCAAGCATCAATTTGTCCAATTGGCGTTAGATTGACAGCTTCTTTTAATAGTTGAGTAGAATTTTGACAATCTGTTGAGTTTTCGCTAGATAAAATATTTATATCTGTTTGAAGATTTGTAGTGGTATTTGTTTGGTAATCTTGAACGGCAGTTTCTTTAACAGTATTATTGTGATGATTAGATAAATTAGGGTGAAGCGCTTCTCTTGCTTGGCGAAATTTATTTAAATCTGCTGTTAAAGGAGTTGTATTATTTTTTAATGATGGTATATGGTTAATTGAATTTTGTTTAAATGAATTTGATGGAGTAGATGGAATGTTTTCAGGTAAATCCATATTGATTTGTTCCGGCACTGTTTTTTCAATATGCAATGCTTTATCTGTTACAGGAATAGCAAAATCACTTAAAGCTTGATTATCACTAGGTTTAACAGCTTCTAAGACGGCATGGTATATAGTCTTGAATAATAAGGATTCATCTTCAAATTTTATTTCCGCTTTTTGAGGGTGTACATTGATATCAATAGTTCGTTTGTTGATTTCGATATTTAAAATAACAAATGGATATCCAGATTTTGGCAGCAATGAATGGTAAGCATTGTCGATTGCTTTGGAAATAATTCTACTATTGACCACGCGACCATTGATGACGAATGTTTGCCAAGAACGAGAACTGCGAATAATAGCAGGTTTGGAGATGAAGCCTGTTACTTTGATATCGTCAGTTATCGCTTCGATGGGCAATAATTCTTCGCTGACTTTAGCACCATAGATACATTCAATAGCATCATATAGAGAGCCATTACCTGGGTAGTGATAGCTATTTATTATTATTAATCAATTTAAAAGCAATATTAGGTTTAGATAAAGCTAATTTTATGATAAAATCATTTATTTTATTTGCTTCTGTGGTAGTGGTTTTGAGAAATTTTTTACGAGCAGGTACATTGAAAAATAAATCTTCTACTTTGATAGTAGTACCGATATTACAGCCCATATCTTCAATTTCATCAATGCGACCACCTGTTAATTTTATAGTAGTGCCTAAATCATCTTGAGGGCGACGTGTAATCAAATTAAATCTTGATACAGCAGCGATAGATGGCAAGGCTTCACCACGGAAACCTAGAGTATCTATGGACATCAAATCATCTACTTGTTTGATTTTACTAGTAGCATGACGCAAGATAGCTAGTCTAGCATTTTGATTATCCATGCCATCGCCATTATCTGTAACACGCATAAAAGATGTTCCACCAGCTAAGATTTCTACTTCGATTTTATCCGCATGAGCATCTATGGAATTTTCTACAAGTTCTTTAATTACAGAAGCTGGTCGCTCGACAACTTCACCAGCTGCTATTTTATCGACAGTGATATCATCTAAAATATGAATAGAAGTCATAATATCACTCCTCTTGTTTTGCTTGTTGTTGCAATTCGTATAATTTATTCATAGCATCGAGTGGTGTCATACTCATTAAATCTAATTCTTTTAATTGAGTACTTATACTTACACCGAATAAAGTTGGCATTTCTGCTACTTGCATGAATTTCAATTTTTTAGTTGAATTAGCAGTTAAAGTTGGTGTTTTTCTTGATAATCAACTGTTTTCGTATCTTCTTGATTATCTTGAAGATAATTTACTTCTTGGGAAGTATCATTTGTGATAGCTGTATCTTGTTTTAGTGTAGTATTTATATTGTTTTCGTCAGAAATATCTTTAGAAATAATAGTTTTTTCTTTAGTCGGAGCTGTATTTTCTAAATCAATGAGAATTGTTTCCGCACGTTTGATGACTTCTTGAGGTAATCCAGCTAATTTAGCAACATGAATACCATATGATTTATCAGCACTACCGCGAATAATGCGACGTAAGAAGGTTACATCAGAACCTTTTTCTTTTACGGCAATACAATAATTTTTTACATGAACATCATCTTCTAGGTCAGTTAGTTCATGGTAATGCGTAGCAAATAGAGTTTTAGCTCCAATATGGTCGCGTATATGTTCAATAACAGCACGAGCAATACTCATACCATCATACGTACTTGTACCGCGTCCAATTTCATCTAAAATGACAAGACTTTTATTTGTAGCATATTTTAGAATATGAGATACTTCATTCATTTCTACCATGAAAGTACTTTGTCCGCTGACTAAATCATCGCTAGCACCTATACGTGTAAAAATTTTATCCACAGGGGAAATTGAAGCTTCACGAGCAGGTATGAAAGAACCTACTTGTGTCATCAATGTGAGTAGAGCTGATTGTCGCATATATGTTGATTTACCAGCCATATTAGGGCCAGTGATAATCATGATTTCATTTTGAGCATTATCCAAATGAGTGTCATTTGGCACGAATAAATCTCGATTTAAAATGCGTTCAACAAGAGGATGTCTACCATCTTTGATATGGATAGTGCCATCATCTAATAATTTTGGACGAATGTAATTATATTCATCACCTGCTTGAGCTAAGCTTACTAAAACGTCTAAAATAGCTATTTCATGAGCAGTATTTTGAATGGAGCTTATTTTCGTTTTTAAAATATCGCGAAGCTCTGTAAAGAGATTATATTCTAATTGAACAATTTTTTCTTGTGCACCGAGAATTTTAGTTTCAAATTCTTTGAGTTCTGGTGTGATATAGCGTTCAGCATTGGCTAAAGTCTGTTTACGAATATAATTTTCAGGTACCATCTCTGTGGAGCTATGGCGGACCTCGATATAATAGCCAAATACTTTGTTATAGCCGATTTTTAAGGATTTGATACCAGTTTTATTTTTTTCGTCTTCTTCCATTTGCTGTAAAAGACGTTTGCTATTTTTAGCGATATTGCGGTATTCATCTAATTCTTGATTATAACCATCTTTGATGAAGCCACCTTCACGGATAGAGAAACTAGGATCTTCAACAATTGCCTTATCGATTAGAACTACTAAATCATCATAGGTAGAAATCTTTTGATGAATATTTGCTAATAATTTAGCAGTGGCTTTAGCTAAGGATTTTTTTATAGTAGGCAATACATATAATGAAGATTTTAGGGCATTCATATCGCGGGCATTAGCTGTACCTACTTCCATACGAGTCAATAATCTTTCAAAGTCATAGATTTCTTTTAATTGTTCACGAAGATTATTACGCAAGGAAAAATCAGATACAAGATTAGCTACAGCATCTAAGCGGTCATTTATCTTTTTAGGGCTAAGTAATGGATATTCTAGCCATTTACGTAAAAGACGGCTACCCATAGCTGTTTTGGTGAAGTCTAAAACATCATATAATGTATCTTTTTTGCCACCATCGCGAAGATTGCGGGTTATTTCTAAGTTACGCAAAGTATACGTATCAATAAATAGAGATTTTGAAGAGTCTAAATAAGTTAATTTATTCAGATGAGTTAAATCTGTTTTTACTGTTTCATGTAAATATTCAAGTAAAGTAGCGATTGCCTTATGAGCGATTTTATTATCTGGGCGATTATGCACATCAAAATGTTGGAGCATGAGGTCTTCGACTTGTGATGTGATTTCAGTTAATTCATTAACTAAGCAATTATTTAAACGAAGAGATAAGAAATTTTTTAATTCACGTTCATAAGAAAAAGGCTTAATTAATAATAATTCTGGCATCATCAAGCGATAAAGTTCGTCAAATAATAATTGGCAACGGTCAGGGCCATCATAAATACTATAGAAGCATTCGCCAGTGGAGATATCAGCACCAGCTAGATAAATAGCGTGATTTTCTTCATAGATTAAAGCTATATAATTATTTTTACTGCTAGTCAAAGCTGATTCATTCATCACTGTACCGGGAGTGATGATTTTGATGACTTCACGTTTTGTAAGTCCTTTTGCTTTAGGGTCGCCGATTTGTTCACAAATAGCTACTTTATAGCCTTTATTTACTAATTTATTGATATAAGATTCAGCAGCATGATAAGGCACTCCACACATAGGAATGCCATCACCTGCTGTACTTCTTTTAGTTAACGTGAGTCTAATTCTTTGGAAACGAGTATAGCATCGTCCAAAAACATTTCATAAAAGTCACCTAGACGAAAGAATAATATTTGGTCTGGGTGTGCATTTTTTACAGCTTGATACTGTTGCATCATTGGAGTGAGTTTCAAAATTTACGCCTCCAATTCACCTTTTAATACCCATGTCTGTGGATGTGTGATTTTTACTTTAACTAAATCGCCGATTTGTTCATCTTTATGTTCCCAAAGCACAATTTTATTAGTGCGAGTATGACCCGTATAAACATTTGGTTCAGTTTTACTAGGCCTTCAACCATTACTTCTACTGTTTTATTTAATAAAGATTGATTTATTTCTAAGCTGATTTCATTTTGAGCGTCCATTAATTTATGGAGACGTTCTTTTTTTGAGTCTTGAGGAACTTGATTTTCCATAGTAGCTGCTGGTGTACCAGAACGTTTGGAATATAAGAATGTATAAGCAGCGTCATAGCGAATTTCTTTTAAGAATTCGAGCATTTGAGCGAAATCTTCATCTGTTTCTCCAGGAAAACCTACGATTAAATCAGTAGTGAAACTAGCTTCAGGGAATTGATTGCGGATTTTAGCTACAAGTTCTTTATAATAAGCTGTAGTATAACCGCGGTTCATAGCTTTGAGCATTTTATCTGTACCATATTGACTGGTAAATGGAAATGTTCGCAGATATGTTTGCTATTTTTTATAGTTTCGATAACTTTATCTGTTAAATCACGAGGGTGAGAAGTCATATAGCGAATACGTTCAATGCCTTCGATTTTATCTACCATCGCAAGTAAATCGGCAAAGTCAGCATCATCTCTATCTTTTCCGTAGGATTAACATTTTGACCGAGTAAAGTAACTTCTTTTACACCATTTTGAGCAAGTTTTGTTATTTCTGCAACGATTTCTTGCGGTGCACGACTGCGTTCACGACCGCGAACGTAAGGAACGATACAATAAGTACAGAAATTATTGCAACCATACATAATAGGAACGAAAGCAAATAAAGAATTATTTTCTGCTGGTTCTACATTTGGTGGCATATCATAATCGCCAGCTAATTTGACAATATGACCACGAGAAGCAAAAATTTCTTCTAATACAGCAGGTAAATCATACATTTTATTTGTGCCGAGGACAAAATCTACATGAGAAGCTTTTTTGAATATGGCATCACCATCTTTTTGTGCCATACAACCAGTGATACCTAAGATTAAATCTGGTTTTTGTTGTTTTAAATGTTTGATTTCGCCAATTTTGCCGTAAATTTTCTTTTCGGCACTTTCACGAACACAACAAGTATTGATGATGATAATATCAGCATCTTCTAATTTTTCAGCAGGTTTATAGCCCATGCGTTCTAATTGACCTGCGAAGCGTTCACCATCAGAAAAATTCATCTGACAGCCATAAGGTAAAATTTTATATAATAATTGTTTATGATTTAACAAAAGATACATCCTTTCTAAAAATAAATTGAATTGTAATTAAATGACTAAGATAAGAATAGCCACCAGCTAATTAATACTGGTGGCTATATCCACAATAAAATAATTATATCATTTTCTAAAATGGACTTCAATACTTAGTGATTTTGAAGTCGGCAAGTATAATTTTGCAGATAAGGTGTATTAGTATGATGAACTTTAACATAAATTTTTATTTTAGATTTTGATGATTGAAAAAAAATGATTTTAATTTTTATCTTAAAATCTTGATTTTGTTACGAAAAATAAAATTTTAAATACAAATGTATATTATAAAAAGAAAAAATATAGAGTGTTTATTATATCGCGTATATCATTGACAATATGAATAAATTTGGTATAATTATACGATAAAGATATAAGATAAATGCAATTAATTAATAAAATTTAAAAGAGGAGTGGTCGATAGATGAAGAAAAATATGAAAAAAGATATTTTAGTTATGGGTTTTGCGATGTTTGCCATCTTTTTTGGTTCAGGTAATTTGATTTTTCCACCAATTATAGGTTTAGTATCAGGTGAACAAGTTGGTTGGGCAATTATTGGTTTAGCACTTACAGGAATTTTATTTCCTATGATGGCTTTAGCTTCTGTAGGTAATGTAGGATATAATTTGCAAGATATGATGAAACATATCAATAGTTGGTGGCATTATTTATATATGGGACTTGGTTTATTAGTTGTTATCTTTGGTACTATACCTAGATGTGGCGGTGTTGCTTTCGAGTCTGGTATGCAAGGAATTTTTGGTGAATTGCCATTTATGGCGAGAATTATTTTTTTTAGCTATATTTTTTTGCAATATCATATTATTTTGCTATGAACCGTTCCACTGTTATTGATAAAGTGGGCAATTATTTGACACCAGCTTTACTTATTACTTTATTGGCAATTGTTGTATTTGCCATTGTAAACCCTATTGATACATTACATAGTAGCTCTATTTCTACAGCTAAAGAGTCATTTTTGAATGGATTTTTTACAGGATATAATACAGGCGATGTAGGTACAGGTATTATTTGTGCAGGTATGTTTATCACTGCTTTTCGTGAAAAAGGTTATTGCAATAAACAAGAATATAATAAAATGATGCTCGGTATTATCTTAGTAGGTTTTACTTTATTATTTGTTGTTTATGCTGGCTTAGCATATTTAGGAGCTCAAGGTGTAAATTATTATAGTTTAGATGTAAATGCTACATTTTTACTCACTGATTTAGTGAAAAATTTAGCAGGTTATGAAGGTAGTTTTATTTTAGCTGTTGCTGTTATTTTGGCTTGCTTGACTACTGCTATAGGTATGATTGCTACTGCTGGTCAATGGGTGGAAGCATGGTTTAAAGGCAAAATTTCTTATAGACAAGCTTCTTTGATGATTACTATTGCTATTTTTATGATTTCTTGTCTTGGTGTTAGCAATGTACTTAAAATATCTGGCCCTATTTTTATGATTTTATTCCCAATGTCAGTAGTATTGACTTTCTTAGGTTTAGGTAAAAAATGGGTGCCAAATGATGGTGCATGGAAAGGTGCTGTTTGGGTAGCTTTTATTATGTCATTATTTGATGCTTTGAATTTAGCAGTGATGACAGGATTAGTGAATATAGATATTTCTGGTTTAATGAATATTATCAATCAAATTCCATTAGCTAAACAAGGTTTTGCATGGCTAATTCCTACAATTTTAGGTTATGTCATAGGTGCTGTTATCTATAAATTTAAGAAAAAAGAAGTATTGCTTACGAAGTTTGGGACAATTAAATTTAATTAGTATTTGGAGTATATTTTATGGAAGAAAATAATTTTATTTATGAGAATGGAAAAATTTTCACATCAGATGAAGATAATCTTCATGCTGATAGTATGATTGTGGAAAATGGATATATAAAATGGATTGGGAAAAAAGAAGATAGACCAACTTGTGATTTTCCAATAATAGATTTAAATAATGCTTGCGTGTTGCCAGGATTTGTAGATGCACATATGCATCCTGTAATGCTGGCTGACTTTAGCAAAGAAATATCAGCATTACCTCCAAAAGTGAATTCTATAAAAGACTTGATTGCAGAAATAAAAACAAAAGCTCAACAATTGAAAAAGGATAATAAGAATGAATGGATTTTGGGCTGGGGTTATGATGAAGGAAAATTCGCTGAAAAACGTTCTATAACTCGTTGGGATTTAGATGAAGGAACAGAAGATTTTCCTGTGGCAATCATTCGCACTTGTGGCCATATAAGATGTGTAAATAGTAAAGCGTTAGCTTTAGCAGGAATAGATAAGAATACGAAAGACCCAGAAGGTGGGCAAATTGAACGTGATGAATTTGGTGAGCCTACAGGTGTTTTAAAAGAAAATGCGAGAAATTTAGTTTTGCCTTATATACCTGAATTAAATGAAGCTGAAAAAGTACAGAATTTAGTAGATTTAGGCAATTTATTAACTTCACAAGGTATAGTGGCTGTCTGTGATATGGGCAATTTGGATAAATCCGATAATTATACTTATTATAAAGAAGCAATAGCAAAAGGTTTTAAACAAGAAGTTTCTATGTATTATATGTGGGATTTCTTTATGCATGACAAAGATTTTGCTATTAGCAAGGAAAAACAAAATAATGATAATCAAGTATTTGTTGCTGGATTGAAATTAATTGGTGATGGCAGTGTATCTGGTAAAACTGCATGGATGGATAAGTCTTATTTAAATAGCGATAGTTGCGGTATAAGTGTATGTTCTGATGAACAATTGGAGACTGCAATTGATTTTTGTAAGCAAAATAAATGTCAATTATCCGTACATGCTATGGGAACAAATGCCATAAAACGCGTGGTGGATAGAGTTTATGAAGAAAAAGATTGGCTCAATCAAGATAGACCATATGTAAGAGTTGAACATATTACTTTACCTAGTCAGGATAGCATTGATAAAGCCGTAGAAAAAAATATTGGTTTTGTAACACAGCCTATTTTTCTTTATGCAGAGATAGAAAGTTATCTACAAAATTTGGGCGAAGATATTATGAAAAAATGTTATCCAATAAAATCTTTATTAGAGCAGAAAGTAAATCTATGTTTTTCCACTGATGCACCAGCGACATCATGGGCAGTGCCTTCTGATCCTTTTGTTTGCATCAAAGGAGCTGTTACGAGAAAAGCATATGATAATACAGATTGTGGTGATGACCAAATCATAGATATGAAAACTGCTATAATCTTATATACAAAAAAATCGGCACAAATTGCAGGTTTTAAAAATCTCGGTCAATTGAAAAATAGGATATAAAGCAAATTTTATAACACTTGATAGAGATATTTTTGCCATAAATCCTCAAGATGTTGATAAGGTAAAAGTTAATAAAACTTATATTAATGGCAATGTGTTTTGCTAGATAAGCTGAAAATATTAAATAATATTTAATAAATATGAGAAAATAAGAGAGAATTCTATAATATTATGGAATTCTTTTTTATTTATATTGATGTATTTGTAAAAATCAGATTATTTTTATTTAAAGAGTAGAAAATAAATACAGCTTGCTATATAATATTAAGGAATATAACTTTTATTTTTGTAAAAAGAAATGAAGTATATTAATAATAGAGAGGGATTTATAATATTTTTGTTATAAATTTGAAAGGAAGTTCTTTATGAATTCAAAAAATGAAAATTTAGCCATGTTATGTGATTTTTATGAATTTACAATGGGAAATGGCTATCTAAAAAATAATTTACATAAAAAAAAATGTGTATTTTGATGTATTTTTCCGTAATATTCCAGATGATGGTGGTTTTGCTATAGCAGCTGGCTTACAACAAGTAATAGAATATATAAAAGATTTACATTTTGATAAAGAAGATATTGAATATTTTCGTTCTAAAAATATGTTCAGTGAAGATTTCTTAGAATATCTAGCTGACTTTAAATTTACAGGGGATATTTATGCTGTTCCTGAAGGAACTTGTATTTTCCCTCGTGAACCAATTATGACTATCAAAGCTCCTGCTATTGAAGCACAGATTTTAGAAACTTTTATTTTATTGACTTTAAATCATCAATCTCTTATTGCTACAAAAGCAAATCGTATAGTAAGAGCTGCTCAAGGTAGACCTGTGTTAGAATTTGGTTCTCGTCGCGCTCAAGGTGCAGATGGTGCGGTAAAAGGTGCTAGAGCTGCATATATTGGCGGTTGCGCTGGAACAGCTTGCACACTTACTGATGAACTCTATCAAGTGCCAGCTAGTGGTACTATGGCTCATGCTTGGGTACAGATGTTTGATTCTGAATATGAAGCATTTAAGGCTTATTGTGAAATTTATCCTCATAATGCAGTATTATTAGTAGACACTTATAATACTTTAAAAAGTGGTGTACCAAATGCTATTCGCGTATTCAAAGAAATGCTTGTGCCACAAGGTATTACTAATTTTGCAATTCGTTTAGACTCTGGGGACATTTCTTATTTATCTAAACAAGCTAGAAAAATGCTTGATGAAGCAGGTCTTACAAATTGTAAAATCGTAGCATCTAATGCTTTAGACGAACATTTAATCCGTGATTTATTAATGCAAGGTGCTAAAGTAGATGTATTTGGTGTAGGTGAAAGAATGATTACTTCAAAATCTGCACCAGTGTTTGGCGGTGTATATAAATTAGTAGCTATTGAAAATGAAAATGGTGAAATTACACCAAAAATTAAACTCAGTGAAAATATCTCTAAAATAACAAATCCACATTTCAAAAAAGTATATCGTTTGTATGATAAAGAAACAGGTAAAGCTATCGCTGATGAACTTTGCTTATATGATGAAACAATTGATACAACAAAAGAACATACTATTTTTGATCCAAATGCTACATGGAAACAAAAAACTCTCACTAATTTCACTGCTAGAGAATTGCAAGTTCCTATCTTCAAAAATGGTGAATGTGTATATGAAAGCCCATCTATAGAAGAAATAAAAGCATATTGTCAAAAAGAAGTGGAAACTTTATGGGACGAAGTAAAACGCTTTGAAAATCCACATCGTTATTATGTAGATTTATCTCAAAAATTATGGGATATTAAAAAAGAATTATGCGTTAAAAATGCAATGAAAAGCAAATAATAAATAAAATTCATTTTTCTTTTGTTTAAAAGAAAAACGAATCAAAAAGAAAATATCCCGCAATATTGATTTTACTTTGGCAAAAATAAAATCACGCCTACAACGCTCTAAACTCGCTACGCTCAAACAGTAGGACTAAAAACGTAGTCATAATTTTATTTTTGCCAATAGCTTTCAGCTACCGTAAAAGTCTGCTAATGCGGGAATAGTTAGGTGTTATTAATATTTAACAAAGTTATTTTTAATAACCTATGGTTACCACTAAATTTATAATGTGGAAGTAGTTTGGTGTTATGATGAATTCGTAGTCATAATTTTATTTTTGCTGATAGCTTTCAGTTACCGTAAAAGTCTGCTAATGTGGTAAAAATTTGCTATTATTGATATTTGACAAAGTTATTTTCAATAATCTATGGTTATCACTAAAATTTATAGTGTGGAAGTAGTTTGGTGTTGTATTTTTGTAGTGTGTAAATTAAAGGCTAGAGTATAGTTTACTCTAGCCTTTTTGTTATTTTATGGGGTTGGATATGAGGTAATGGGGTTTTGTTCTAATGATGAAAGATGGAGTGGGGTTGTAATGTAGGTATAGTTGGTGGTTGTAGTAGTTAAATTCTAGGATATCAATGAAAATGCCTTGATTATAAACTAATTTTAAATTTAGTTTGTTATTTTGCCAGCCATAGTTGGCGTAAGGGTTTTCATAGAAAATAGTTGTACAAGAATCAAAGTTATCATTTTCGAAATTAGTATTATTCTTTTGCCAAGCGTTTAGTTTAGCTAATAAATTATATTTTCTAGTGTTTAAGGTAATATTAATTCTGATGCAATCAGGAGCAATTTGGGAGAAAGAAATAGAATTTAAATTTAGAGGATTGTGAGAAAACTTAAATTCTTGTTGAAAAATTTCGGGAATAATGGAATTGTCATTAGGTAAATATGGTAAATGAAGTTTAGAAAGATAGTTATTTAAAGATGATAAATCTTGAGTAGAGGATTTATTATCTTTTTTTATTTGAGCTAAGAATTTCCATGTAGCAGATAAAATAGCTTGTTTTTGTTCGTTTTCAGCATTGCTAGTTATAGATATGACCATATTTTCTTTGGGTAAGATAATGCAATATTGACCGAAAAGACCAGCACAGCGAAAGGCTTTTTCAGGTTGGCATTTCCAAAAATAATAGCCGTAGCCTAATTTGCTATCTGGAAAAGCTTTATCATCGGTATTTATATATACTGTGAGTAATTTTTCAATGTATTCTGGGGCTAGTAATTGTTTATTATTCCATGAGCCTTTATTGAGTATAAATTGACCGAATTTAGCTAAATCTTCTGTGGTCAAACATAAACCCCACGAGCCTTTATCGTAGTTTTGAGTATTTTTTTCCCAACTTATATTGGTTATATTTAAATGAGAGAAAAGTTTTTCTTGTAGATAAGTCAAAAGATTTTTGCCAGTTAATTCTTGAATGATGGCACTACATAAAAATGGGCAACGATTATTATAAAAGAAGGAAGTACCCGGCTTTGTCTGTAGTTTTAAAGAAAATGCTTCACTAATCCAATCGTCTTTTAAGTAAAAATCTTGAATTTCTTTGTCGATAAAACCATAAGTCATGGATAATAAATGATGTATGGTGATGCTTTTAATATCTTCTGTAGGTTCAAAATTTAATTTGTGTTTTAAAAGTGAATAAATTGTGGTGTCTAATGTAAATAATTTATCTTGGAGAGCAAACATCATAGCAACGGCGGTAAAGGATTTGCTCACAGAAAATAAAATTTGTTTTTCATCTTCATTATAAGGGGCAATATGAACTTTGGAGAGTAATTTATTATCTTTATAGATTACAAGTGAATGTAAGTTTAGATTAGTTAAGGTATCAACATATTGAAAAAATAAGAAGGTGAGATACCTTCTTGTAAAAAATTATTGTTTATCATATATATTCCTCGATTAATAAAATAAATTTTTGCGTAAACGAACAGCAACATAGCTGGCAATTAAAGTTTTGATGATATCACCAGGTATGAAAGGTAAAGCACCAATGGTGATGCCTTCTAAAATGGAAAGTTTCATAATGAAGCAAAGCATAGCTACACCAAAAATATAAGTGATAGGAATGACAGCAAGTCCTGCTAGAAAGAAGTTTTTGAAGGAGTTTTTATTTCCTTTTAGATAACTAGCAATAGGATAGCTGACGATAAAGCCCCAAAGATAACCACCAGTTGGGGAAAATAAACAGTTGAAACCACCTGCACCACCAGAGAATACAGGAAGACCGATAGCTCCGATTAGCGTATAGACAATCATGATGATTAGCGTTTCTTTTGGTGTGGATAAAAATGCTGATAATAACATAGCTAAAGTAAGGCAAGTAAAAGGAACAGCAGTGATAGGGAAAGATATGTAAGCTGATATGCAGATGATAGCTACACAAACAGCCATTTTTGATAGGGTTTTTGTTGTTAATGATGATGATGACATAAAATTATCTCCTCATAAATAAATTTAAAATCTCTTTGTTATGATTATAAAAAATAAAATGAAGTAGTCAACTTATGATAAAATAAAGGTTTACCTTTTGTGATAAAAAATCAGCATCTTTAAAGGTTTAATATAAATAGTATCTTTAAAGGTGCTGATTGATTGTTTTATTTTTTAGATTTATAAATTATATATGAGATGTATATAATTCATTTAGTAATTTATGAACTTTTTTATAAATAATAGAAGCATTTGATGAAAGTTTATCTGAATTATAATCTTGATAAACAATATTATTTGGTTGATTATTTATAAATTGTAACATTTCTTGACCAATATATTGCAAAATAGGATAGTTATCTTGTTTTGATAAATTTTGATAAATCACTAATAAATCTTTAGATACATGACCATTTGTATCAATTAAATTATCATAAATTGTAGGATTAATTAATTTTGATATAGTAGTATTAAAATTAGCGTATATAAGCTCATTCATTGGAAAATTAGGATAGTCTTTCAAAAATTTTTCATAAGCTATTGCACGCTCGTTTAATTCTTGAACATCAATAGTTAAAATTTCAGAAATGATAGTAGATTGTATGGTTTCTTTTGCACATAGATTTAAATATTGGGTTGTAGCTTCATCTGTGTATAAAGAGTATTTTTCTAGATATTCTGGATAATCTATAGCGAAGAAATATGTTCCTTCTAAGTTTCTAAGACATAATCCTGAACGTAGCCATTTAGAAAGTTTATTTTTTATTTCGCCATTTGGTAAATTTTTGATGAATTTTTCTTTATCAGAACCACAAATTACAGCAGGATTTTCTATATCTTTGGGAATAGCAACTAATATAGTTGAACGAATTTCTTTGTAATTTTTGCCATATATATAATCTGCTGATGGCGTTAACATTTTTTCAGAAGATAAAATTAAATTTTGCACCATTTGACCTGCTAATTCTGGAGAAGCTTGGGCTATATTTTGCTTTACAAATGAATGAAGTGTTTCATAATCTTGATCCATCATACAAATAAATTCTTGTTTTATCATCATAGAATCTTTATTGTTTTTAGATGTAGCTTCAGAGATAGATATATCTACAGTTAATCCAAATAATAAGATGAAGATAATAAAAAATTTTTGATAAATAGATAGATTTTTTATGCATAGTAAACACCTCTTTTATTAGTATTTGTATATCTATATTATATCTTATTATATGTATTTTTTTATTTGATTATAAAAAAGTTTTTAATTACAATAGATTGTATAAAATCAACAATAGTATAGTAGGTGATTTCATGGAAATTATTGATAATATAAATAAAACTATGAAAGATGATTTGATAAAAGAAATAAAAAAGAATAGTAAAATATCTATAGCTTCAGCTTGTTTTTCTATATATGCTTATCAAGAATTAAAAAAGCAATTAGATAATATAGAACAATTAAGATTTATATTTACTTCACCAACTTTTATAAAGGAAAAAGTGGAAAAAGAAAAAAGAGAGTTTTATATACCTAGATTATCCAGAGAAAAAAAGTTTATATGGAACAGAATTTGAAGTTAAGTTAAGAAATGAATTGACGCAAAAATCTATTGCAAAAGAATGTGCTGAATGGATAAAAGAGAAAGTCATATTTAAATCAAATACAACGAATGAGAATATGGCTGGTTTTATGAATATTGAAACTAAGGATAAAAAGATTACATATATGCCCATACAAGGTTTTACAACTGTAGATATTGGTTGTGAACGCGGTAATAATTTTTATAATATGATCAATAAAATAGATGCACCATATAGTGAAGCTTATTTGACTTTATTTGAGAATATTTGGCAAGACAAAGATAAATTACAAGATGTTACAGATATTGTAATTGATAGTATTTCTAATGCTTATAAAGAAAATCCTCCAGAATTAATTTATTTTATAACTTTATATAATGTATTTAGTGAATTTTTAGAGGATATATCTGAAGATATTTTGCCTAATGAAGCCACTGGTTTTAAAGATAGTAAGATATGGAATTTATTGTATGATTTCCAACAAGATGCGGTATTAGCGATTATTAATAAATTGGAAAAATATAATGGCTGTATATTAGCAGATAGTGTAGGTTTAGGGAAAACTTTTACGGCATTAGCAGTTATAAAATATTATGAGAATAGAAATAAAAGTGTATTAGTACTTTGCCCTAAAAAATTAGCAGAAAATTGGAATACATATAAAGATAATTATATAAACAATCCTATTGCTGTAGATAGATTAAATTATGATGTGTTATTCCATACAGATTTATCAAGAAAACAAGGTTTTTCTAATGGTTTAGATTTAGATAGAATTAATTGGGGCAATTATGATTTGATAGTTATTGATGAAAGTCATAATTTTAGAAATGGTATGGGGACTCATGCTAATAATAATGAAAACCGCTATGCAAAATTGATGGATAAAGTAATTCGTGCAGGGGTAAAAACTAAAGTATTGATGTTGTCAGCAACACCTGTTAATAATCGTTTCATTGATTTAAAAAATCAATTAGCATTGGCATATGAAGGAAAAAGTGATTTATTAAATAAAAAATTAAAGACAACAAAAGGAATTGATGAGATTTTCAAAAAAGCACAAAAAGCTTTTAATGATGGGTAAATTTAGAGCCAGAAAATAGAACTACACAAGTTTTATTGCGTATGTTAGATTTTGATTTCTTTGAAGTTCTAGATAGTGTTACTATAGCTCGTTCAAGAAAACATATTGAAAGATATTATAGTGCAGAAAAAATAGGCAAATTTCCTGAAAGATTAAAACCTATTTCAAAAAAGACCTATGCTCACTGATTTGAAGGAAGCTATTAATTATAATGAAATATATGAACAATTAATATCATTGAATTTGAGTATATATACTCCATCTGATTTTATATTAGATAGTAAAAAAAGTAAATTATATAGATTTGACACAGAAAAAAGGACTTACACAGCAAGGTCGTGAACAAGGTATTCGTCGTTTTGATGAGTATAAATTTACTCAAAAGATTAGAAAGCTCAGTATACTCATTTGAAGTAACCTTGAATAGAATAAAAGATTTAATAAATGATACTATTAATAAAATAGATGAGTTCGAACAATCTGGATTAGGTGATATTGATGCTATGAATATGAATATGGATATGGATAGTGATTTTGATGCTGATGACCAAAATACAGATTTATTCACTGTAGGTAGAAAAGTAAAAATTAGCCTAGCTGATATGGATTATATAAGTTGGCGACATTATCTAAAAAAAGATGCTGAAACGTTGATTTACTATCTTTAATGGTAGGAGATATTACAGCAGAGCACGATATGAAATTGCAGTCATTATTAAAGTTGATATCAGAGAAGATAGAAAATCCTATAAATGAAAATAATAAAAAAATAATGATATTCTCGGCATTTGCAGATACTGCAATGTATTTGTATGAAGAAATAAGTCAGTATGTGAAAACAAAATATAATTTAGATGTAGCAGTAGTAACAGGTTCAATAGAGGGAAGAACTACAATAAAGAATTTTAAAGCTAGTTTAAATAATGTATTGACTTGTTTTTCGCCTATATCTAAGGGAAAAGATATATTAATGCCTCAAAATAGCGATAATATTGATATATTGATTGCTACAGATTGTATTTCTGAAGGGCAAAATCTACAAGATTGTGATTATCTAATAAATTATGATATTCATTGGAACCCTGTGAGAATTATTCAACGTTTTGGACGTATTGACCGCATTGGTAGTAGAAATAAGGTTATTCAATTAGTTAATTTCTGGCCAGATTTATCTTTAGATGAATATATAAATTTAAAAGGTAGAGTAGAAACGAAAATGAGAATTTCGGTAATGACTTCTACTGGTGATGACGATTTAATTAATCCAGAAGAAAAAGGTGATTTGGAATATAGAAAAGCACAATTAAAGAAATTACAAGAAGAAGTAATAGATATTGAAGATATGTCAAATGGTATATCTATTATGGATTTGGGATTGAATGAATTTCGTTTAGATTTGTTAGAATATATAAAAACTCATGAGGATTTGGATAAAAAACCGTTTGGTATGCATGCTGTAGTGAATAAAAGTGATGATTTGCCAAATGGAGTAATTTTTGTATTAAAAAATCGCAACAATAATATAAATGAAGATAGTCTAAATCGTATTCATCCATTTTATATGGTTTATGTAAGTGAAGAAGGAGAGGTCGTTTGTGATTATCTAAATCCTAAAAAATTATTAGATACAATGAGACTTCTTTGTCGAGGAAAAGACAAGCCAATTACTCATTTATGTAAGATTTTCAATGAGCAAACAAATGATGGTAAAAATATGCAAGAGGTATCTCAATTATTAGATGAAGCGATTAATTCTATTATTGATGTGAAAGAAGAAAGTGATATAGATAGTTTGTTTACAACTGGCGGAACGAGTGCTTTATTATCAACTATAAATGGTATAGATGATTTTGAATTAATTTGCTTTTTGGTGATAAAATGAGGTAGGTGTTAGTATATGCTTTTTCCAGAAAAAACAGAGTTTAAAAAGAGAATACCAAAGCAAAAGTTTTATACAAATATGGAGATAACATCTAATTTAAAAAAGGCTTTTGTGGAGCAGATAAAGATAATTTATTGGCAAAATAAATTGACATCTACAACATTGAATATAGATAAAGGTAAATCTGTATTAGAAATTGAAGTCATAGAAATAAAATTAAATAGTAAAAATTTAGATGAGATGGTTTTGTCTAAAATAGATAAATGTATACCGTACCATATATTGTTTTTATTAGAGTATGAAGGAATGTATCAGGCTTTTATCAGCTATAAGGAGATAGAAAATGAGAAGATAAAAGTAAATAAATACTATCATACGCAATGGCTAGAAAAAGAAAATCTTCCATGTAAAATAGAAGGTTTGAATATGGATAGTGTATATGAAAATTTTGTACGTCAAATTGCAGGGGCAGAATTAAATGTAGGTTCAGAGGAGAAGAATAATTTAAAAGAGGATATTGAACAAGCAGAAGAAAAGAAACAGTTAGAAAAACAGATAAGTGCATTGCAAGCAAAAATAAGAAAGACAAAACAATTTAATCGAAAAGTGGAATTGAATAATGAGTTAAAGAAATTAAAGAAAATGCTTGAAAAGTTTTAGTTAAAAAGATTTTATGCATATTTAAGGGAGTCAAAGAAATTTAGCCCTAGTATTTTTTATATAAAATAGAGCAAACATATTCATTGATTTACAAATAAAAAATATATAATAGATTTTTAATAGGAAATATGGTATATATAATAAGTTAAAATAATAATGTGATAATTAGTTTGTGATTAAATTTTAAAATGCATTTGATTGTATTATTTACAAAACAATACAATTTATAATAATTAATAATTACCTTGTAATGGAATGAGGAATTTTTAATGAATATAACAGATTATTATATGAATTTACCTAAGGATTTATCTGGAAGTATATCAAAAATCGTTTTAGATAGAATTGCTTTGGGGAATAGGTAAAATAATTGAAGTGCATAAAGAAAATGATGATTATGCGGTAATATTTGATTTTAAATGTGATATTGAATTACATCGAAAAAATGAAATGAGTTTTTATCAAATAAAAACAAAGAAATCTGGAAACTATAATGAAAAAAATTTATGTAGAAAAAATAAAAATGAACAAAATTCGATTTTAGGTAAATTGTATGCATTATATTCTCCAGGTCAGTCTATTAAGTTAGCGATTGTTTGTAATAGGCAACTTAAGATAAAAAATAAAGATATTGATTTTTCTATTCAATGTTTTGGAGAATTAGATCAAGAAATAGTAGATGATATTAAAGATAAAATTTGTAATGAACTTAATTTAGACTCTGTTATTTTAGATAATGTTTTTTTTATTTTTGATGGTATGGATTTACTGAATCCAGAAGATTCAATTAGAGGTAAATTAATAAAAGCTTTTGTAGATATCAAAGGGGAAGAGCCTCAAAATCCTAATGCATTATTTAGATTAGTTTCTGAAACGGTTAAAGAAAAAGCTTCATATGAGTTTGATTTAAAAACATATAAAGATGTTGTTAAAACAAAAGGAATTACTCGTATTGAATTTGATAATATGTTAAATACACATAAAAAAGAGTCTAAAATAGGTATTAAAGAAACAAAGGATTATATAAATAAATTGCCTCTAGGTAAAAGAAGAAGATATAATATTGCACTTGGTAATTTAATTGATATGCCAAAAAGTAATTTTTTAGAAACATTGAAAGGAAAAATTTTTAAATATATTAGTGAAAATGAAGAAAAATTTAATGATGAAGAAAGTTATTTGAATAGTGTTTCAAAATTATTTGATTGTAATTTTGGTTTGGAGTTTAGTGAAGAAATGAAAAGAGTTCAATATTTGTTATGTTATTATATCTATGCTTCAGGAGGAGAATTATAATGGATATAAAATTTAATAGTATTTATATATTTGATGTAAAAAAAGAAGAAGCATATACAATGAATTTTGAAGAAGGTATTAATATAATTACATCTAGTGATATTGATGGAACAGATAGAGGAAAATCAGTATTACTTCGAAGTTTATATCATTCATTAGGGGCGGATGCATATTTTGATTCAAAGTGGAATGAAAGTGATAAAATATATATTTTGAAATTTGAAGTACAAGATAATATTTATTCAATTTATAGGTCTCGACAATTATTTAAGATATTTGATAGTAATGAAAAATTAGTTTTTAGAACAATACATAGAAGCGAATTAGCAATATTTTTAGGTGAATTATTTAATTTTGCAATATATTTACCAAATAGAATTAAAGATCAATTGATAATTGCACCACCGGCTTATAGTTTTTTATTTAATTTTTTAGACCAAGATAAGTATGATGGTACAAGTTTTGAGTCATTTAAAAATTTAAGACAGTTTAGTAATTTTAAGCTTAATGTAATATATTCACATTTAGGGATTTATAATAAAAATTATTTTGAACTAATAAAACAAAAAGAAGAGTTTGATTTAAAAATAAAAAGTAAAAAAGACGAAATTGATGAATTAAATAAAATGAAAGATAGAACGAATTTAATTTTAGATGGGTTTTCATGTCCAGAAACAACAGAAGCACTAGAAAATGAACTTAGTTTAGAAACTAAAGAATATTCACGACTAATAAATGAAATGAATATCATTAGAAACAAACTTGTGGATTTAAGAAATCAATTGGAAGAAACAAAACATAATATTAAAACAAGCTTCTAAAAACTGAAACAAAAAAGAAAAAGAACTAAAAAAAATCTTAAAAGATAAAGTTTGTCCAGAATGTCATTCTATTTTAAATGATACATTAGAATTAAGAAGTAAACGATATAATTATGTAGATAACATATTTAATTTGAGAGATGAGATAAAAATAGAAAATATTAATGTTCAAGAAGAAATATCAAAAAATGAAAAATATATTCAGATTTAGTTTAGCTTTGGATAAACATAATGAAAAAATTTGTAAAATAAAAAGAAATTGATGATTATACGAGATTTAAAGGATTAAATAAATTTATTGATGAAATAAATTCAGATCTAATTGTTAATGTTGAAGAAATAGACATAATAGAAAATAATCTAAAACCTGTAAAAAAAGAAATAAAAAAGATTAAAGATAAGAAAAAAAATATTGATGAAAATTATTATTATTTGATTGACAAGTTAAAAAATAAGTTCAAATTGAATGAACTCGAAGCAGAAAACTATGAAAATTTATCTAAGAATTTTTGTGCTAGCGGAGTAATAAACCTTTATCAACAGTAATATGGTATTTAACATTAAATGAATTAAAAAATAAATTTTGTCCTGAAGGAACAAGGTTTCCTATGGTTTTTGATAGTCCTAATAATGCAGAAATGGATCAGGAGAAGAAACATGCATTGATTCAATATATCATAGATTCATCCAATAATTTTAAACAAATAATAATATCTGCAATAGGATTTAATGTAAATGAATACAATATCAATTCAAAAATTAATATTAAAATATTAGATAATAATAAATATCGTTTATTAAATAAAGATGTTTATCAGAAAAATTACAGAGTTTTAGAACGTATGAATGAGGCTTAAGTTATATATAGATAAGGTGCATGTTTAAATAATAGATTTTTGAATAAAAAAATGGTATAATTACTGTTAATTATGTCAAAGGTGAGAAAAACTCTCTATCTTCAACTGAATAAGGTTGAGGTAGAGAGTTTATTTTATGTAATAAATGGGGGTATGAATAGATGGAGAAGATGAGAATGGAGTCTATGGATATAGTAGCTCAAAATGTGGAAAATATAGGAAATTTATTTCCTGATTGTATTACAGAAGCTAGAGATGAAAATGGTAAAATACAGAAAGTAGTTGATAGAGATAGGTTAATGCAAAAATTTTCACATAAAATAATCGGGGGGGGTACAACGGAACGTTATGAATTTAATTGGGTAGGAAAAAATGCTTCAAGAGTGGAAGCAAATACGACTACAAATAAGACTCTACGCCCATGTATAGAGGAAAGTAAAGACTGGGATAATACAGAAAATCTCTATATTGAAGGGGACAATCTTGAAGTACTCAAATTATTGCAAAATAGTTATTTTAATAAGGTAAAAATGATATATATTGATCCTCCATACAATACTGGTAATGATTTTATTTATATAGATGATTTTGCACAAAATATAGATGAATATGAAGAAGCCAAAGGTTCTTTTGATGAAGAAGGCAATCGTTTATTTAAAAATACAGATACTAATGGTAGATTTCATTCTGATTGGTGTTCTATGATTTATCCTAGATTGATATTAGCTAGAAATTTATTAGCTGATGATGGAGTTATATTTATTTCTATTGATGATAATGAACAAGAAAATTTAAAGAAAATATGTGATGAAGTTTTTGGTGAAAATAATTTTATAGGAATTTTTGTTTGGAAAAAGAAACAAGGTGGAGGAAATGATTCTAATAATATAGTAGTAGAACATGAATATATTTTAGCATTTAGTAAAAATATAACAAATTTACAATTTAATTTAGATAAGAATTATAAATTAAGTGATAATTTATATCCATATAGAGATAATTATGGTGAATATGGATTAATCACATTAGATAAAGCTTCCATACAATTTAGTGAATCATTAGTATATGAAATAAAAGATAAAGAGGGTAATAGTTATTTTCCTAGAGTAGTAAAAGGCAAACAATCTTGTTGGCGTTGGAGTAAATTAAAAGTAGAAAAAGAGTTTGATAAATTGGTATTTAAAAATGGCAAAGTATATACAAAATATTATAGACCAGAAGGTGTTACACCTAAGAGCTTATTGATAGATACTATTTATGGTAGGACGGAAAGTGGAAATGATGATATAAAACTTTTATTTAGAGTTAAGCCATTTAATTATCCTAAGCCAATAGCTTTAATAAAGCATTTTTTATCAATAGGAAGTAATAAATATGATATAATCTTAGATTTCTTTAGTGGTTCAGCAACAACTGCTCATGCTGTTATGCAGTTAAATGCGGAAGATGGCGGTAAACGTAAATTTATTATGGTGCAATTACCAGAAAAAACAGATGAAAAGAGTGAGGCTTTTAAGGCTGGTTATAAAAATATTTGTGAAATTGGCAAGGAACGTATTCGCCGTGCTGGTGAGAAAATAAAAGAAGAAGCAGGGCTTAATGGGCAGGATTTGGATATTGGTTTTAGAGTATTGAAATTAGATAGTAGTAATATGAAGGATATCTATTATAGTGCTGATGAATATGATCAAGGAATGCTTGAAAATATGCAGTCAAATACAAAAGAAGATAGAACAGATTTAGATTTATTATTTGGCTGTTTAGTAGATTGGGGATTGGAATTAGATAAACCATATACTACAAAAGTAATCAATGGTCATAAGGTGCATATTTATAATGATGGAGATTTAGTAGCTTGCTTTGAGAAAGATTTGGATATGAAAACTATAGATGAAATTGCAAAATTACAAGCATTAAGAGTAGTATTTTGTGATAATAGTTTTATTGATTCAGCTACAAAGATAAATGTAGCTGAACATTTTAAAATGATTGCTCCTGATACTGATATAAAGGTTATATAATGAGGTGAGCAAATGAGATTACAGTTTAAACATCAGAAATTTCAACAAGATGCCACAAATGCTGTTTGTGATATTTTTGTAGGACAGCCTTATAGTTCAATTAATTATAGATTAGATAGTGGCGATAATATCGTTTTACATGATAATGCTTGGGCAAATGCAAAAGTACAGATAGATGATAATACTATTTTAGAGCGTATAAATAAAATCCAGCGTGAAAATCAAATTGCTGTATCTAAAAAATTAGAAGGTAAATATAATCTCACCATTGAAATGGAAACTGGTGTAGGTAAAACTTATACTTATATAAAAACTATATTTGAATTAAATAAAAGATATGGTTGGAGTAAGTTTATAATAGTTGTACCGTCTGTTGCTATTCGTGAAGGTGTATATAAATCTTTGCAGATAACACAGGAACATTTTGCTCAAGAATATAGTAAAAAGATAAGATTTTTTGTCTATAATTCGCAAAGATTGAATGAAATAGAAGTTTTGCGTCAGATAATGCCATTAATGCAATGATTATAAATTCACAAGCATTCAATGCCAAAGGAAAAGATGCTCGTCGTATTTATATGGAATTAGATGAGTTCCGTTCGCGTAAACCGATTGATGTCATTGCAAAAACAAATCCTATTTTAATCATAGATGAACCACAATCAGTAGAGGGACCAAAGACAAAAGAAGGATTGAAAAAAATTTAATCCTTTGTTTATATTGCGTTATTCTGCTACGCATAAAAAAGATAGTATTTATAATATGGTTTATCGCCTTGATGCAGTGGAAGCTTATAATAAAAAATTGGTAAAAAGAATAGCAGTGAAGGGAATTACGCAAAAGGGGATAACTGCTACAGAAGGTTTTGTTTATCTTGAGAAAATAAATTTATCAGAAAAAGCTCCAACTGCTATGTTGCAATTTGATGTAAAAGGTGCAACGACTATTCGCAAAAAAACCATGAAGGTAAATGAAGGTTTTAATCTTTATGATAATTCAGGTGAGCTAGATGAATATAAAAATAATTATGTAGTCAGCAGTATCAATGGTAAAGAAGATTATATCGAATTTTTAAACGGCAAACGAGTATATATTGGACAAGTATGTGGTGAAGTCAATGAAGAACAGTTGCGACGTATTCAGATACGAGAAACGATTTTATCACATCTAGATATGGAGAAAAAATTATATAACAAAGGCATAAAAGTATTATCTTTATTTTTCATTGATGAAGTAAGCCATTATAAGCAATATGATGAAGCTGGACAGCTCAAAATGGTATTTTCGCCAAAATGTTTGAAGAAGAATATGAAAAAGTTTTAAATGAATTCCAATTGGATTTAGATAGTGATAGTTATAGAGAATACTTAGAAAATATAAGTGCCAATAAAACTCATGCAGGGTATTTTTCAATTGATAAAAAGGTCGTATGCAAAATGGTAAGATAAGTAAGAAAGAAAATACTTCTGAAGATGTTGATGCATATGATTTGATTATGAAAGATAAAGAGAGATTATTATCTTTTGATGAACCTGTTAGATTTATTTTTTCACATTCAGCACTTCGTGAAGGTTGGGACAATCCAAATGTATTTCAAATTTGTACATTGAAACAAAGTAATAGTGAAATCCGCAAGCGTCAAGAAGTAGGTCGTGGTCTTCGTCTATGTGTAAATCAAAAAGGTGAACGTATGGATGAAACTGTATGGGGAGAAGATGTACAAGATATTAATACATTGACTATTATAGCTAGTGAAAGTTATGATAGCTTTGCTAAAGCGTTGCAAAGTGAATTAGCAGAAGTTCTAGAAAATAGACCAAAAGTAGTAAGCAGAGAATTATTTGAAGGTAAAATTATCAAAAATAATAAAGGTAATCAAATAATCATAGATAAAGATATGGTAGATACTATTTATTATGATTTGGTAAGTAATAAATATATAGATAGAAAAGGAAATTTAACGGATAAATATTACGAAGATAGAAAAGAAGATAATATTGAATTTTCCCCAGAAATAAAAGAGTATACTTCATCTATTTTGGATATTATAGATAGTATATATAATGAAAAATCTATTGATATTGCTAATGCTTATGATACTAATGTTGAGTTAAAGTTGAATGTAGAAAAATATAATATGAAAGAGTTCCAAAATCTTTGGTCAAGAATAAATAAAAAAGCTATTTATGAAGTAGAATTTGATAGCAAAGATTTTATAAATAAGGCAATAGATGCATTAAATCGAAAACTACATGTAACGAAAATTTATTTTAAAATTGAAAAAGGACAATTAGATAAGATAAAATCCAAAGATGATTTATTATCAGGTACGGCTTTTGTCAAAGAAACACGCAATGAATATGATAGTAAAAATATTTCTGTGGCTAATAGTAGTGTAAAATATGATTTAGTAGGCAAATTGGTAGAAGGTACTGGGCTTATACGCAAAGATATTGTAGCTATATTAGTAGGGCTTGAAAAAAATGTATTTAATCAATTTAAAAATAATCCAGAAGAATTTATTATCAAAGCTACTAATTTAATCAATGAAGAAAAAGCAACGACTATAATTGGTCATGTAGAGTATAGTCTATTAGATAAAACATATGATATAGATATATTTACAGAAAATACGTTAAAAGGAAAACTAGATGTGAATGCAATGAAAACGCGTAAGCATTTATATGACAATTTAGTATATGATTCTAAAGTTGAAAGAAATTTTGCTACAGAATTAGAAGCATCAGATAAGGTAGCTGTATATGTGAAATTGCCAAATAAATTTTTTATTCCTACACCTGTGGGAAGATATAATCCAGACTGGGCGATTGCTTTTTATGAAGGTAGTGTAAAACATATTTATTTTGTGGCGGAAACAAAAGGTACAATGTCTTCAATAGAATTGCGAACAATAGAAAACTCAAAGATTGATTGTGCTAAGAAATATTTTGAAAAACTAAAAAGTGATGATGTATCTATGATGTAGTGAATAGTTATGATGAATTATTAGATATCATAAGTAAATAATAAAAATAGCCTTTATACTGAGAACTGGCAAATATCTCAAGTATAAAGGCTATCTTCAATTTATAAAGTATTTAATTTTAAAGGAGTTACAGGAGGAAGGATTAAATTGTATTAATCTATATCAATTTGAGTAGTTGTTGATTGTGGTTGAAGTTTTGGCAATGTCATTTTTAAAACACCGTCAGTATATTCAGCTTTAGCGTTAGTTTTATCTATCTGACCTACATAGAAAGGATTTCTATTATAATAAAGATTGACAAAATATGATATAATTTAGATAAGAAATATATTTAATTAAGTATTTATTTTTAAGGATTTTAAATGATAGAATTAGTAGGATATCATGGAACAATAAAAACTAATGCAGAGAAGATACTTCTAGTGGTATTTTTAAAGAAAGTAATGAAAAAGATGATTGGTTAGGTCATGGAATATATTTTTTCGCTGACGTAGAAAATGCAATTAAATGGGCGAATGAAAGAGCTAATAGATATAATGAAGAAGCAGTTGTATTATCTGCTAATATAAAATGTGACATGAATAGGTATTTAAATTTAGATTATCAGTTAATCGTAGAAAAGTTTCATTATTTTTTAAAGATATAATAAATAAATCTGATAAAGATATTAGTTTTTATAAACGTGATGAAGAGAAAAGATGTATAGCTTGTGATTTATATAAAGATTTTTTTGGAATATACGTAATAGAATTTACTTTTTCAAGAAAGGTAAAAAAAGGTCATTCAGAAGATAAAGATATATTAGGATTTAGTAGTGTACCAGAAAAACAAATTTGTGTATCTAATCATCAGTGTATAAGTAATATCAAGATTGTTAGAGGTGATAAATATGTTGAAGGAATATGAATATAAAAAAGCACTTAAACTTTTAGATGAACTTTTGGATAAGTATAATATTCCAAATAAAAAATCTGAAGATGGTATTGCTAGAATTGATGGTTTAGTAGTAGATGAGTATTTTGATAAAATAGATTTATTTGATGATATTATAGATGATAAATACGATATGCCAACTCAAGATATAGAAAATATAGCAGAAACAAGTTATGAAGATGATGTAGAACTTAATGAATTTGTTTTAGCTGCATAAAAGGGAAAAAGAAATGATAGTTAATCAAAATGAAGTGAAATCAACAGCATTAGAAAATATAAATATGTATTTTGAAAATATAAGTTTCAAAGTAGTGGTAAAAATATAAAAGATAATACAAATGAAATAGATGTTGGATTTAAAGAAAATCATAAATATGAAGAAAATAAAATATTTATAAAGTTATATTGTAAAGTAGAAAAAAAAGATAGCTTTGAGTTGAATTTATGTTTGGTAGGTATTTTTATAGTAGGAAAAGATTTTCCAGTTAGTAAATTACTACCAAATGCTATAGCAATAATGTTTCCTTATTTAAGAAGTCAGGTAACTATTATGACAACTCAGCCAAATGCGACTCCAGTAGTAATACCACCTATAAATATAAATAAGTTTTTTAAAAAGACAAAATGAAAAAAATA
>ENA-OQER01000288-OQER01000288.1-human-gut-metagenome-genome-assembly--contig:-NODE-288-length-28407-cov-2.591690_pt1 | contig 28407 bp, 38 predicted proteins | sample MGYA00242797_ERZ504639 | MGnify/ENA primary metagenome ERZ504639 (study PRJEB26092, sample SAMD00036306) | human gut metagenome | host: Homo sapiens | study: EMG produced TPA metagenomics assembly of...
TCTCAATCCGTGGCGCTGTCCGACGATCTTCTGCAGGATGTTTCCATGAGCGTGACGACGGTGACGCTTCCGGTCAGTTTCGCCAATGCCTGGCCCATGCTGCTGAACGCCATCGAACAGGCGAATCCCGATATTGTCATCGCCACCGGTTTGAAGCGGTCCGCCCGCGGCGTGCTGTTGGAGCGATGCGCCACGAATCTGATGGACGCGGCCAAGCCTGACGCCGACAATGTGATTCCGCCTCGCCGTCCGATCAATCCAGAAGGTCCGGCAGCATATTGGACACGCTTGCCATTGCGTTCGATTCTGCGCGATTTCGCCAAACATGAGATTCCCGCCGCGTTGAGTTCGGATGCGGGCACGTTCGTCTGCAATTCGCTGTTCTACCATTTGCTCGACTGGTCTGCAGCGCAGGAAAAGCGCATTCTGTCGGGTTTCGTAAGCCTGCCGATCGTCAACGAGCAGCCACATCCGCAACATGGACTGTCAATCGCGCAGCAAATCGCCGCAGGTAACGATGTGATCCGCGAATCGGTGCGTTATTATCTGCAGCCATCCTCAAGTGAGATTCTGCTCGGCTGAACGGCGTCGGCGTTTCCTCGAACGATTTCTGTGCTCTCTGTGAGAATTATGCGACTGCCGTGTGCCGAACGTTTGTTCTGCGCTAAAGTTCAAAACGGATAGGCGCGGGCAAGATGCGCGATGGAAGGGAATTCGTGAAAGGAATACCATGGTTGAGCAGTTCCCAATCGTGTTGAGGGGGTACGACAAGGAAAGGGTCGATGAGGCGTTCGCTTCGGCTCAGGAGACGGTGGACCGTCTGCGTGAGCAGGTCAAGGCCGACGATCAGACCATCCTTGAACTGCAGGCACAGCTGCAGGAAGAGAAAAACAAGAAGGCCAACCCGAATTCGTTCGCATCTCTGGGCGCCAACGCGCAGCAGATGCTCGCCAGCGCGGAACAGACCAGCGCCGAGCTGCTCGACCGTGCCAAGAAAGACGCTTCCGCGGCACGCGCCACGGTGCAGCTTCAGGCCGAAACCCTGCTGAACAACGCCAAGCTCGACGCCAAGCGTATTCTCGACGAGGCCAACGCCAAGCCGAAGCGTGCTGTCGAAGGCCAATAATGATGCCGACACGTTGAAGGCCAACGCCCAGCGCGAAGCGGACCAGCTGCGTGGCGAAGCACAGAAGGCCGTGGTAGCGCAACGCCAGACCGTCGATCTGGAATTGACGAACTCCCGTGAGGAGCACGACAAGCGTCTCGCATCGGAGCGCGCCACGCAGGAGCGTGAGCTCTCCGATCTGCGCGCCGAAGCCACCGAGCAGATCGCGGCGCAGCGCAAGAACGCCAATGACGAGATCAACCGCATGAAAAGCGAGACCAACGACCAGATCGAATCCGCGTTGGCCGAAGCCAACAAGAAGCTGGCCGACGTGCGTGAGCAGGTGTCCAAGATGATGACGGACGCGCAGCGCCGTGCCTCGGAAATCACGGATACCGCCAAAGCCAAGCACAGGAGATCACCGACGAGGCCGAAGTGCATCGCACCAAGACCATCAGTCAGGTCAATGCCGAGGTGGAGCAGATCCGCGCCGACATTTCCGCCCAGCAGGATGAGGCTACGAAGAAGGTCAACGAGCTGCTCGCCGACTGAACGAACGCCGTGAAATCGCCAAGAAGCAGTCCGACGAGCTGATTTCAGAAGCGCAGCATACGCGCGATGAGGCCGAGGCATACGCTTCCGACAAGCGTGAGGCAGCCGACAAGCAGGCTGCCAGCATTCTCAAGCAGGCCACCGAAGAGGCCGACGAGCAGATCAACGAGCGTCGTGAGGCAGCCAAGAGCGAGCTTGAAGGTGTGCAGCAGCGCATCGCCGACCTGCAGACCCGTGAGGCGCAGATCACGCAGCGTGTCAGCGAACTGCGTGCATGTTTGCCAACGCGTTCTCCGGTTTCGGTGCGAACGGCCTGTCCGTGGTCAATTCCATCGACGGCGAACAGCATGATTCCGCAGCTGAAGCTGAAACTCCGGCGGAATCGCACGACGAGAGTGGCGAAACTGTTGCGGGCGAACCGGAAGTGACCTTCGACGAGGATGTTGTCTCCGACGAACAGCAGAATAATGACGATTTGAAGAACCGTCCGAAGACGAGCAGTCTGACCAGGGCGAGGAAGCACAGGAGGAACAGAACAATGACTGACATCACGCCGTTGAGCGCTGATGCATTGGCAACGCTGGTTGAGGATTTCGAAGCCAGCGACCACAACCGTATGGCCATGAACGCGGTCACCGCGGCTGGCATCAACAAGGTGGCGCGCAACTATGACCGCGCCCGCTTGATGCAGCGCCGATTCTCCACCATTGTCGACAATGCACCGCCACCCATCAGGATCGTTCCGGCCGTTGCTGGCTGTTCAGCTCGCTGAACGTGGCTCGTTTCGTGGCCAAGAAGAACATGGGGCTGAAGGAATTCGAATTCTCCCAGAACTATGCCATGTACTACGACAAGCTCGAGCGCGTCAACTACTTCCTGCAGGACGTGGCCGAACTGGTGAAGGCCGGCGAGCCGTCCGACTCCCGCCTGATCCAGCATCTGCTTGCCGACGTGATGGGCGACGGCGGCCAGTGGACCATGGCCATGAACGTGTACAAGAAGTACGGTGCCGTTCCGAAGGATCTGTTCCCGGAAACCGAATCCTCCAAGAACACCGGCGAAATGAACGTGCAATTGCGTCGCCTGCTGCATACGGCCGTCGCGCACATGTATGCCGATCCGGCTTCGATCGAATCGGTAATCGCCGAAGCGACCGCCGCCGGCCACCGCATTCTGACGATTCACTTGGGCGAGCCGCCGAAGAGCTTCGACTGGGAGTGGACCGACAAGGACGGCGAGTTCCACCGCGATGGTGAGATCACGCCTGTGGAATTCTGGCAGAAGTATGTCGGTTCCGCCGATTTGGAAAGCTACGTGTGCTTGGTCGACGATCCTCGTCAGGAGCATGCGAAGGGCAAGAAGATCGGTATCGAGCACTTGGGTAATGTGGCCGGGGGAGACCCGACCGAATATCTGAACGTGCCGAACCAGTTCATGAAGGATTGCGTGCGTCAGATTCTCGAAGAGCAGGGCATTCCAGTATGGTTCGGTGCCGACTGCCACCCGATGATGGATCGTGAAAACGGCGCTTGGGCCACTGATCTGTTTGAATACGGCAAGGTGTATGGCGTCGACTTCGATCTGAACAAGGAAGATCGCGTGCGTTTCGCCGATTCCGCGATGAACCACGCTATGGCGTTCGTCGGCGTGGACGTGGCCGAAGACGGCACGACCACCCGTCGTTGGCGTGTGGAGAACTCTTGGGGCGACAAGATCGCAGACAAGGCTACTTCACTATGAGCGACGACTGGTTCACCGAATACGTGTACGAGGTCGCCGTGCCGAAGGCGCTGCTCCCTGCCGAATATCAGGCCGCTCTTGATGAGCCAGCCACCATGCTCCCCGCATGGGATCCGATGGGCGCTCTGGCTGACTGATACGTAAACCGACAAACCGATTGACGAATGCCGACTGCATGGGACTTCGCAAAAAGTCCAGCATGCAGTCGGCATTCGTGCTATTCCACTTTTATCCGTTAAGGTAACTTCGGTGATTATCATCCATGCACAGTATGCATGAAGCAGGTATGCAGGTATAAGGAGGAGCAGAAGAGATGTCAGGTCTTCGCGGTCCAGATAGTTCGAAGGATGCGCAGTTGTTGGATAACGCCGTGTTTCCGGAGACCGTGGATGTCAATATTCGACAGTTGGACCCGATTCCGGCTCCCCGATATTTTCTGAAGGAAATTCCACTTACCGACGAGATGAGCGATCTGGTGTTGAAGTCCCGTCAGGAAATCCGCGATGTGCTCAACGGCAAAGACGATCGTCTGCTTGCCATCGTCGGCCCATGCTCGATTCATGATCCGAAAGCGGCGCACGAATACGCGGCAAAACTCGCCGCGGTCAAAAAAGAACTGGAAGACCAACTGGTCATTGTGATGCGCGTGTATTTCGAAAAGCCACGCACCACCATCGGTTGGAAGGGTCTGATCAACGATCCCGATCTCGACGGCCAGTTCAATATTCGCAAGGGCATGTGGCTCGCACGCAAGGTGCTGACCGACGTGCTGAGCGTTGGTTTGCCGGCAGCCACGGAATGGCTGGACCCGATCACCCCGCAGTACATCTGCGACCTGATTAGCTGGGGTGCGATTGGCGCTCGCAACACCGAAAGCCAGGTGCATCGCGAGCTCGCGTCGGGCATGTCGATGCCGATCGCTTCAAGAACGCCACCGACGGTTCGATCAAGCCGGCCGCGGACTCCTGCTTTGCCGCCGCATTCGAACATCATTTCCTGTCCATCAATCTTGACGGTCGTGTGATTTCCGCCGAAACCAAGGGCAATCCCGATTGCCATCTGGTGTTGCGCGGCTCCTCGCACGGCCCGAACTACGATACCGAATCCGTGGCGAAGGCGTTGGCCGATCTGAAGGTTTCCAAGGCGTCCGGCCCGAGCGAACACGGTCTTGTCATTGACGCGGCGCACGGCAACTGCGGCAAGGACGAAGTGCGCGAAGCCGAAGTGATCGAAAACATCGCCTCCCGCATCGCAACGGGGGAGTCGGGCATCAGCGGCATCATGATGGAAAGCTTCCTGAAAGCCGGCAATCAGAAGCCCGCTCCGCTCGACCAGCTCGAGTACGGCAAATCCATCACCGACGCTGCGTGCCGTGGGAACGTACCGAACAGTTGCTGCACACGCTTGCCGATGCGGTCGAAAGCCGTCGCGCACTCGCCAAATAAGCGCAAATAATCGCAAGGAATCGCAAATAACTAACCGTGCGGAATACGCGTAACTGCGTAATCGCACGGTTTTTGCATAGCGACTGCCATTTGATTGATATTCTTGGGGAGATAGGTGATTGTCAAGGAGAGCAGTGAAATGCAGCAGCAGCTGAACACGCCTGAAGAGCTTCGCGCCATCCGCGAGGCCATGGATGAGGGAAAGAATCCGCTGGTGGCTACGGATGTGCCACGCTGGGAAGACCAGGTCGGCATCAGCCGCATTGTGAACCGCAGGGTGCTTGAATTCGAGGTGCTTCCCACGCCGGCGCAGGTGTTGGGGGACCTGCCGCTCAGCGATCAGGCGCAAGAGATCGTCGCCTATTCACGCGATGAGATTCGTGCCTGCCTGTACGGCCAGGACGATCGATTGCTGGTGATCGTCGGTCCGTGTTCCGTGCATGATCCGGCTGCCGCACTCGATTACGCCCGTCGCTTGGCCGCGTTGAAAGACGAGCTGGGCGGAGAATTGCTGATTGTGATGCGCGTGTATTTCGAAAAACCGCGTACGACGGTCGGTTGGAAAGGCTGATCAACGATCCCGACATCGACGGCAGCTGCAATATCAAAAAAGGCCTGCTTTTGGCCCGTCGTACGCTGCTTGGCGTATTGGACGCAGGTTTGGCCACTGCCACGGAATTCCTGGAACCAACCAGCCCGCAATACATTTCCGACGCGGTCAGCTGGGGTGCGATCGGCGCTCGCAATACGGAAAGCCAGGTGCACCGCCAGCTCGCTTCGGGCATGTCGATGCCGATCGGCTTCAAAAACGCTACCGACGGTTCCATCAAAGCGCCGACCGACTCGTGTTTTGCGTCGGCACAGCAGCATACGTTCTTCGGCATCGATCATATGGGTCGTGCGGCCGTAGTCAAAACGCTCGGCAATCCCGACTGCCATGTGGTATTGCGTGGTTCGAGCAGCGGCCCGAACTATGACGCCGAATCCGTGGCGAATGCCATGAAGCTCATCCGTGAGGAAATGCCGGTCGAATCCGCGGCGGCACACGGTCTGATCGTGGACTGCTCGCACGGCAATTCCGGCAAAGACGAACATCGCCAAGTCGAAGTGTACGTAATATCGCAAGCCGTATCGCCGAAGGTGAGGAAGGCATCACCGGCATCATGATGGAAAGCTTCATCGAAGGTGGCAGTCAAAAACCGGCACCGCTCGCCGAACTCACGTACGGTCAATCCATCACCGACAAATGCTTGAGCTGGCAGATTACGGAAGCGTTGCTGCGCGAACTTGCGCAAGCTGTGGGCAAGCGCCGCTGGAAGTGAGCGAAGCGAAAATAAGCGAAACCGAGCGAAAAGCGTGAAGCAATCGAAAGGAACGAACGCATGAGCACAATCGCCATCATCGGCGCCATGGACGAGGAAGTCGCCAATATCGCATCCGCATTGAGCGACATCACCGTAACGGAGGAAGCCGGCGTCTGCGTGACGCGCGGCACCATCGAAACCAACAAGGGCACTCGCGTCAACGTTGCGGCAACGGTCGGCGGTATGGGCACCGTCAATATCGCCGCCACCACGCAGCATCTCATCGACGCGGACCAGCCTGACGCCGTGATCTTCTCCGGCATCGCAGGCAATCTCAACACGCATCTGCACATCAACGACGTGGTGCTTGGCGGCACGTTGCGCTACCTCGACACCGACATGCGTCTCGTCGGCCAGTGGAAGCCAGGCACTGCGGACCAGCCGGTGGAGGAATTCCACTCCGACGACCGTCTGATCGAAGTCGCTGATAAGGTGCTGACCGATCTGAGCGTGCATCACATCACCGGCATCATCGCCACGGGCAACTATTTCGTGGACGATCCGAAGAAAGTGGAGCAGGTGATTCGCGAAACTGGCGCGACGCGGTCGAAATGGAAGGCGCGCGGTGGCGCATGTCGCGGCGCGCAACGGCCTGCCCGTGCTGGTCATCCGCGCGTTGAGCGACAATGCCGACACGGATTACGTGGAATTCAAGGAATTCGACATTTCCGAATATGCCGACACCGCGGCGAAAATCGCGGTGAACATCGTCAAGCGCATGTAAGCGCATGAAAGACGGCCCGTCCAACGCATCGGTTGCTGGACGGGCGTCTCATATTTCGGTATGGCGAATCTCACGAAAGTGAACTGCGGGGAAACTTCCGATGGCGTGAGGGAATCGCGCACGGAAATCGCTTTCCGGAACCGCTACTGTTGAAGAAGAATGACGGATTATCGGAAGGTTAACGTATGACGCTGGAGCACGTGGTGATGGCGATTGTGGTTGTTGCCGTCGCTGTGGTCGCCTTTTTGCTGGGGCGTGCCCGTGGCGTGCAATTGGGGGAGGATGAGATCGACCCGAACGATCCAAGCCTGTTCGGCGCGCAGAAGAACATGTCGCTGTTCGGGCCGCGCGTGCCCGTGCAGTCCACGGAACGCAGCTGATCGCCGTCATGCCGGAGGCGTTGATCGTCGTCGATTCACTGGCGTCGGTCACATACGTTTCCCCGGGCGCGCAACGTTTCGGCATTGTTGAGGACAGTGCGATGACGCTTGCCGAAATCCGCGATATTCTGCGATTGGTGTCGACCGACAGCGTGGTGCGCGAACGCGAATTGTCGATTCCGCTGGATCGAGCCGCCCGTGCGGCCGCGAAAAACACTGACGGCAAAGGCATTGAGGCAGGTAAGTTCCGTCCTTCCGACACGCTGTATCTGCATGTGCGGGTCGGCCAGATCTCCGATGATCTTTTTGCGATTTTCATTTCGGATATGAGCGAGCAGCGTCGTTTTGAGATTATGCGACGCGATTTTGTGACGAACGTTTCGCACGAATTGAAGACTCCTGCCGGTGCGATTTCCCTGCTTGCCGAAACGATCGGCGACGCTGCGGACGATCCCGGCATGGTGAAGTATTTTGCGGGCCGCATTTCCAAGGAATCCGAACGATTGACGGAATTGGTGCATCGCTTGATCGACTTGCAGAAGGCGCAAAGCACGGCTGCGGTGCTGAACGCGGAACGGCTTTCCGTGCTTGCTTGGTACGCGAGGCGATCGTCGAAAACCAGGTGAAGGCCGAATCGAAGCATATCAATCTGGTGCTTTCGCTGAATGGCAAGCAGAAGCTGGTGCACGTCGAGGGTGCCGTAAACGCTGTCGATGAGGATGATCTGTTCATCAACGCCGATCATGAAACCATCAAAACGGCGGTGAAGAATCTGGTGGAAAACGCCGTCAACTATTCTCCGGAACACACCACCGTCGCAGTCGGCATCGGCAGTGGCGATGACGAGGTTGCGATTCGTGTCGTCGATCAGGGCATTGGCATTCCGGAATCCTCGCTGGATCGTATTTTCGAGCGATTCTACCGTGTCGATCCCGCACGTTCCCGCGAAACAGGGGGTACAGGATTGGGTTTGGCCATCACCAAACATTGCGTGCAGGATTGCGGAGGCACTATCGCCGTGTGGTCGCGTGAGGGGGAGGGATCGACCTTCACCATCACCCTGCCTCAGGCACAAGCGGTGGAAACAGCGGAAACTGCAGAGACTGCGGGAAACGTACAAACTGCGGAAGCGGATCGCATGGAAGTGACGGGCGAAACCGAACGCATCGAAACTACGCAATCCGAGTAATCCGAATAATCTGAGCTAAACCGAATACAGCAAATAACAAGCAACGTTCCCATCAACAGAGCAATGGAGGAGAAGCACTGATGACACGTATTCTGATCGTCGAGGACGAGGAATCGTATCGAGAGCCGCTGGTCTACCAGCTCACCCGCGAAGGCTACGACGTGTCCGCCGCGGCCACCGGCGAGGAAGGGCTGGAACTGTTCACCAAAGGCGGCATCGATTTGGTGTTGCTCGATCTGATGCTGCCAGGGCTTGACGGCACCGCGCTATGTCGCAGAATTCGTGAGCAAAGCCGTGTACCGATCATCATGCTCACCGCGAAAAGCGCGGAAATCGACAAGGTGGTCGGTTTGGAAATCGGCGCGGACGACTACATCACCAAGCCGTACTCGTTCCGCGAGCTGCTGGCGCGGGTGCGTGCGGTGCTGCGACGCAACCAGATGGTGGCCGACGCGACGGAATCCTCCGATGACGATATTCCGCTGATCTGCGGCGACATTTCCATGAAGATCGGCCAGCATGAGGTGATGGTGCGCGGAGAGAACGTGTTCTTCCCGCTGAAGGAATTCGAGCTTCTCGAATATCTCATGCAGAACAAGGGCCGTGTGATGACCCGCCACCAGCTGATCGACCGCATTTGGGGGTCCGATTACGTTGGCGACACCAAAACGTTGGATGTGCACGTCAAGCGTGTCCGCTCCAAAATCGAGGAGGATCCGGCGCATCCGAAATATCTGACCACGGTGCGCGGTTTGGGCTACAAAATCGACGTTCCTGCGGAATAAAGCGGAAATATCGCGATAGATGGAAATATATAAGATAAAACACTGCGATTCCAGTACTCATCGTAAGTTGCCGAATAATTGATTATTAATTGATAACTGAATGTAAGACCGTGGTATCACGGTAGTCGCCGAAGATCGGTGAATGGAAATGACGAAAACGTCCGAAGTGTCGTAGAGTGTTCATCTTCCGTTCACCGATTTTGGTTTTGCGGGACCCAAACCACCAATAGGCTTGACAGTGTCATGAAGAACGATGGCGACAACAGCATATGAAATGTCAGAAACATACGCCATCAGAATGTTGACAGAGGGAAAAGAATAATGCGTAATTCCATTCTCGTACGCTCCATTGCAGCTGTGTCCGGCATTGTGATGCTGGCTTCTGTCGCGGCTTGCGGCGACAACATTGCTTCCAACACTGATTCTTCGGCTAGCACCGACACCAAGACCACCGAAACCGTGTCCGGCAACTTCTCCGGCGCTGGCGCTTCCTCCCAGCAGGCTGCTGTGGAAGCTTGGATCGCCGGCTTCCAGGGCACCAACGGATGCCAAGGTCGCCTACAACCCGTCTGGTTCCGGCGCTGGCGTTCCACCTTCCTGACCGGCGCCACCGCATGGGCCGGCTCCGATGCCACCCTGTCCGATGACGAGGTCGAGCAGTCCAAGAGCGTGTGCGCTTCCGGCAACGCCTTCGACATCCCGGTCTATGTCTCCCCGATCGCCGTGGTCTTCAACCTCAACGGCATCTCCGGCAAGGGTAAGACCCTGAACATGGACGCCGACACCATCGCCAAGATCTTCGACGGCAAGATCACCAAGTGGAACGATGACGCCATCAAGCAGCAGAACCCGAAGGTCGACCTGCCTGATCTCGACATCACCGTGGTGCACCGCTCCGACAAGTCCGGTACTACCAAGAACTTCCTGAGCTACGTCAAGGATGCTGCTGGCGACGCTTGGAGCTACGAGCTCGGCGAGAACTGGCCGAACGAGGTTGGCCAGGGCGCTAAGGGTACTTCCGGCGTGATCTCCACCGTGCAGCAGCTGACGGCACCATCGGCTACGCCGATGCTTCCCAGGCTGGCGAGCTCGGCACCGTTGCAGTGAAGGTCGGCGACGATTACGTGCCGTTCTCCGCTGAAGCCGCTTCCAAGGTTGTGGACGCTTCCCCGCTCGACGAATCCGCCACTGGCGACAACCGCGTGGTCGTCAAGCTCGACCACAACACCACCGAGGCTGGCGCTACCCGATCGTGCTTGTCTCCTACGACATCGCTTGCCCGGCATACAAGGATGCCGACACCGCCAAGTTCGTCAAGTCCTGGCTCACCTACGTGGTCAGCGACGAAGGTCAGCAGACCGCTGCCTCCGCAGCAGGCTCCGCTCCGCTGTCCGACACCATGCGCCAGAAGGTCCTCAAGTCCATCGACGCCATCGAAACAAAGTGAGCTTTGATACAGTAAGCGATAGGCTCTCGGTGAACGGCAACTGACCGTCTGTTTCAGGCCGCAGCCGCAACATGAAAGCGGGTGCGGCCTGAAACGGTACCTGCAGGTAAAACAAAAAACGCAGTCATCGCAAGTAATCGCAGATCTGTTTCAAACAATCGCAAGTTAAGGAGAACCCGTGAGTTCGCAAAGCAAAACGGCACAGCAGCCGGTGAGCGGCAAAAACGCGGATAAGGTGTTCAAGGGCGTGGCCTACGCCTGCGGCATCCTGATCCTCGTAGTGCTCGCCGCCGTCGCGCTGTTCCTGCTGTTCCGCGCATGGCCGTTGATCGGCGGCGATCAGCAGGCCAACAGCGACACCATCAGCAACTTCACCGGCGGCAAGGCCTCCAGCTTCTGGGGCTACGTCGGACCACTGCTGTTCGGCACCGTGCTGATCTCCGCGCTGGCACTGTTGATTTCCTTCTTCGTGTCGGTCGCATCGCACTGTTCATCTCGCACTACGCGCCGAAGAAGCTCGCCACTGTCTTGAGCTATGTGGTCGATCTGCTCGCCGCAATCCCGTCCGTTATCTACGGTCTGTGGGGCGGCCTGGTGCTGGTGCCCGCCATCTACCGTTCTGGAATTGGGTGGCCAAGTATCTTGCTGGATTCCGCTGTTCGCAGGTCCTGCCGCCAATCCTTCCCGTACCGTCGCCACCGTGGCCGTGGTGCTCGCAGTCATGATCCTGCCGATCATCACCTCCATGTCCCGCGATATCTTCCTGCAGACTCCGCGCCTTCAGGAAGAGGCCGCGCTTGCTCTTGGCGCCACCAAGTGGGAAATGGTCAAGCTTGCGGTGCTGCCGTTCGGCAAGTCCGGTGTGGTGTCCGCTTCCATGCTTGGCTTGGGTCGTGCGCTTGGCGAAACCATGGCCGTGCTCATGATCCTGTCTCCAGGTCTCAACTACTCCATCAAGCTGCTGCAGGCTTCGCAGAACCAGACGATCGCAGCCAACATCGCCGCACAGTATCCGGAAGCCAACGATCTCGGTGTGTCCGTGCTGATCGGCACCGGTTTGGTGCTGTTCCTCATTACTTTCGTGGTGAATTTCATCGCCCGTAAGCTTACCGAGAAAGCGAGTGCGTGATGACCGCAGTGAATGACAACGCTTCTCCGATGGACGGTGCCCCCGTCATCGATTTCGACAAGTTCAAGCCGACGCGTTCCTTTACCGCTGCACGTAAGCGCAAGATCTTGCGATGCGCGTACTGATCGCTCTTGCGTTCATTGTGGCGCTGATTCCGCTGTTCTCGGTGCTGCTCACCACCATCGTCAACGGTGTCAAGAGGCTGAACCTCAACTTCCTGAGCTATAACATGACCGGTGTGGTCGGCGGCAATCCGACGCCGTCCGGTGGCTACGGCGGCATTCAGCACGCATCATCGGTACGCTGGAAATCACGTTCGGCGCCATGATCATCTCCATTCCGATCGGTCTGATGTGCGCCGTGTACTTGGTGGAATATTCCAACCGTGGCAAGCTGGCTCGCGTCATCACCCTGCTGGTCGACGTGATGAGCGGTATTCCGTCCATCGTCGCAGGTTTGTTCGCATTCTCGATGTTCACGATTCTGATTGGACCTGGCACCATCAACGGTTTCGAAGGTTCCGTGGCACTGTCGCTGCTGATGCTGCCGACCGTGGTCAAGTCCTCTGAAGAAATGTTGAAGATCGTGCCTCACGACTTGCGTGAAGCGTCGTATGCTTTGGGTGTTACCAAGCAGCGCACGATTACGAAGATTGTGTTGCGTACCGCTTTGCCGGGCATTGTTTCGGGTGCGATTCTCGCCGTCGCCCGTGTGATTGGTGAGACCGCTCCGTTGCTGATGACCGCAGGCTACATCGCCTCCACGAACGTCAACCTCTTCTCCGGCCAGATGACCACCCTTCCGGTGTACGTCTACCAGGAGTACTCCAAGCTCAACGCGAATTGCCCGGCTTCCGCCGACGCTTCCTGCGTGACCACCATCCGATGGAACGCGCATGGGCCGCGGCTCTCGTGCTGATCCTCATCGTGCTTATCCTTAACCTTATCGGTCGACTCGTGGCGAAGGTCTTCGCCGTCAAGTCGGAACGATGAGCGGTAGTCTTACATACAGAAACAACATATAAGGAACCAAAATGGGACAACGTATTGATGTCAATCATCTGAACATCTACTACGGCGACTTCCTGGCCGTTGAAGATGTGAACATCAACATCGAAGCCAACAAGGTCACCGCTTTCATCGGACCTTCCGGCTGTGGCAAGTCCACGGTGCTGCGCACGCTCGACCGCATGCACGAGATCATTCCGGGCGCTCACTGCGAAGGCGAGGTGTTGCTGGAAGGCAAGAACCTGTACGACAAGGACATCGACCCGGTTGCCGTGCGTCGCGATGTCGGCATGGTGTTCCAGCGTGCGAACCCGTTCCCGACCATGTCCATCCGCGAGAATGTGCTCGCTGGCGTGAGGCTCAACAACCGCAAGATCTCGAAGTCCGATGCGGACGATCTGGTCGAATGGGCTCTGCGTGGCGCCAACCTGTGGAACGAAGTCAAGGATCGTCTTGACAATCCTGGCATTGGTCTTTCCGGTGGTCAGCAGCAGCGTCTGTGCATCGCCCGCGCTGTGGCCGTGCACCCGCAGGTGCTGCTGATGGACGAGCCGTGCTCCGCTCTTGACCCGATTTCGACGTTGGCTGTCGAGGATCTGATCAACGAGCTCAAGAACGACTACACCATCGTGATCGTGACGCACAACATGCAGCAGGCCGCCCGTATCGCCGACTACACCGCGTTCTTCAACCTGAAGGCAGTCGGCCAGCCGGGTCACCTCGAGTACTTCACCGACACGACCACCATGTTCAACAACCCCCAGAACGAAGAAGCCGAGCGCTACGTATCGGGACGCTTTGGCTGATCGGCAAAGCCGATCAGCCAAAGCGTAGCGTTGACCCAGTGGGTCAACGCAAGCGAGCTTTAGCGAGCCAGCAAATTGTGCTTCGCTTTGCGAAGTCCTTAATTGCACGCGGCTGATCGGCAAATCATCTCTTACTCCCGCTTGCGGGGGATTGTCGCACGGATGTGCGGTCGAAAGTGGTTGCTTCGCTAACCATTTCGATCCCATTCGTGGCGGCCGTTCCCCTGAGCGGGAGTTTTTTGTATGTGATACCTGATCGCGACACGCTCTATTGATAATGATTCTCAATTAAGTTATGATGGCGTTATATCACGTTAGGAGGATCTATCATGTACCGTATTGTGAGAATTGCGATTGCCGCACTTGCTTCTGTAGGAATGCTTGCGTCGGTTGCTGCGTGTGGAAGCGGCCGATCGTCGTCCGAAAAAAACGGAACCATCGAAGTGGTCGCTTCGTGAATCAGTGGGGTACCGTGGCGAAAACCTTGGGCGGTGGCAACGTCAACGTAACCAGCATCATCAATTCCACCAATGTGGATGCGCATGATTACGAGCCAACGACGTCGGATATCGCCAAACTGCAGAAAGCGCAAGTCATCATCGTCAATGGAGCCGGCTACGACGCATGGGCGGTCAAAGCGGCGCAATCCGCCAACGCAACCATCGTCAATGCCGCTGCAGTCGGCGGGGTGAATGACGGCGAAAATCCGCATGTTTGGTTCTCCGCCGATGTGCGCAAGGCAGTGGCACAGGCGATCACCGAAGCGTACGAACGGGCCGACGCCGCGAAAAAGAGTGATTTCGACAAGCTGCACGATCAGTGGAAATCTGAAGAAAACAACGTCGAAAGCAAAATCGCCGAAGTGAAACAGAAATCGGATGGATTGGCGTACGCGGCAACGGAATCCGTGGCAAGCTATCTGGCGGAAGACATGGGTTTGACCGACGCAACGCCAAGCGGGTACGCGCGAAGCCACCGCGAACGAAAGCGAGCCGACGCCAACGGATATCAGGCAGTTCGCCGACGCATTGAAATCAGGTGAAATCAAACTGTTGATCGTCAATACGCAGGAGGAAAGCGAGCTGACGGGCAAAATCACGAATGCCGCGAAATCCGCAAACGTGCCCATGGTTGAACTGACCGAACAGATGCCGGAACAATACGATTCCTTGACGGCCTGGATGGAAAGTCTGGTTGACGCCTTCTCGAAAGCCATCGCATAAGACGGTTCACTAAAAAGCAGTACGAAAACAAGCGATACAACAATAGGGGCGACTCCGCAGTGAGAGCGGAATCGCCCCTATTCCATTTGCCGAATTTAAATTTATTTACTGAACCAGTAATTTCGGCTGGTGGTCAGGTTGAACCTGACGTTCAGAACTACAGGATCGCGGTGATGATGAAGTCCAGAATGAACAGCAGCGACACAACCCAGATCACCGGGTGCACTTCCTTGGCCTTGCCTTGCAGGTCTTGATCAGGCAGTAGGTGATGAAGCCGCCGGCGATGCCGTAGGAGATGGAGTAGCTGAACGCATGAATACGGAAGCGAAGAACGCCGGCACGGCCTCGGAGATATCGCCCCAGTCGATTTCCTTCAGCGAGGACGCCATCATGCAGCCCACCACCACGAGCACGCCTGCGGTTGCGGCGGACGGAATGGCGGAGATGACCGGGGAGAGGAAGGCGGACAGGGCGAAGCAGATGGCCACGACCACGGAGTCAGGCCGGTGCGGCCGCAGCGGCGATACCTGCGGAGGATTCCACATACGTGGTGGTGTTGGAGGTGCCGCAGATGGCGCCGATGGAAGTTGCGATCGAATCGGCGAACAGGGCCTTGTCCATCTTGGAGGAGAAGCCGGAACCGTTTTCGAGGGCTTCCTCGTCTTCCGCGGAGAAGATGCCGGTGCGGCGGCCGGTGCCGATGAACGTGCCGATGGTGTCGAAGGTATCGGACATGGAGAATGCGAAGATCGTCAGCAGAATGATCGGCAGCTTCGACATGTCGGAGAACAGCGATGGGAAGCCTTCAGCGCTGAAGATAGCGCCAAAGGTCTGCGGCAGCTGGGCGAAAGTGTCGCCGATGGAGATGGAGTTGGCCATGGTGGTCTGACCCATCGGAATGCCGGCGATGGCGGTGACCGCGATGGCGATCAGCATGCCGCCGCGCACCTTGAGCACGGTGAGGATGATGGCGAGGAACAGGCCGATGATGAACAGCCAGATGGTCGGATTATTCATGACGGCCAGACCTGGGGTGGCCTGCACGGTGTCGCCGTTCTTGGCGTCGGCTTGGTGGTGAAGGTGAAGAAGCCGACGTTCAGGAAGCGACGTAGGCCACGAACAGGCCGATGCCGCCGCCGATGGCGTTCTGCAGCACTTCCGGAATGGCTTGGATGATGATCTTACGAATCTTGGTGACGGTGATGAGAATGTTGATCAGGCCACACAGGAACACCATGCACAGGGTCTGCTGCCAGGTGAAGCCGAGGCCGAAGCAAACGGTGTAGGTGAAGAACGCGTTGAGGCCCATGCCGGCGGCTGAGCATACGGAACGTTGGCGAACAAGCCCATGACGAGCGTGCCCGCGATGGCTGCGATGATGGTTGCAAGGAACACGCCGCCCCACGGCATTCCCGTTTGCGACAGTATCTGTGGGTTGACGATGATGATGTACGACATTGCGAAGAACGTGGTCAGACCGGCCATGACCTCAGTGGACACGGTGGTGCCGTTCTCCTTAAGATGGAAGAACTTTTCCATTTTTCCCTATCTCTATTTCTCTTGGGTTGGTAGAACGTTCCGACTATTGGGCGGCGCGTTCCGGCGAGAATTGCGACTCGCCTTGTGGAATCGTGGGATTCCGAACAAGGCTTAACCGTAACACTTGAGTGAGTCATGAAGATTTCGTAAAGCGCGACACGCCCGGATGACGGCAAGTCCAAGCATGACCGTAAATTGTTCACCTGTAAACCACAGACCGTTGGTTGGAGCGTGCAAGCGCTCACGAAGTTTGGTTCGCCAAGCCAACGCAGGTTGAAGAACATACGCCCACCAAGGGCTTTCCGCTTAGCGGTCGAATGTTGCTCTGCCTGCGTGCAGGGCTTTTTTATTGTCCGGCGAAACGTTCCTGCTTCACAGTCAATGGTTGACTAAGGAAGGAACGCCATGAAGAGGCCCGAAAAGGAAGCGGTGGTCGCCCAGCTTACGGATAAGTTCCGTGAAGCTGACGCTATCTACCTGACCGAGTACCGCGGGCTTACCGTTCCGCAGATCTCTGAACTGCGCGAAAAGCTAGGCCGCGATACTTCCTACACTGTGGCTAAGAACACGCTGATTCGCATCGCAGCCAAGGAAGCTGGCATCGAAGGTCTCGATGAGATCCTCGCCGGTCCGACCGCTGTGACCTTCGTGAAGGGTGACTTCATCGAAGCTGCGAAGACCCTGCGTGACTTCGCCAAGACCAATAAGGCACTGATCATCAAGGGCGGCTTCGCTGATGGCACCGTCTACGATGCTGAAGGTGCCCAGAAGCTGGCAGACCTCAAGTCTCGCCCGCAGCTGCTCGCCGAGTTCGCCGGCGACATCAAGCTACGATGTCCAAGCGCGTACCTGTTCAACGCTCTGCCGACCAAGGCCGTGCGTACGATCGATGCGCTCCGCGAGAAGCAGGAAAAGGCTGCCTGATTTCATTGCGGTTAGCCGCGTGAATGATAGTGACCATAAAAGAAAAATAATTGTTTTAGGTGACGGTCACCTCTTCAATCAAACCGTCGCCAAGAATGAAAGGAAGCCATTATGGCTAAGTACACCAACGATGAGCTGCTCGAAGCTTTCGGTGAGATGACCCTGGTTGAGCTCTCCGAGTTCGTCAAGGCTTTCGAAGAGAAGTTCGACGTCGAGGCTGCCGCTCCGGCTGCTGTCGCCGTTGCCGCTCCGGGCGCTGCTGCTCCGGCTGAGGAAGAGAAGGACGAGTTCGACGTCATCCTCTCCGCCGTTGGCGACAAGAAGATCCAGGTCATCAAGGCCGTCCGCGCTATCACCTCCCTGGGTCTGGCTGAGGCCAAGGCTCTGGTCGACGGCGCTCCGAAGGCTGTCCTGGAGAAGGCCAAGAAGGAAGACGCTGAGAAGGCTAAGTCCCAGCTCGAAGAAGCCGGCGCTACCGTCGAGCTCAAGTGATTCGCGCGGCTTGAAGCCGCATATCACAATCTTGAGTGGAAACCCCGTTCGCCACAAGGCGGCGGGGTTTTCCGCATATTACGGGATTTTCTTTCGCTGACGATCCAATAAAATCCGATTTAGGCATGAATGCTTCCATATCGTGCCATACAATGGGGGAATTAGGCGAAAGTTGTCAATTAATCGCGTCATAATCCTGAAATACGTGGCAAGGCATGACACAATGACAAGTAGTGGTATGTGTGAAAGGAAGGCCGACAACGGTGAGCGAAGATCAACGAACGGCACAGCAGTGGACCGTCAAGGTTGATGGAACCGAACTGAAGAAGCTGGGCAGCGGCGAAAGCGTGGAAATCGGCCGCAAGCCGTTACGTCCTCTGGCGGATGACGGATTCGCGCGCCTTGACATTATGGATACGAACAAATCCATGTCGAAACGGCATGCCATTGTTTCAGTCGACGCGCAGGGCAACGCTTCCGTACGTGATCTCAAGTCGACCAATGGTTCGTTTGTAGTGGCCGACAACGGCCAATTGATGCGTCTGCCCGCGGATGAGGATTTCAAACTGCCATCCACGCCAATGACCTTGCAATTCGGCGACGTACGCGTCACTTTTGAACGTGACAGCGTGAGCGCCATGCCCGAATCCGAGAGTACCACGTCAGCTCCGGTATCTAATCTGTTCTCCTATGCAGTGTCCGATGAGGCGTCGCAGGAGCCCGACGCCGCCGATATGTCGGTCGACGACATTCTCAATCTGCGTGCCGGAGAGCCGACCGCATTGTTCAACGCGCGCAACGTCGCCAATCGTGTGAATCTCATGCAACGCTCCGAACGTCAGTCTTTCGCGCCAGTTCGATCCAACGAGCCGGATTATGGGGATCTCCCATCCGTTTCGCTGGTGCAGCATAACGACGTCGTGGATAACGCGCCACGTGACCTCTTCGCCGACGCCGCAGCCGAGGCAGATGCCGTGGCGGAACAGCAGGCGGCGGAAGAAGGGGCCAAGAAGAACGCCGCCGAAAAGGAAAAGCCGGCTATGCTGCCCGAATCCCAATCGCGGACGCAAGTCATCGCAGGCAACGACGTCGAACACGACACGATTCCCGTGAGCAAACTATTCAGCGCAAGACCAAGCAAGCCGATTATCGTGGCATTGCCGGATAGCAGCGACATGCCTGAACAACAAGCGGAAAAAACGCACGAGCAGCGCAATGAAATTGCAGAACAATCCGGTACCAATCCGATTCAACCGGAAGAAGCGGCGCAACGGGCCGACGACGAGCGTTTCAGGCCGCATAACACGGAGCAGCCACAGATTGTGAGCGAGCCGACACCGGACGAAACCAGCGTATTCAAACCGGCTTTTGAACCCGGATCGGTGTTCGATCGAGTCGCCAAGGGAGAGCTTGCCAAGCAGGAACAGACCATTGAAGTCGACGGACTGACGTCGGATGATGCCAAACGCACCGACGATTTCACCGTGCAGTTCGAGATGGCACGTCATCCGGAGCTGCTGCCGTTCCTTGCCATGAACCCGTCGCTGTACGACGATTTGTACGCATGGCTGGGAGCTTTGGGCAATGCAGACATCGACGCGGCCCTGTCACATAATCCGGGGTATGCGGAATACCGCAAAGCGGTAGGGAAGTGAGTCAATACATGAGCGAAAGCAACGAGACCGTCACCGCGCTGGATCGTATTCGGGGGTGGCGTGAGAAGTACCGTCTTGGTCTATCGCCGTCGCCGCTTGAGGACGTGACGCAGCTGAGCGCCCAGCTTGACATGACGCATGCGCATCCGTCCGGCATCGCGCAGCTGTTCGCCAGCGGGCATGTGCAACTTGATTCCTTGTTCCGCGACAACGGCATGTTGCGTGCCGCCGGGCGTCGTGTGGAGCGTGTGCTCGACGATCGTGAGGCGAAAAGCCGTGTCAGCGGCGTGGGCGAACTGTCTTTGGTGGTTGGCGTGGCCATCTGGAAAGGCAACCAGATGCCGGTACTCATGTATCCGGTTGAGGTGCGCAAAGAAGGACGCAATATTGAAAACGGTACGGTGATCGCGTTCACAGGCGCGTACGCTTGAATGCGGCTTTCGCCGCCGTGCTGCGCGAGAACAACGTCGTATTGGACGAGTCCAAGCTGTTCGACGGTTCGAATTACGAAAGCGGCACGCCGGAAACATCCGCGGTGTTCGCTGCCATCACACGCCTTGCGGCCAACGCGTTCCCTGATTTTGAGATCGAACGGCACATTATTCTCGGATGCTTTATGGATCCGGCATCGCAGATGCTGGTGGAAAGCCGGAAGATCATCGACCAGTTGGCGCAAGGTCCGACCGGCAATACCGCCTTGGACGCTTTGGCGGGAGACAAGTCCGCCGCCGAAGCGTTGGAAGGTGCCGAAATTCCGGAGTACAGTCCGTTTGATGCCGATCCTCATGGCGAGTATGAGGTCGGCGATGCGGACAATACCGTCCGATACGCCTCGCAGCTTGCCTCCGCGGGCCATTCGCTGTTTGTGGATAGTGCGATCGCCAACAATACCGCCGAGCAGGCCGCGGCGATTGCGTCGCGTTGCGTGATGAACGGACGGTCTGTGCTCTATGTGCGTGTGTGACCGATCAGAAGCGTCGTTTTGTACAGGCCGTTGCCGCAAACGAAATGAGCGGACAGCTGCTGGATATCGCCGATGATGGTGCCAACGCTGCGATTGACCGTCAGCTGATTGCAGCCGTCGGCTTCCAATCGGGGGTTGCTTCCTCCCGTTTTGATCAGATTGCCGATGAGCTGGTTGGCGTGCGTTCGCGTTTGACCCGTTATCTGGGCGATCTTCACGGCGTGAGTCAGGAGTGGGGTGTATCCGCCTACCAGACGATTCAGAATCTCGCGCAGATTGCGGCATTGCCCACCCATCCGACCACGCATGTGCGTTTGAACAAGCAGACCGCGCATTCCATCGCGGACAAGATCGAGGATTGGGCTGCGAAACTGCAGCGTGCGGGCGAGCTTGGCGAATACACCATTACGGAGAACGACACCGCATGGTATAAGGCATCGCTGTATTCCGAAGAGGAGGCGGTGAGCGCATACCAGCGTGTGGTTGAGCTGTTGCGCAAGGTGTTGCCCGCCACCCGCGAGCAGGTGGCCAGTACGGTACAGACCTGCGGATTCCCGATTCCCACGACCGCGCAGGAGTGGAGCCGTCAGGTCATGGTGCTGAAGAACCTGCGCCGTGTGCTTGACGTATTCCAGCCGGAGATTTTCGAACGTGACATTGCATCCATGATCGAGGCGACCAAGCCGAAGGCCGAGCGCAAGGCCGAAGGTACGTCCATGGGCTTTTGGGAGCGTCGCCGCCACATCAAGGAAGCCAAGGGTTTGCTGCGCGTCGGTGCCCAAGTGGAGAACCTGCATGAGGCGTTGCTGGTGGTGTCCAAGCAGGCCGATCAGTGGCATATGTTCGTGCCTCATGGCGGCTGGCCGGTATTGCCCGCCAAGCTGGATGACATTATCGAAACGCAGGAGAATCTCAATCGGGATATGACCGCGTTGAATGTGGTGCTTGCCACAACCCCGCAGGGCGGCAATCTTGAAACCGTTGATTTCAATCAGGTCGAAGAGCGTTTGAAGGCCCTGTATGACGATAAGCAGTCGCTTGATATTCTGCCTGAGCGCGCCCGTCTGGAACGTGAATTCCATTCGGTCGGCCTCGACGAGCTGGTCGAAGATCTGAACAATCGTGGCGTTGCCAACGATGCCGTTGCAGGGGAACTGCAGCTGGCATGGTGGACCACGGCGTCGAAGACATCGTGAAATCTCCGCGATCATTTCCAATCAGGATGGGTCGGCATTGCAGGGCGCTGCGGAGCGGTTCGCCCAGGTCGATGTGGAACATGTGCGTTCGGTCGGTCCGATGGTGGCGCAGGAATCCATGCGCCGTCTGTGCGACATGCTGTTCTCGCGTACGCAGGAGGCCAATCTGCTGCATACCACGCTTGCCGGCGCCCGTAATGTTTCGCTGAACTGCTGCATAAGGAGCATCCGCAGATTCTCGCCGCGGCGAAGCCTATTCTCGTTGCGACTCCTGCCACGCTTGCGGCCATCACCGATCCGGCGCCATTGGCCGACGTCGTGATCATCGATGCCGCAGCGCATATTCAATCCATCGAACTGCTCAGCATCATCAGCCGAGCCAAGCAGGTGGTGGTGATCGCGCATCGCGAAACCGTCACTTCCGACGGTCTGAAGCTCTCATCGCATTGCTGCCGAGCGTGAAAATCGCCAATCGTCCTGTTCGCCGTGCGCCGAAGCTCAACGCGTTCCTGGAATCGGAAGGCTACGGTTCCGTGCCCTTCGACGTGGCCAGGGAAGGCGCGCAGGGTGAGGTCGCCTACCATTTTGTGGCCGATGCCAATGGCGTGCCGGTCATCACGTCCGGACTGGTGGAAAGCAGCCAGCAGGAAATCGACGAAGTGGTCAGGCTGATCGCCAAGCGTGCCGCCGGTTTCACGATCGTGCCTGCATCGTACATGCTTACCGTGGTGACGCTGACCCATACGTTCCGCACCCGACTGGGAGCCGAGCTTAAGGCGATCGCCAATAAGAACAAGGCCATGGGCATGTTCTTGCGTCATGTGCGCATCGTGGACATTTCCGATGTGGCCGGCGCGCATGCCACCGATGCGATTCTTGCGATGTGCTACGCGAAGACTTCTCATGGAAGGCTGCTGCAACAGTTTGGAGCGTTGGAATCCGAAGGCGGACGGGGTATGTTGCTGGATGCGTTGGCCGTGCCGGATCGTCATCTTGACATCGTGTCCGCATTCTCGTCAGCTGACATGGATGACGAGCGCCTGCACCAAGCTGGTCCGAAGATGCTGAAAACGGTGCTTCGCTGGGCGGAACAGCTCGATGACAGCGTGGTGCGTCCAGTCGTCAAGACGAACGGTTCGAACGTATTGCTCAACGATCTTGCGACCGTATTCGTGCCCGCGGTTTGAATGTGGCCGTCGACTACGGTTTCGACAATGGTTCCAAGCTGCCGCTGGTGGTTGGCCTGAACGACAAGCCGTTCGCATTGGCCGTGCTTACCGACGATGCGCAGTTCATGGGATTGCAGTCCACCAGGGAACGCCACCGCGTGCTTTTGCAGAACATCGAATCGCTTGGCTGGTCCGTTATGACCGTGTGGAGCGTTGGCGCGTTCGTGAATCCAGACAAGGAAGTGGATCGCATCGTGGCACGCTTGAGCGACCTGTATCAGGAGGTCAAGTGAGCGTCGACGAACCCTCCATCCAAGAGCCCGCGGAATCTGACCAGCCTGCCGTGCGTGTGGTGTCCGGATACTCCGCCACCCGCCGTACGGCGCGCAAACACAAGCGTGTGGTTCGGCAGGGTACGGAACTGTTCGATGCCGATGGCGTCAAGCTTGAACCGTCCGATGTGCTTACCGAACGCCAGCGCAATGCTGACGACGACAAGCGTATTCTGGGCGAGCTGCCACCGCATTGGGGCGTGTTCTCCGAGCGGGAGCGCTGACGTTCGTCTGCATACGGGAGGTTCTGATACGTTCAGACCTCCCGAATTTCATATATTCCGCATGATGGTGCTGCGGATTCGCTTGGGAATGCCGTTACGAACCGATGATGGCGATGATCGCGCTGTATTCTTGGGCCTGTAATACGGTTGCCGCCTCATGAGGAGGCATGGCAAACACCGCAAGCGTGTTGCCGTCCGCATTCCGTGAAGGTTTCGCGGTCAATATCGCTCCCGTGCACAGCTCATGCAACGACACCGCATCCATATCCGGTACCGTTTCCGGCGTGGCCTCGCTGAACATCGTGGCGCTGGAAAGCGTCACCGTATCGCCAATCGTCAGACTGTCGGCGGAACTCGCCAACCGAACTTCGACCGCCGTATATCCTTTGGGAACAACGGGGGAAGCGCGAGCCATGGCCGAGGTGACGATGCTGCCTTCCGCAATATCCACTTGGGCAATCAGCCCGACGGCATCATCGATATCGTGAGCAACGCTGCGCAGGGCCTCATCGTATGGAATATCTCGCAAAGCAAGCGAATCCGCGGAAATCACGCCGCCTTTGGCGATGGACTTCGCCGCAATGACGACGGATTGCGTGGAAATCGTCAATCGCACGCACTGCAGGGCCGCGAATATGGCAAGTCCGGCGCACAGCGAAGCAAGTAGACGATGCAATTGCGCGTTTCGTCGTCGTCGATGAGGCGCCGAAGACGAAACGCGGTTCGTGTGTTTGCCGTCCGTGCCTTGCAGACGTTGGCTAAGGTCATGAAAAAAGGTCACCATTCATGCATGATGACCTTACGAATAGCTGCTGCGCAAGCCGGACCGAGAGTTGTGGTCGGAGGATGCGAGTTATCCACAGGATTCGGCGTGTCGCCTTGTTTTCCAAGGTTTGCTGACCTAGTTATTTGGCTCGTTTCCTTGCTTCGGCTGCTCGATTACGTGTATTCGTTTTCGCTCACTTGGACTTGTCGGTGCGATAGAAACCAGATCTTGAATTCGATCGGCGGGGCGGAATACACCTTGCGGACCTGCTCTTCGCCGCATTCCGGGCAAACGGTGATCGGATCGTCGGTGAATGACTGCTGTTCGGTGAAATCGTAGTTGCAGTTCTTGCAACGGTAATGGTAAGTAGGCAAAGTATCCTCGCTTCAACCAGGTTCTCAAATTTCTTAACGGGACATATCCTAGTACGTTCCCTGAGACGGCTGCGTGAACGTCTTATCTTCGGACGTCTTATTCGCGTATGGCCGTAAATCCGTTCGGAGTGAGCACGCCATCGACGGGAATATCGTGGTCTTCGTGCGGAACAGGCTTGTCCGTCGACTCCCACGGCCAGCAAACCGCCACCACCCGTGCGCCGGCCGCACGATACTCGAGCGCGCGGTCATACCACCCTCCGCCACGTCCCAGACGGAATCCCTCTTGGTCGACGGCAAGGGCGGGAACAATGATCAGACCGGCGTTTTTCAGCGCTTCAGGTCCGTTTGCGCTATTGCCCGGCTCTTGCGGGCGGTGCGTATTGATGGACCCGTCGCTGTTGGTCTGGTCCTGCAGATCGTGAATGTCGCCAAGTTCGCTCCAGCCAATATCCATGCCGGATCCGAGCCGTGGCACCAGCACGTGGCAATTCGAATCGAATAATGCTGCAGCATCGGCATCATCGACATTTCGCTGCCCATGGACGCGAATGCGGCCACCGTGGTGAACGAATGAATGAGATTCGCCTTCCGCGCCTGTTCGGCCAACTTACGGCCGGCTTCCAGTCGTTCCTCCTTACTGGTTTGCTTTCTTCGTGCGATTGCGTGTGCGCGCCATTGCTTTTTCAGCTCACGTGGTTCGCGGCTTCGTCACAGACGCTGTTTTCCATGACGTCGGCTTGCATGTTCGTGGTCATACCGCATGTTGTACCACGGGATGGTTGCGCGAAATCGGAAATGTTATGCGTATGGCAGAATGAGGCGTGACGATTTTGCGATCTTTACGGGGCATGATGCGTTCGGATCCCAATGCCATTGATGTTCCGCGGTTCATTCAGGCACATGGGCTTCACGTTCCCATAATCCTGCGTCCGCTGACTACTGACGACTGCGACGAATGGAACGAAGTCCGCTGGCGCAACGACGATTGGTTGAAGCCTTGGGAATCCGGGGATCCGGTGCATGGCGCGTCGATGTCGTTCAACGAGTGGGTGCGTGCGATGCGACGCAACGAGCGAAACGGCACCGGAGTGGTGTTCGCCATCGAGCATCATGGGCGTATCGTAGGCCAGATTTCGTTAGGGGCCATCTGCTATGGCGCCATGCGTACCGGCGTGGTTGGCTATTGGGTCGATGAACGGTGTGCGGGGCATGGATATGCGCCGATGGCTGTTACGCTATTGGCTGATTGGGCGATGTTCGACCTTCCGGACCGCAATTGCATCGTGTGGAGATCGACTTGCTTCCCGAAAACGAACGTCACGTAAGGTGGCACTCAAAGTGGGGGCATCCTATGAGGGGATGCGCAAGGCGTACATGTTCGTGAACGGGCAATGGCGTGACCATGAATCGTATGCGTTGCTGCCGGAGTACGCACCGAATGGCTTTACCGCACGGTTGATGGGCGAGTGAGCCGTTGGCGAGGTTAGACACGCGCTTTCGCGCACATGTTCGACACGCGGGGGCGTGCACCCCGGAGAATGTCGGAATGTCACCTATTCTTATGAGTTATGGGTTATGAATCGTTAAGCACGGTTGTGGTGCTTGCGATTGTGATTATTCTCATGGTTTTCTGGCTGCCCAAACGGACGGTCAAAGGCATGAAGCGGGTAATCGAGCACCGAGAGGACCGCTTTTCGCCGTCGCTGCATCTGGTGGATGCCGACAGTGGAACGCGATTCTCCGATGAGACCGCCGCAAAGGCGAAAGGGGCGATAATGCAGTCCAACGAGACGCATGAGGGCAAGCTGACCGACGAAAGGATCGCGCATGTCCGTGCCTTCGTCGTGCCGCGATCCGCAGAAGGCGGATTATTGTTGTCTCGATGCTGGTGATCACAATCGTCGTGTTGATGTGTGCGTTTGTGTTGCATTTCAGTCCGTTGTTTGCTTTGATTCCTGCGTCGCTGCTTGCTGGAGTGCTCGCTTTGGGGGTGAGGGCCGCCAAGCAGGCCGCAGCGTGGGAGCGGAAAGTCGCCAAGTATCGTTCCAAGATGAGGAAGCGTGCTGCGGCAGAGCGCAAGCGCGCCCAGGAAGAGCAGGCGGAGCGCGCTCGTTTGCGGGAGCAGGAGCTTGCGGAAATTCGCAGGATCGCCGAATCTCAGGTGCCGACCGATGTTATGCCGGAAGGTGAGATCCGTCAGGCGATCGATCGCGGCAAGGCCGACCGTGATGTTGTTGTAAGCAAACGCAAGGAGGAAACCGAAGCGAAATCCGCTGCGGAACCGAACGTTGTGGATGCGCAAGTCGTGCCGGATAAGAAGAACGGTCTGTCCATCCACGATGAGCGTGATGAAATCGCCAAAACCGAGGGTGTGGATGCATGCGATGCGGATTCGTCCGCTGTGGCCGGCGCGTCGCAGGATCTGATTTCGTTCTCGTTGGGATCGCCACGCAACGGTAACGATATCGTGCCAGCCGCTCCGGAAAGCATGGAAATCAAGTCCACTCGTCAGGTCGCCAAGGCCGTGCCTCCGACTGCGAGTACGGTTTCCGACAATGTCGAGCCGTTGATTGTGCCGACCGACGCGATCAGCAGCATGGATTCCGACGAGGCCGCAGCCCGTGTGGAGGCTGGTGTGCATCTGCAGGACGTGGATACCGTGGGATTCCACGACTCCGAGGTCAGCGCCGACGTTGAGGCTCCCAGCGTCACCTCCGATTCCCTGGGCGTGGGTTTGGCGTCCATCATGGCCCGTCGCGGGGCGTGACGGAGGGAAAGCGAACGCACGAAACGCACGAAACATACGAACAAGCGTAAAGAACATCAGCCTGAAACCGCATGGTTTCAGGCTTTTTCGTATATTTTGCTCTCAGCGTTAGCACTCGAGTTGGCAGAGTGCTAATAATCGCGCTAGGATATGTTTCAGCGCGAAAGGACGACGCCGTAAGTGATCGTCAGCCTCTTGCTAGCGGGTCCCGGCGCGGTAAGTAACGATTTCTCTTAGAAAGAGGAGGTCCACAGTGTCGATCTCACTCACACCGTTGGAAGACAAGATCATCGTCAAGCAGGCGGAAGCTGAAACCCAGACCGCATCCGGTCTGTTCATTCCGGACAATGCCAAGGAGAAGCCGCAGCAGGGTGAAGTCCTGGCTGTCGGTCCGGGCCGTCGCAACGACGCCGGCGAGCGCATTCCGGTCGACGTCAAGGTCGGCGACAAGGTGCTGTACTCCAAGTATGGCGGCACCGAGGTGCACTATCAGGGTGAGGATTACCTGATCGTCTCCGCCCGCGATATTCTGGCCATTCTCGGCTGAGCGTAGCGCGTAGCTGTTTGAAGACCCCGTCAGCGAACGATTGGTGAACAATCGTTGCGTTGGCGGGGTCTTGTTGATTTCAAGCACTTGGGGTTCCTGCAATAGGCCGTGCGCAGCCGATGTATGCCGTGTTCATTGGCGTTGGCGTGCTGGTGTTGGCGTCGCTGTTCAGATGGTCTGCAGGGAAGGTTCGGAAGAAATACTCGTGTTTTTTCTTTTTGGAATTTTTTTCGGGAGGATTTGCTCTGATTGACACCGACATGTGGCTGATAGTGAAAAATCGTTGGAATTTCAACGATTTTGAGACTTTTTGGCTTCCGCGACACGCCGTATTTGCGTTAATCGCATGATCTGTGGCATACTAAACGGGTTGCCGGTTGGGGTTCAACCAAACAGGCAGCACGGCGGATTTCCCAAGCGGTCAAAGGGAACTGACTGTAAATCAGTCGCCTCGTGCTTCAGTGGTTCGAATCCACTATCCGCCACGCCTCGATAGCTCAGTGGTAGAGCACTTCCTTGGTAAGGAAGAGGTCGTGAGTCCGATTCTCACTCGAGCTCT
>ENA-OQER01000289-OQER01000289.1-human-gut-metagenome-genome-assembly--contig:-NODE-289-length-28339-cov-1.986779_pt1 | contig 28339 bp, 30 predicted proteins | sample MGYA00242797_ERZ504639 | MGnify/ENA primary metagenome ERZ504639 (study PRJEB26092, sample SAMD00036306) | human gut metagenome | host: Homo sapiens | study: EMG produced TPA metagenomics assembly of...
CTTATGTTATCGATGTTTATAGGAAAGATGTTCCAGTTCAGAAAAACATATTTAAATTAGCGTTATATATTGTACTATTCCCACAGTTGATAGCTGGACCGATTGTTAGATATAAGATATAGCATCTGAAATAGATGATAGAAGAGTAACGATAGAGGATTTTAGCTATGGAATTGAGCGATTTATTATTGGCCTAGGTAAAAAGGCGATAATTGCAAATAGTATGGCCTCCATGGTTGATTCAATTTGGAACAATGGGGCAACGGAGAATACTTGGATTATTGCATGGATAGGCAGTATAGGGTACACATTGCAAATTTATTTTGATTTTTCAGGTTATAGTGATATGGCAATAGGTTTAGGTAGAATGTTCGGCTTTCATTTTAATGAGAACTTTAATATGCCATATATATCAAAAAATATATCTGAATTTTGGCGCAGATGGCATATTTCTCTGTCATCGTGGTTTAAAGATTATGTATATATACCACTTGGAGGAAATAGAAAACATGTTTATTTAAACTTGGCGATTGTTTTCCTACTTACTGGTATTTGGCATGGTGCTTCATGGCATTATATTGCATGGGGAGTATGGAACGGTGCATTTATATTAATAGAGCGTGCTGTTAGAAAAAATCGCGAAAAAAGAGGAGTTCAAGTTACTAAATCGTGGATGAAAGATTTAGTAGCAAAGATTTATACATTATTTATCGTAAACCTGGGATGGGTTATTTTTAGAGCTCCACATACGAGAGATGCGGTAGAATATATTGCTACAATGTTTGGAATAATAGTGCCTAAACAGGTCGGATTTTCGTTGCTTTGGTATCTTGACAGATGGTCGCTTACGATGATGATTCTAGGTATTATATTTGCATCTTCGTTACCTTCGAAAGTTGCTACTATGATTAAAAAGAATGCACCGGAACCAGTCGAAACCATAGTGAGGTATATTTTACTTATTTTGGTATTTTATATAGCAATAATGAGAATTGTTGCGGGTACTTATAATCCTTTTTATTTATTTTCAATTTTAGATGGGAGAGATAGTATATGTTTCGTAAGATTACATCTAGTATTTTTACCAGCTGTTTTTTGCTGATGCTTGGAATTCTCTAGTAACAACAAATTTACAAAATGAAAAAATTTCGGAAGCGGAAAATAGAAAATTAACTGCGAAGCCAGAAATTTATAAGGAGGATGGAACATTAAATGAAAATTACACGTCTGATTTCGAGGCGTGGATAGACGATAATATTGGACAAAGGGCAAGTTTGGTTGTGAATAATGCTCGAATTCAGTATTACCTTTTTAATGTGTTGTCAAATAATTCTGATAATTATTTAGGACTAATGGGGAGCTTAATTATGCAACAGCAGATATGCTAGCTGATTATCAACATGCAAATTTGTATACAGAGGATCATTTACAAGAAATTGCAGATAGCATGCAATATTTGAGTGATTATGTGGAGGAAAAAGGAGCAGAGTTTTACTATTTTCAATGTTGGGATAAGCACTCCATTTACCCAGAATACTTCCCTGAAACTGTTATTCAAGCTGATACTGAATCAAAGACAGATGGAATCGTTAGAGCACTTGAAGATTATTCAAATGTAAATGTTATATCGCCTAAGCAAGATTGATTGATGAAAAAAAGTGAAAAGTCTACATACAGTGTTTGGGGTGATCCTACGCATTGGAACCAAAGAGGCGCATATATTGGATATCTTAAGTTAATGAATGCTATAAATGATAATGCCAGTGAAAAATATAAAGTCTTTCAGGAGAAAGATTACAATATTACGATGCCAGACCAAGGGGCTACTCTTTTTGGCGGAATTCATCAGGTGGATTACGAAGAGGCATTTGAAATTAAAAATCCACAGGCTATTGCAACACCAGAGAAGTTAACATGCTATGCGGATGATGTAAGACATGGATTCTATACAAATGACTCTGTAGATAATGATACTAGGGTGTTGATTATTGGTGATAGTTACTTTAATTCATTTATTTATGATGATATAGCAGAAAGTTTTTCATGAAACCATATTAATTTGGGGAGACTATGTAGGGGATATTCAAAACATCATAGATTCTTATAATGCAGATATCGTTATTGTTGAAGCTGCAGAACGTTGCGATAGACTGATGGGATTATAGCCGGAGTACAGGTAATGAAAGATGCTGCTGATGGTGTTGGCAAGTAACGCAAATGTTTTTAAGAGTAAATCTGGCATTGGAGCTGGATGCAGAGAGCAAGTGATTGGTTAGAATTGCACTCTCTCCCTGAGTGCATTGTAAGCACTTAAATGGGTTAGGACAATTAGAATCAGAGACACCCTTCCAAAGGTATCTATGATTCATAAATCTAATAAAGATTTATATATTAATTTTAATTATACTGCGACTCTTGAAAATGTTTATGGAATATCAGATGCATCTGTTATACACATACATGGTTCACTCAGAGGATATACGGATAATCCTGTTTTGGGACATGGCAATATAGCAGAATAGATGCTATAGAAGAAAAACAAAAGAGTGCAGAAGAACACTATAACGAAAAAGAGATAAATATTTGCAGAGTAGTAAAAGATTATTATAGAACAACATTTAAAGATACAAATCGTTATATGTATAAGTTGCAGAGAATTGCAAATGAAAATATTTTAGAGATAATTGTGGCAGGCATTCAATAACAGGAATAGATGTGCCATATTTTAGTAACATTGATATATTAAGTGGAAAAAATGTTAATTGGACAATTGTATGGTTTGATTCCTCTAAAAAGGATATGATAAGGCAGAGCCTCATAGATGCAGGTATTGATGGGGATAGGATACAACTTAAGCCTGCGAATGAGTTTTATGATTTGTAGGATAAAGAAACGATTAAAAAGATTGAAGACATAATGAAGAAAGTTATGTTTATCAATAAAACTATAGCTATTACGAATAAAGGATATTCAGGAGAGAAACATTCATGTCAAAATACTTCGGAACAGACGGCTTCCGCGGCAAAGCCAATAAAGTACTTAAAGCAGACGATGCATACAAGATCGGACGATACTTAGGCTGGTATTACAGCAGAGAACACAGAGGGCGTATCGTCATTGGAAAAGATACAAGAAGAAGCAGCTATATGTTTGAATATGCTTTAGTTGCCGGGATCACAGCATCCGGATCAGATGCATTTCTTTTGCACGTAACGACAACACCAAGTGTTGCCTATGTTGTCCGTACAGAAGATTTTGATTGTGGAATCATGGTATCAGCCAGCCACAACCCATATTATGATAATGGTATCAAGATCATAGACGGAAATGGACACAAGATTGCTTCTGATATCGAAGAAGCAATGGAAATTACATAGATGGCATCGGAGAAGAACTTCCATTTGCAACAGGAGAGGCAGTAGGAACTGCAACAGACTATGCAATCGGAAGAAACCGCTATATCGGATATCTTATTTCACTGGCAACAAGATCATACAAGAATATGAGAGTTGGCCTAGACTGCTCCAACGGAAGTACTTCATCCATAGCAAAGAGTGTATTCGATGCACTTGGAGCCAAAACCTATGTGATCGCCAATGAGCCGAACGGACTGAATATCAACAAAGACTGTGGTTCTACACACATTGAAAATCTTCAGAAATTTGTTTTGGAGAATAAACTTGACGTTGGTTTCGCATTTGACGGAGATGCAGACCGCTGCATCGCAGTGGATGAGACCGGAATGGAAGTCGACGGAGATTTTATTTTATATGTCTGTGGAAAGTATCTGAAAGAAAATGGCAGATTAGAAGGCAACACAGTAGTCGCAACCATCATGTCCAATCTTGGATTGTTCAAGGCTTTAGAGAAATCCGGCATTGACTATCTGAAAACCACAGTCGGGGACAAGTATGTGAATGAAGCTATGGTTGAGCATGGATATGTACTTGGCGGAGAACAGAGTGGACACATTATTTTCAGCAAGCATGCAACGACCGGTGATGGAATGCTCACAGCGATCATGCTCATGGAAGTGATCCTGGAGAAGAAGCAGAGTCTTCATGCTTTATGTGAGGGAATGAAGATGTATCCGCAGTATCTTGAGAATGTGAGAGTTTCTGATAAGAAGGCAGTGACAGAGAATCCGGCTGTGCAGAAGAAAAAGCAGGAGATCGAAGAAGAGCTGGCTGGAAACGGACGCATCATTTTACGAGAGAGCGGAACGGAGCCTGTGATCCGTGTAATGGCGGAGGCTGATTCGGATGAACTTTGCAGGAAGTATGTAAGAGAAATGGTTGAGGTTATTAACAGTATTTTGTAAGAGACTATTTTGCAAGATGTTGAAATGCTTATTTCCCAGATAGAAATCTATGATCAGATCTGGTATGTCAGACACATGCCAAAAGATGGAGAACATAGTATGGAAGCAAGGGATCTGGTGGAAGAATTCATTGCAAAGCTGGAAGAAATCCCGGATGGAGGTGCGGAATGTTTCCCATTTGAGGTAATTGACAGGTTGAAAGAAGAGTATCTGGAAGAATAGAATATGAGATGAATACGAAGTTCCTGAGAGGGGACTTTGTATTTATGAAAACAAACTACAAACGAAGAAAAAAGTGAAAGAGAAAATATTTGCTAATAGTGTTGTGCAGTGATAAACTTAAAATAAATTAAATGTTAATGAAGTATGAAAAAATGGGGGATACCTTTTATTGCGGCAACGATAAAGAATATAAGTTATACACAGGTGTTTATGTTTGGATGTGTGATCAAAATAAAGAAGAATGGGTATACAGAGTTAGAAGGTACTCTGGTCAAAGGTGCAGAAAGCGGATGCTATTTTGCAGCAGAGAGATTATATAATAATTTTAGTAGTTTAAAGTATGCCTTGAGTAAATATCCTGATGATACAGAATCAGAAAAAACTGTATATCAAATAAATGGAATACAGACGCCTGGTATGTTTAATGCAAGAACAGTGATTAAAATTAAGAGAAATCCTATTCTACCCAAATCCCTTGCTATTGAAGCACAAAAAACTAATGGATCCTGCAACGAGCCGGATGTAATCAAACAGTTAAAAGATGATTCAAATGATAAATGCTATATACAAGAGAATATACGAAGATGGAAGAAAAGGATTGAGCAACAGGAGATACAAGAGTTGATGGAGTCATTGTATATTTAAAAATATATTCTACTATAATGTATGAATGCTAATTCTTTCGTCTTTGAAACAGAAAACAAACACCAACATCATGCAAATTAAAATCAAGAGATTAGTAAATTAGATATGAGTGTTTATTGGGAAAGAAGGTGTAACGCTAATGACTGAAGAAGAATTTAAGGAAATATTAGATAAAGAGGAAACTGATACAGTTGAATTTAAGTCTTGGATAAATGCAAGAAATATAAAAGAAATTATTTCTCTTGCGGTTGATGAATTAATTGCATTTGCTAATACTAAGGGTGGAACAGTTTATTTTGGAGTAGAAGATAAGCCTATTGAAGTTACTGGCTGTGATAGGAATTATGATGGTCAGCGTATTATTGAGGGAATTTATGATAGAACTGTGCCACCATTATTTACAGAAATATCAGACTTCGAGTATCAAGGAAAACTCGTTATTGCAATATCAGTTAAAGCTGATGGAAAGACATATACCACTACAGAGGGCAGATGTCTGAAGAGATTAGGTAGAAATTCAAAACCTGCATATCCGGATGAGTTGAGCAATGTTTATTCTTCTGTACAGAATCCGGATTTTTCAGGCAGAATTATAGGAGAAAGTACTCTGGATGACATAAATAAGTTAGAAGTGTATAGTGTGAAGGAAAAACTAAGAGTCAGGGATTCTAAATCTACATTACCAGATTTGGATGATATAGATTTTTTGAGAGACTTACAGCTCATAAAATATGACGGAGATGTAGAACGTCTGACTATTGCTGGTCTGCTCTTTGTGGGAAAAGAAACCTCAATTCAAAGATTGTTACCGCAGGCGGAAGTTATATATTTACATTATTCAGCTGATAATTTAGAAGAATACAATGCAAGACTTGATTTGAAGCTGCCATTAATAAGCATCATTGATAAGTTGACCGAGAGAGTACAAGCATACAGTAAGATAGAGAATATTCAGGTAGGATTATTCAGACTTGAGGTGGAAGATTTTCCAGAGAGAGTATTTCAGGAAGCACTTCTCAATGCGTTGTCTCATAGAGACTATCAGAGCAATGCTGCAGTTTATGTAAAACAATATCCGGACCGAGTAGTTATTGAAATCCAGGCGGATTCCTTGATGGAATTACAGAGGACAATATCATAACGCATCCATCTATACCAAGGAATAAGCTGATAGCAGAGACACTGCAAAATTTGAAATATGTTCAGAGAACCGGTCAGGGAGTAGATATCATCTTTAAGGACATGGTTTCAATGGGCAAGCCTTATCCAAGATACAGATCGTTTAATGATGCAGTTTCTTTGACAATATTCAGTGCAATAGATAACACAGAATTTGTTAAGTTTATTACCGAAGTACAGGATAAAAATAGTAAAATTATGCCTTTGGCTGAAATGATGATATTAAGAGACTTAATGGACAACAGGAAAGAACAGTTGTCAGAACTATCAAGAAAAGTCCAAAAATCGTTGGATGAAACAAAAAAAAGTCGTGCAATGAGCTGGTTAACAGCGGTCTGATAGAGATTGTTGGCAAAGAATATATGCTCACAGCTAAGGTATATGAGGCATTAAAATCAGACGTGGAATATACAAGAGATAAAACAGTCCAGTATATCAAGGCTAAAAATATGATTTTAGAATATCTGCAGACAAATGATCAGATAACATCTGCTAAGATACAGGAGATGTGTGGATTTACTAAGCAGCAGGCGAGAAGTGTCATTGATAAAATGAGGAGTGAGGGCCTGATTACTTTAACAGGTAAAGGACCTGCAGCTAGATATGTTATGTTTAAAAGAATTGAGTGATAATTGAGTTTTGCTTTATAAACAACTCAATTGCCACTCAATTGAAATGAAATGTTATGCAGGATTGGAGAGTGGTTGGGGATATAATTGAGTTGAGGTTTATGGTAAAACTCGATTACAAGCCGGATAGATTTAAATATATTGTAAAAGATAATATTTTATCAGACAAAAGCAAAGAGATTTACAAGGAAAAATATGAGCAGGTGATGGCTATATTTTGGTGATTGAAGCTATTATAGCAGTTGGGAAAAAATTTGGAATAAAATTTCGTATATTACCAGACTATGAAATAATAGTATTGTTTCGAGTTTCTTTCGAGTTATTTCTAGAAAAAAACTCGAAAGAATACTCGAAGCACAATTTAAGCCACAGAGAGTCTATGCAGGATTAATTAAATTTGAATGCCAGAGCCGCCCCGCAGATATGAAAGCAGAAATCAGGTGCAATGAACATGGCATTACCAAAGCGAATTATTACTATCGCTTACGCCGGGTTAGAAAAGCATGCCTGGAAGCTTGTAATTCAGAACCAGCTTTTGTGGAATTCCCAATACCAGCAGCATTACCGACAGCAATGCCTCAATAGATTCCAGCGATGTTAAACCGGTAGCCGTTCTTCGCAACTCCAAAGGACTGGTGCTTGAAGTTTATAACCATACTTCAGCAGATATCATCCGAAGTATTCTGGAGGTATTAGTCCATGCTGAATGATACAGTCGGGTTAAAAAAGATTTACCTTGCAGCCGGCTATACGGATCTGCACCGGGGCATAGATGGTTTGGCAACGATGATCCGGTTTCGTTTTCAGCTCGATCCTTACGATAAAAACACGCTCTTTCTGTTTTGTGGCAAGAAAACAAACCGTATCAAGGGTCTTCTTTGGGAAGGTGATAGTTTTCTGCTTCTCTACAAGAGATTAGACAATGGTGCGTTCAGCTGACCGCGTTCCGCAGAAGAAGCTCTGGAAATATCATCCGAACAGTATGCGATGTTAATGCAGGGACTGGAGATCATACCAAAGCATCCAATCCGCCCAACTGACAATCCCAAAAGATTGATGTAGTATTTGTGCATTATAGAGAAAAAATTTTCCAATGTTTTACCGCTGAAAAAGCGTTTGCTTCGTTTTACTGCATTTATCCACAGCATAAGGTACTCAAAAATCAAACTATACGATTTTTCAGAGAAAATATGCACTGGATTTGTGGATAGCAGTACAAAGTATCTGGAATTATGGGAAATATCCCAGGTGTTCTGTATTGTTATCCACCGTCATAATGACGAAGGGAAAATAGCCGCCAGGTGGCAGAAACTGCGTAAATCTGGTACAATGGGACTCATTAAGAAAAGGAGTTCCTGCCATGGCGATCAAGTACACAGAAGAACAATTAGACAGCGTTGACAAATCCTATACGGCAAATATGCTTGCAGCATATTACAGTAAGGGAGCGGATTCCAGACAGATGTTTTTCGGGACTGGAAATCAGTAAAAAAGACGATTTTAATACGCACCTCAATAAGTATGATGTAATCCATATTGATATCCAATGGTTTTTGGAAAATTGTGAAAACGCTGATAATATTGTAGCATTTATTACAGGTTCAGTCATGGACGAACTTCAGGAAATATATCCGGACATTTTATCAGAAAAAATATCTAATTTATCAGATGCTCTTTCGCGTATCAGAGAGAAAACAGGACAGAAGTTTATTATTATTGATGAATGGGATGTGTTGATCAGAGATGCTGTTGCAGACCGCAAAGTGCAGGCAGTCTGTCACCATATATCGGTTTTACAGAGGAGGAAGTGGAAAGGCTGGCAGAACAATATCATCAGAATTTTGATGAAGTCAAACGCTGGTATGATGGATATCTTGGCTATGATCAGTATACCAGGACTGCGTTTATTCCAAACGAAGAGATTCGTCAGGAACTCACTATGCAGTTGAAACCCAGCCATGGAATGAAATGCTGTTTTAAGCCAGTCAGAGAATTGCCAACAGGGCGTGGATTTGCAGATTTTGTATATCTGCCAAAGCCTGAATACAGAGCAGATTATCCGGCACTGATTGTAGAATTGAAATGGAATCAGAGTGCACAGACTGCAATGCAGCTGATGAAAGAGCTATGTGCTTACTCTTAAAAATGAAATTGAACAGGTATTAATATATGAGTATTTTAACAAAAATTCTATTAGATGGTTTAGGGGGATTGGCATCTGCAGCAACTCTTTATGAAACTGGAAAAGGAGTCTATGCCGATATTAAAAAACATCAGAAAACATCAGAAGACAGCTTTCTGAAAGTGACGGCGGATAAGCCGATTGTCGAACGGGTCATAGATAGGGCGAGACAAGCTTTTCTGATATGGCAGTTTAGAAGTTATTTCTTTACAAGAGCAGGAAGAAATTCTTTCTGCTGTTTCTGATATTCAGGGAATGGATTATGAGGAACGTGAAGAAGCGAAAAGAAAGACTGTTGAATTGATCACATACATGAATCAGTACATTACAGATCATATGACAATAGACGGGAAGATTCGGTATAAGGCAGAAAAAGAATATGCAGACAGAACAGAGGCTTCTTTGGAGAAAATTATAGAGTTATTGCAACAGTGTGTAGACAGTGTAACTGAGAAAACATATTTGCCATGTGAAAATCAGAATGAAGAATACATATCTGTAATTAGAGAAGAACTACAAGACAAAGTATCAGAAGATTACATACAGAGATATGTAGGAAAAGCAGAGGAAATCATCGGGAAAGACGAACGCTATTTAAATGTAGTAAAGCCATTACGAAAAACATTATATGACGTAGTCAATGAAGAAAAACGTGTAGTATTGCTTGGACAGGCAGGAGCAGGCAAGACAACTGAGCTTGAGAAGCTGGCACAAGTATTATGTGAACAGAATACACCACCGATATTCATACCATTGAATACTTATAGCAATGAGAACATTGAGGGATTGATAACTCAATGGAAATTTGATTATAAAATAGAAAATTCCGTACTTGTTTTGGATGGCTATGACGAGATCGCAGATATAAATAGTTTTCATAGAAAATTGGATTCATATGTGAGAAAACATCCTGATCAGAAAATTGTGATTTCTACAAGAAATAATTTCTATCACCTGTCGAGAGGAAAAGGGCAGGAGGGATCATTGAACCAGTTTAAGGAATATGCAATTTTCCCAATCTTAAGAGAAGACATCTCAGAGTATCTAAGAAAATCAGAGGTGGATGAGACCGTATTCTGGAAACAGGTTCAAATGAGAAAATTAACGGAACAGTTAAAAGTTCCATTCTTTTTTATCCACCTTGTAGAAATTTTTAAAGAAGAAGGTTCTCTGCCAGAATTGAAAGACTTGATGCCACGCCTGATCAGAATAAGCATGGATCGTGATATGCTGAAATTTGAACAAAAAGAAGAACTGGAGGTAAAAGAGCGGCAGATCAGGATAATATTACAGAGAATTGGAATGACAATGCAGCTGATGAAAACAAAGCAGTTGACAGAATCAGAATTGCAGGAGATAGTTACAGAAGAAGAGAATAAGTTAATACGCTTTTCAGGTATCTGGAAGAAAATGCCGGATGGAAGCTGGCAGTTTACACATAATAATTTCAAAGAATATGTAACAGCAGAATATCTGGTCAGTTTTCCGGTAGAGAAGATACTGGAACTTGTTACTTATGAGAAGAATAGGGACAGAATAAAGGAATCCTGGTATAATGTTCTTTCTTTTGCCAGTCTTTTGGACACGACAGGTCGGATTAATACATGGATTTAGAGCATGATCCATCTATTTTGTTCCAGTATGAAGACGAACGGATGTCGATGGAAGACAAACAGAAATTATTCATTTCTATTTTGAAAAGATCAATGATGATTATACATGGATTTCCAGAAGAAATGATATGGATGTAATGGTGCATATGGCACATAATCCTTTATCTATATCTTATTTGTTGGATTCAATAGAAAAACCAAAACATGACAGATGCAGGATAATGCAACAACTTTACTGATGCAGATGGAAGATTTTTGCGGATATGAGAGTAGGGCACGGTCTGTGTTTACAGAACTGATATTTGATGAGAGTGCAACGATTTATGTTCGTAAGAATCTTCTGAAAACACTTGCAATAGATGTGTTGTATACAGAACAGGTGGAGCGTGAGCTGTTTGAACATTTTGCAGATATAGAAGGATTGCCGGAAGATATCGTAGATGGTTTGCTTATGTTTATTAATTATTCACAGCGGAGTAATGTGCATGTACCATTCTATTGAAATGTTTCGTAAAGTATAACAGAAGACTGGATCATTATATGATAAAGCATACAGCAGAGGAGCTTTTAGGTGTTCTTACAGGATATAAGGCTGTTCATGAGTTATTGATATTGATAGTGGAGATGTCTGAGAATAGAAATAATGAATTGATCTATTATATTTCGGGTGTATTTGAAAAACTGGAAGAACAGATTGGTTATATTTACGAGAAGGAAGAAACCGCTATTCTTGAGGACACAGAAAAAGTATTCGATGTGGCGGCGTTGATATATGATAAAAGGACGATACAGACAATACTTCGTTTCTGGAAAAAAGAAAATCTTTTAGAGCAGGAACATCAAAGGATTGTGAGCAGTTATTCAGATGATACGATTTTACATGAATTCCAAAGTGCATATCCAGAGGATAATACAAAACTAGAGGAGCGGGCAAAACAGATAAGAGAAAAACAGAATAAGAGAAAAACAGGAAAGAGAACAGAAAAGTTATTTTGATGCATTATTTGAAAAAGAAAAATTTCAAAAGTTAGTAGACGATTTCGTGAATATTATGGGAATGGAACAGACTTATCAAGAAATTGATTGGGTTCATGTGCATGATCGTACAGACAGGGAAGATTTAAGAGAACTGGCAGAGGCTATTCAAAATGTCAGATTTCAGGATGATAAGGTAAAAAAATTTACAGAAATAGTGGATTGGGAAAATTTCTCGATAGGTGAGATTCATCAGCATATAAAAACACAGAAAACTAACCTGTCAGATCAGCAGCTGGGGTACATTGAAGACTATGTACAAAAGCAGATATCAGCGATCAAATGGGATAAGGAATTGTGTAGTGACAAGAATGGAACAACAACATACACTTATAGATTAGCTTATGCGTGCTATTTTATAGTCAAATTTGATATAGATGTTCCTAACGAATTTATAAAACACATGATTCTTTTGCCGAGATTTTTTTGCACGAAGAGAATCGAAGATGCGAAGATGAAAAAAAGGGAAGTCTGGACGGATATATTTGTAGTCGTTTATCAGAACACGAGATTGTTATGCAGCTGAAGAAAATTGCAGAAGAACAGGTTCTCTATGGTTCCATGGCTGAAAGATATATTGAATGGTGTGAAAAGTATAAAACGGATGCTGGCAAGGAGATTGCTGAGCGTATTCTGGAAGATAGAGAATGTAAGCAATATGACAGAAAACAATGTTTTATATATCTACAGAAAATAATGACAGGAGAGTATCTGGTTGAGAAGTATCTGGGAAAAGCAGATGAAGAAATGTTAGACATTTTTGCTGAGAAAGCAGCAGAACTTAATAACGTAGAGGTAAATGAAAGATTGTTAGAAGAGACAACAAAAGAGTGAGGGGAAGACAAAGTATTTGCGGACTTTGCTTAATGTATATCCAGAAAAAGCACTGCTTCTATATTATGAGATTGCCAGTGAGAAAAATAGTATCCCGGATTATAATGGAAAAAATACAATAGCCGGAATGACGGAGGAGATAGCAGGGGTTGATAATCCGGCATGCTTGGATATTCTTACAAAATTGATGGAATTATGTTTCAGGGATGGATTTAGGGATGGAGAAATTTTCGGGCTGTATGATAGTGTTTATAAGGCATTGCAGAATGTTGCTTCTGGTGAAGCAGAGTTTGTCCTTGAAAAACTTGGAAATTTACGTGACCAGACGGACAACAAGAAGGTAAAGGCTGTTGTAATAATATGATTTTTAATATTGAAAAACAGTACTATGAACAACTGGATGTACCGTGGACAATGCAGGAAATAAAACATTTGAATAGTCAGTGGAGTATGGTGTAGACAATTACAATCCTTAAGAATATATGAATGCCACACAATATTCCTTTGCACAACCATAGTTCTATGCTATAATACCACTTAGCGAAAAATCAAAGGATGAGAGGATAATCATGAACGAAGAAGAGGTACAGATTGATTTAGTGACATTACTGCACTATATATTACGCAAATGGCGCAGCATTATCGTAATGATGCTGATTCTTGCAGTTGCAGCCAACTTATATTCTGTGAGAAAGAACATGGCAGAAGTGGCAGCCGCAGGCGAAGTGCAGGAGAAGAGCACGAAGAAAGCAGTTGAGGAGATCAAAACTGCTTTAACAGATGATGAGATTGAGCAGGTAGAACTTGCTTATAGAATGTATTCTTATAATGCAGAGATATATCGTGATAATGAACAATATCTTGAGAATTCTGCAGTGATGCAGCTGAGTTCGAATGAGATCCCGACAGAGATGCTGAGTTATCAGGTGAAGAAAGACGCTGCGGAAGAAGAACTGGTGAATATTTTTGCAATGTATGAGAATGCATTGTTGGATGAGGACACATGTACAGCAGTTGTATCTGTATTTGGAGAAAAATATGCGAATACATCTGTAAGAGAACTGATCAGAATTGAGGACACCCTGAATGCATCACACACAGATGTGCTGATGACGCAGGGGATGAATTCCGGAATACTCAATATTCGGATTTATGCAACAGACCAGGAGCAGTGCGAACGGATCGCTGAGATTATTAAAGACCGTATGCAGGTTTATACGCAACAGTTACAGCAGACTTTTGGACAGTTTATTGTGAATTCAGTTGCAGAGCAATACTATATGTCAAGCGATAGTGAGATTAATGAGCAGAAGTCAGATGCAATTGATGCGGTAGGCAGAGCATACTCTGCTATGCAGAACGCATCTGCAGGACTTACAGAAGATCAGATGACCTATTATAATCTGCTTGTAAAACCGATTGAAGAAGAGAAGGTTCAGGAAAATCATAAGGGAGTTGAAACAGCAATAACTCCAACCGTACAGTATGTTAATATCAAATATATTCTGATAGGACTTTTTGCAGGTATGTTTCTAGCAGTTTGTTGGTATGCAGTCATTTATATTATGACACAGACTGTTAAAGATGCAGATGAAGTGAAGGCAGTTACAAATCTTCCGGTATTTGGAATGGTACTTAAGAATAAGAAGGCTGAAAAAGGGAATAGGATAGACAGATGGATTGATTCCTGGTTTGCACATGGAAGAAAGAGTGAGGATACAGAAATCTTATTAATGCGTATCAGCCATGAAGTTGCTATGCTGGCAGAACAGAAGAATATGCAACATCTATTGCTTACAGTTTATGAAAGTAACGGAGAGGAAACCAGAGAATATGCAGAGGATCTGGCAGAGAAACTCAGTGAGCTGGAATGACAGTTACCTGCACAGATGGTCTGATCTCCAATAATACAGAAGTATTAAAACAGCTTGAGTATGCAGATGGAGCAGTCTTTGTAGAGCAGTTAATGAAATCAGATAGAAAAGAGATCAGGGACGCAGTTGCACTTTGTGAGCGTTGTAAGGTAGAAGTGCTTGGTAATGTTGTTATCGGAAGTGACTCATATTAGAAGACAATACACAAAGAGGAAGATAGTTTTTACAGTTGAGCAGTAAATAGAGCCTGCTTACACCTATGAAAATATTTCTATGTCACCGAGATATACACTTGACAACTGAGCCACTATAAAATATATAAAAAAAAGTAAACCTAAATTGTTTATAAAAATATGGACATGGATTGAAAACATAGCTTATGCGGTAATGAAATTTATAATGGAAAAGGTTTTGAGAAGAACTTATCAGGATGTACAACATGATGCCATTATGCAATTTGTTAAATTTGGCATTGTGGGTGTGTCAAATACGATGATTAGCTATTTTTTATATGCGGGAACGTTATTGATTTTACAGATGGCATGTCTTTTACCGAAAACAGATTATTTGTTTGCACAGATTGTTGCGTTTATCTTAAGTGTACTATGGGCATTTTACTGGGATAATAAGATGGTGTTTGCTGCTTCGATGGACACAGAAAGAATATGGTGGAAAGCACTTATAAAAACATATATTTCATATTCGTGTACTGACCGCCATTGAATTTTATGATTAATCAATTTTGGACTTTCAAAGATAAGCAGGTTATGGTTGTATTAAAAAATCAAGGAAGAAGAGGTGTTAGACGAATGACGAAAAAAAAGATGGCTATGGATTTGCATATAAATGGATAGTTAAAATACTAATTGCATTAACATGTATTTTAACATTTACATGGACTAATAATATGCTGAAAGTGAATGCAGAAGAAACTACCTATGCGCATAGTGATACTGCTGAATCAGGGAATGTTGTTTTAAACGTAGAGTGGAATGAACCTGTATTAGGGCAGCCACTTACTTTTCACGTGTCTGCAACAGGGGGAAGCGGAGCATATAAGTTTAATATGGAAGCACCAAGCTACTCGAATCCAAATGAAAATGCTTATGAGTCGGTTGCAGACCCAGTAGGAGAATGGACGAAGTACACAGATGAATGTAGCTCACAGGATTATACATTCACTATGACAGCGTCTGGTACATATAATTTCAGATTTCATGTTATAGATATGAATTCCGGAGTATATTATCTGCGTACAAATACTTATATTCAGTTGTCTGATGAAAAGTATCCAAGCGTTAAGTCTATAGTAGAAAAGGCTGTTAATCAGTGCAAGAGTGAAACAGATGGCTCTGATTATGCAAAAGCGTTATGGTTACATGACTGGTTGTTAAAGCAATTAGATTATGACAATTCATTGAAATGTCTTCAGCAGAAAGTGCTTTGACAAGAGGTACAGGAACATGTCAGGCGTATGAAAGTGCATATTCACAATTACTGTCAGCTGCTGGAATTGAAAATGCAGAAACAAGAGATAAGTATGATGGACATACATGGAATGCTGTTAAAATGGACGGTCAATGGTATCAGGTAGATTGTACATGGGATGATTCTAATAATAATTATTATAGTTTTGATAACAGACATTTGTATTTTGGACTAACAGATGAATTAATGGCAATAGCCCATCCCGGACACGAAAAGATATATACTGCAGATGGTTATGGAACGAGATCTGTAAGCTTAGCGGATAATTATTTTGTACAAATGGAGAGGCAGCAAAGTGGGTAGAAAATTATAGAGATAGAATTCAGACTCAGTTGGAGGCTAAAACAACAGATTTTACAATTTCCGCTGATAATTCATCATACCCGCCAAGCATATCTGGAATTCAGAATGGGATTCTGGCATATGCCATTAATCAAATGGATTGGTTCTGCAATGATTCGAAAACTCAATTATATGCAACAGGTAAGGCTGCACAACTAGAATTCAAAGCTGCATATAATGAAAATAAGCCGACTGGTGGGCATCCGCAGCATGTAGGGGGTTCTGGTGTAGTAGTGAAAGTACCTACACGTGACAGTGAAGGAATGATTAAATCTACACGCACACAGTACCAAGCAACGAAAGAAGAAACTATAAATAAACCAGCAGAATTGATTTCTTATAGAGCGCATGTACAGGATATAGGCTGGCAGGAATATGTTTCAGATGATGAGATGAGTGGAACATCTGGTCAATCTAAGCGCTTAGAAGCGATTCAAATTAAATTGACTGGTCAGACAGCAGAAAAGTATGACATATATTATCGAGTACATTGTCAGGATTTTGGTTGGCTTGGTTGGGCAAAAAACGGAGAAGCATCTGGAAGTGAAGGATATGCAAAACGCTTAGAAGCAATTGAAATTCGTTTGGTTTTAAAAGGACATGCGGCACCTGGCAATACAGATAATTGCTTTTATAAGAGGTAGAGTTTATCAGAATAAGTTTGTGAACTTCCATAATAAAGTGCAACTCAAGTGAATTATACGGATTGAGAATGCTCTGAAATATTGAAAAAATAAGGAAAAACCTGCATTTTTGTTGTCGCAGAAATGCAGGTTTTATGCTATACCATATTTAGTTGTAAATACAACTACAAAGAAGAGGGATGTTTATGTATCTGGATTATGTTGTTGATATACCTGATGTAAAAGGAAAAATCACATTTCGAACCAAAGGTCAGGCAGGTTATGTTTATTATGAGTACAGCCGTGAGTACGATCCATCCAAACAATATACAAATGTAAAAAGGGTTACGATCGGTAAGGCTTTACTAGACGATAGGAATAAAATGAGACCTAATGAAAATTTCAGAAAATATTTTCCTGAGGTCGATAAAAGAAGCAGAGGCAGGATTTTCTGGATCAGTGGAATGCGGACAGATGTAAACGCGAGCGTATTTATATATCATATGATTCAACAAATAAGAACTGTCAGGCTGGAGATATAGATATCGTGGAATTCGGAGCAGCAAAGGTGGATGCAGGACTTCCGATATTTAATTATGCGGTTGGTGAACGTGCAAGACTGGAAGAAAAAATCCATGAAATGCAGAGATTCATGGAACAGCATGAAGATAAGGAGTATGAATTCGGACCGGCATTTCATAAGTATTTTCATATGCATTATAACAAGGAAAACGGATATTTTGTTTATGGAGAACCCAGGCTGCCAGCGTTCCAGAATGAACTGGAACTTTGCGGATATTTTGCTATCATCTCATCCGAAAAAAATGGATGCAAAGGATGCGATAAACCTTTACAAGAGCAGGGATGTATCGGAAAAAGTATTCCAGGCAGATAAATCTTATCTCGGAAACCATTGTCTGAGAGTGGCACCAGAAGAGGCGGCATCCAATTAAGATATTCATTGGTTTACTTGCATTGATCATCCGGTGCAGGATATATATAGCCTTAAAGGAAAAGGAACTGGCAAAAAAACCGAATTATCTTACAGTTCCGGCAGCAATCCGGGAACTGGAAAAGATCGAACCGACACGCCAGCTGGATAAGGTGTACCGGCTTGATCATGCAGTAACCAAAACACAGAAAGTGATCTTAAGTGCTTTTGGCATGGATTGGAATCATGTGAAATACCGTGTGGAAAATATCAGCAAAATCTTGAAAATATAATCACTTAGCAGGAAAGCTACACATAGGGTTGACTTTATGTATGATATAAATATTGAAAAATCTGTGCAAAGCCAAGGCATGAGCGGGAATACTTGTACAGGAATAAAAAATATGATGGATCAGAAACAGATACAATCAGACAACATGAATATAATGCAGAGCTATTGATGAAAAAGTTATTGAAACGAATAATGAAGAGGAAAGAACAAAACTCAGATCAGCTGCGGCAACATTTAAGAATTTAGCAATGGGAGAATGGTGTAACAGATGAAATTGTATAAGGATGTATTATGTGAAGAAGTATAATAAATGAATACCAGACTGGTTTGCGAACAATGTCGATGTTGAGGGCTTCTGGAAGAAGCCCTTGAATATAATACAATTAAATTACAAATGACGAATGATGAAAAGATGAAATTGCATCATATCGAATGGTCTTATTTTACATAAAAGTGTATAATTACTATTTAAAATTAGTGATAGATTACTCGCTTGATTTGAATGTAGGTTATAATGAAGGAAGAAGCAACAATATAAAATTTATAAATTAGGAAGGGGTAAAGCATGTTTACATATGCTCTTGATGAGTATGGTGATTTTGAAGGATTAAAAAACACAAATAAGCCTATTTATATTGGTGGGGTGATATATGATGACCATTCTATTCGGAGAGAGGAAGTGATTGAAAGAAAGAGAATAAAAGCATATTACAAATCGGTTATATCAGAAGCAGCATCGATCGCTAATTGTACAAGTAACTTCTCTTATCCAGAAGCACTTCATTCAAACGGAGATGCAGATAGAGATCGTAATGTAGTGAGACCTGTGAAAGAAATTGTTAAGAGTACTTTAGCAGAGTTTATACGTCGTGGAACATATAAGGGAAATAAACTGCAATACGAAGATAGAAATGGTACACTAAGAGATTTTCAAGACCGAAATGGGGAATACTATATTTTCATTATTCTGAAAAGTGACCAGGGGATGACCAGACTCCTTAGCCAGAATGCAAATATTTTAGCTAAGGATGATTATGCAAGATTTGTATTTTCACATGGCGGATGAGCTGATTTCACGATTGATTTTTAATAATCCTCTTATAGATGACATTCAGGAGATTTCCCTGGATATTGCTACAAGGAGGAGTGCACTTCTAGAGAATAACAGCAGACTGTTTAAAGAGTATAAGAAACAAGGGTACAAAGCTGAACAGGCGGAAGATGGAAAATATCAATTTAGATTAACCAATCCCGATATATATCGAACTGTTATTGCAAAAGCCATACTCGAGGCAGAGCAGCCAAACATCAAAATAATAAATTTCAACGTGAAGTCTATTGGTTATCATGAATGGAATTCAAAAGGTATGGAATTCCTTTACATGTCAGACAGTATATGTTCAGTGTTGGGCTTTGATATAGAAGGAACCAGCACTGATGAATGGCTTAGATGTATAGACGAGAGAGTGAAGAAACTTACAGGAAAGTCAGAAAATCTGGTTTTCGGGTATGATGAAATAGACAATATATATTCTAAAGCTTGGGCAAAATACGCTGAAGGTGATTATTACAAGTCATTAAGTATCGCTTTTGATGCAGGAAAACTGGACGGAGAGTTCGCTAAGTATTATAAGAACCTTTGGTTTAAAAAGATCGAAGAAAAAAATTATTGAAAGTGAAAATGTGTCAGACTTTAACATGGCGGTGCGTAAGCTAAATGAGACGTTGAACAATAATACGCTGGATCAGGAAAAATGTTTTTACATTCTTAGAGTTTTAGAGAAACTTGTGCCTGTAATGAAGGAAAAATTTCACAGTCCGGAAGCAAAGCGGATTCTATATGTACTGTTTGATATTGGTGTTACTGCCTGTTGTCACATAGGAGATAGCAAAGGAGCTGAAAAATATTTTGAAAAGTGCAAGCAATACGCAGGTTTGGTAAGTCTGGATGACTATTTAAGCACAAGAAATAAATTGGTTGTAAGTTATTGTGATTATTTTGAAATAGATAGAGCTGAAGAACTTTCGGATGAAAACATGAGATATCAGAAACAGCTTACTGGTTTTAAGAAAAAACTTGAGCTTCCCGGAGTTGGCGATAACGGTTTTGAAGCTATGGGAAAGGCACATAGTCAGCGAGGTCAGGTATACGCTTTCAAGAGAGAGCGGCGTGCAGAAGTCGAGTTCAGGGCAGCGTTAGTACATTTTGAAGAAGCATCTGCTAATTACAAAATTACACAATCTTATCTATTGCAGTATTATCTTGATACGGGAAACAAGGAAGCGTATCTTGGAGAAGCTGAAAGATATTTTGGAGGAAAGACAAAGTTAATTGATCAATTGAAATATATTATGGATGAAGGTTCAAGAATGATCCACTGATCAATATGAAATATGCGTTATATATATACGTTCGAGCATTATACGTGTTTAGACTTTTTGAATTGACTGAAAAGTATGGTCGGAACTTCAAAATATTGAAGTGAAATTTGGAAAGAAAATACATAAAAAGGAGTGGGCGCTGACAGGACATCCTAGCGAAATTATTTTCAAGTATATGCGCTTAATTGCTCTTTCTCGAGATGAAAAAGATCTTGAACTGAAATATGCTAAAAAAATGTCGGATTGTCTTATTTATCATGGGGCTACAGAAGATGTTGTATGTAAGTTTGGAGAAATTGAAGTGATGAATAAAATGGGAAATATAGAAAGAAGAGATATTTTATCACTTGAACTTTGTGGCGAACTTGCAGAAAACTATTGTGCATTTGCAGATCTGGTAGTTTCAGAAGATGGGGAGGCCAGATTTAAATGGTTAGAGGAAAAAATCACTTTCATGTATCGATAAGCAAGATAAGAAATAGTGGAAGAGGAAGGAAAAAATTATGAATTTTGATAATTTTGATGGAATTGATATAGTTGATAAAATATCATTACTTAGGAATTGTAAATCGGCTGAAAGAAATATAATGATTTCTCCGTACAATGCGATTGCAAATTCAAGGGCTGCATTGGAAATATTGTGTAAGGGATTAATAAAGAAGAATAATGTCGAACAAATTAAGCCGCAGCCTAAGATTTGTAAAAATTGCAATATGCCTATTGAAGATACAGTAAATCTTCCACCTAATTTAGCCACAATGATTGATACCTGCCTAAAAGAAGGTCTGTTTACGAATGAAGATGCAGCTGCACTTATTAGAAAAAATGGAAATGATACTCTACATGCAAATAAGGGGGCACAGAAATTGCATGTAGTAAATGCGAAGAACATTGAGAAGGCTGGTTCGTGTGTGCAAGCCCTTTATACACTTTTTTAAGGAAGTGTTTGGACAAGAGTTGTTAGTTCCAGACTTCGATTTAAATAAGGTTCCATTTGGATATTATGAAATTGTAAGAGCTGTTCCTAAGGCACCAAATGAAGTTATCTGTGGTGATAATAATTATTTTGTAAAGGATCCACAGGAAAACTACTATTATTTTCAGGTCTTTCATCGTAATAGTATGGAGGAAAGAGATAATGAACTGGGAGCAAGAGGAGTGCTTACAGGAAATAAGATAAAGGAAGATAAAGGAAGAAAAAGTTATTTATTAGATGTTCATTATCCTAGTAATGTGCTTGCGGAATCCGATAGGGAGTACATAGCGTATTCTGTGTATCTGATAGTAAACTGCTTTCGGAGATAGACCATCCTAAGTTCACCGAGAGAGAAATAGTGCAGATTGCAATTGATTTGACGAATATACTTATTGAACTTCAAAGTATAGGACAAGGTATATCTTTGCGAAATATTCAAGCGGGGAATGTAATCGTGACGCCTTGCGAAGGTGGTTATATGGCCGGAATTGTTAATATGGAAACGGCGAAAATACAAGGATATAATGCGACTGTTTATAAGAGCATTGAGTCTTCATTTTCAGAAAATCCATATATGCCGCGTGAAGTGCGTCAAGGAAATGAATCTGAAAATATTCAATGGGAAAAGGCTGATATATATTCTGTTGCAAAAATAATGGTTTACTGCAAGGATCCAGCCGAGGTAAAAAGTGAAGTTGATGAGGACTTTATTTACGATAGTTTTTCTGAGAAAGTTGGAGATCTTCTGATAGATACATTTGAAAGTTCTATTAATATGATTGATGAACCAGCTGATTTTAAGGAGAAACTTGAGTATGCAGTTAAAAATTTATAATAATGAAAATACATACGTAGTAAATGGCCCTGTATATGTTAATGAAACAACAAAGATATGGTGTGGAAAGATATCAGACGGAGAGTTTAAAGGAGCTTTCGTTAAAATATTAAATTATGGGGAACTTGATGATAAGGCAGCAAAAAACGAATTGAAAAACGTGCTGCGAGAAGAGGTTAATACATTAAAACAAGTTTCCAAATGTAGTAAGAGAGTACCAAGTGTAAAAGACTATTGGGATGATACGAGGGAAAGCAGATATGTAGTCATCATGGATACCATGCCTGGAGTTTCTCTTAGAGCTTGGTTGGATAAACATCAGCGGGATGAGCTGCAAGCAAAAGATATATTTATACGAAAATGCTTAGTAATACAAATATGTGAAATCATGCGTGATATAAGCAATAAATATCCCGTTCTTGTTCATAGAGATCTTAAGCCGGAAAATATATTTGTAAATTTTAATAAAGAAACAAAAAAAATGGGATATTTACATCATTGATTTCGGATGTGCCAACCTAAACTATATAAGAAAATATCGGAACAACAAAATTATCAGCTCCGGAGCAGCTGGGAATAAGAAATACACGAGTAAGCATTACGAATAAGACGGATATTTTCGCTATTGGACAAATTATGTATGAGATGCTGTTGGGACGAGTACCAACAATAGGTGCAGAATACCAGTATAAGGCCAGACAAGATACATGGATTCAGATTCCGCAGCTTCCGGCATATCTAGAGAAGATATCCGGAGTTAAAGAGATGGAAGACATAATAAATAAGATGACTAGCTTTGAAATAAATGACAGGTTAACATATGGAGATATAATTCGTAATTTAAAACATATCAAAATTGGGAAGTACGATGGAAGATAGCAATGAATGATTTTATTAAATTACATCCGAAAAACTACAAAGAAGTATCTGATAAAGTTATTTTTTATATTAATGAGCAAAAAGTTTCTCAAAACAATTTTGAGAGTATTTTCAAAGAACTTCGAGCTAGTAAAACATTAGTTGTAACATCATATAAAAAGAATGCATCTTCTGAAAGAAGATATTCTGTATATGTAGGACACTATGTGTTGAATTTTTTTGGCAGTGATTATCTGAATTTACAGTGCACTAGTGTCTTATACGGAAAAAAAGCGGTAGAAAAAAAAGACAATTTATATAGAACTAAGATTTTTACTATTATACCTTCTGGCGGTGTTTTCGTTGTCTATAACAAAGAAATACATCCTTCGGTGTCTGATAATTCATGGAAAATGGAACAAAGTGTTCTTAATAACCTGTTGGATTCTATGGAGGCTTATTTTGAAGCGGATGATGCGAATGAAGACGGTTCTGATGCTAAGAAAGAAAAAATCAAAATTTCAGAACGATTTAGACGAAATATTATTCGTCCTTTTCGTGATTATACAGACAAGGAAAACTGGGTTGAACAATATAAGCAGGCACAGGGCGATGGAATAGGGTATTTTCGGAGAGAATTTATTCGTAAAAATGATAAGGGACCGGTCTATGGATTTTACTCCACCGATATCAATGCAAATCCGGAAAATGGATCCTTTAGTATAGGAGATAGAGTTACAGTAATAGATACAAATGGAACTGAGCATGGTGTGTATACTGGTGTCATAGAAGATATTGATGATGAAAGTGATGACGCCGTTATTTTGTCGATTGCAATTTATCATCAGGCAGATGATATTGATTTACCATTAACTGGAAGATTAGTAATGGCTGTTAATGATACTCAGACGCGAGTGAGAAGTAAAGTCATTCGAAGTATGGAACGCTGCAAATTGGAATCAAAATATATGTATCATGTATTTGATGATTTTTCAGTAGATGGTTATGAGGAAATACAGGATGATTTAAAGGATTATCTGGTTGAGAAGATGGCAAGTCAATATCCACCGAATCAGATGCAGCTTGAGGCAATTATAAAAGGAATATTAACAGAAGATTTATTGCTGGTTCTAGGTCCACCAGGAACTGGAAAAACAACAGTAATTAGTTTTTGGGTTGAATATTTTATAAAAAAGGGCTTACGAGTTTTAATATCTTCGCAGAATAATGCTGCAGTAGATAATGTTTTGGCAAGATTTGGAACTATAGCGGAGACAGTTAGACTGGGTAATGAAAATAAAGTTCAGGATAATTGCAAGGCTTATCTGCCACAAAATAAAATTGCTTCTATGCAGGATTATTACAACCAAAATTATGATCGTGTCCAGGAAGAACTGGAATATAATAAGGAGGAGATAAGACTATACAAAGGGCGGCTTGAGATATATAAGAAGCTATATGAAACATACTTTGAAAGAAAAAAAGTATTAGATGAATATATAGCAATGAATAGGGAAAATATGCGGCGTATAGCGGAGTTATAATGAAAATGTAGAAAAAGTTGAAAAAAGAACTGGATTCACTATTGGAATATAGAGCTCGCAAAGAAATTTTTTTACAAGTATATGAAACGAAAAGTTTTTTGGTAAGGCTTTTGAGAAAAAGATATTTTAATCGGGCAAAAGCGGAACTTGAAGAGGGAGAACCTTATTTAAAAACGCTTAGAGAAAAATATGTGCAGAGTATTGATGCTTATAATTCTATGACAAAGGTAGCTGAACAGCAAAACCTTGAGTATAGAGATAAGAATGTTGAGAGTGCATATAACGAATCATTAAGACTCTTGAAAGAATATTCACAGAAGACCTCAACGGATGAATTTTTGCCTAAATTTAGAGGAGAGATTTCTAAGCTTTATGATACCCCTTGCTTCGAAATTGAGCCAAGTAATAATTGGACAATCATAATGTCCGAAGCTGAAGCATTAGCTTCGCTTGAAAAAATCATTTCAAAGATGTCGAGGGCACTTGGTGAGTGGAATGATATTGTTAATAACGAGCGGAATGATATTATGCAGAATGCATTATTAGAGACGTGCAAAATTGTGGGGGCAACCTGTATAGGTATTAATTCTAATAAAGATTTTGCGAATGTTAAATTTGATGTGGCTATTATCGATGAGGCTGGCAGATTCAAATTCATAATGCGTTGATTCCTATGAGCAGAGCTAGAAAAAATTTATTATTAGGCGATTATAAACAAATTCCACCGTGTGCAAATGATGATGTAGTTGCCGCATGTGAGGCAGATGAAATCGACACCAAACTTTTGAATATGAGCTTCTTTGAATACATTTTCGAGGCTATGCGAAAAAAGACAATTGATAGACTTGAGAGTCAGGGCTTAGATAGAAGTTTGATACTTAAACCGGTGCTAGAGGATTATGAGGCTGAACCATATAAAAAATTGAACCGGAAACTGTTCAAGATATGATAAAACGGGTAACAGAAGATCCTAAAAAACTGGTTAATCTTAATAGTCAATTTAGAATGCCAGGAAATATTTCTGATATTATATCCGAATGGTTTTATGAAGGAAATTATCATTCTAGCTATAACATGGATAAATTTTCTGCTATTGTTCCGGGGACAGATAAGCCCCTTGTGGTAATTTCTACAAGCAAGGCTAAGAAACGAAAAGAAAGTCAACCGGCTAGCAAAATGGGATATCAAAATTTATATGAGGCTGAACTTATTGCCAATATGGTTGCTGATATTGTGGAGTCACAGCAGGAGAAGGCTAAAGGGGAGTACTTAGAGAAGATTGAAGACAATATAGGAATTATTTCAGCATATGGTGCCCAAGTTCGACTTATAAGAGAGCGTTTAGGCAAGAAAAAGCTTGGAATTAAAGAATCACAAATAAGAAGTATGGTTGCTTCGTTAGATAGTTTTCAAGGACAAGAGCGACCGTTAATTCTTTATAGCTTGACACGTAGTACGACATATAAAAAGCCTGAAATGGGAAGAGTTGGTTTTATGAAAGAACTTAGAAGATTAAATGTAGCTTTTACACGTTGTCAGAAACAGCTTGTGATAGTGGGAGACATTGATTATCTTACACAATGTATGAACATGGAAGCATTAAAAGATGAAGGAACGGAATGGCCTTGTGCACATCAAGAGGAAACGGAGATTATTGATAATGATACTATAAATCAATGTGCAGAATGTCCGGCTATATGTGAACGTAAATTTGCGAGATTTATGAGATTATTAATGCAGCACGTAGATGCAGGGGCTGGTAATAGTTTTCAATCTGAGGATTTTTTTAGAAGGAATGCGTAAATGAAAAAAACAACGAAAGACATTCGGGAAGAGTCAAAAAAGATTTTTCTTGAATATGTAGGCGAAAATTCAAATTTAAGACTTTTGTATTTTCATACTTTTTTATGCCCGATTGCCATGGCAGAAGCGATGGTTAAAGAACATATTATAGAAGATTATGGTGCTTTGGAATTGCTGGTTCTTCGACTATATGAAGCGGGATTTCATGATAGTAAAGAGATTGCCTCATTATCAGGGATGAAGGAGACTATGATTGAAAGAGTCCTAAGCAGTGAAATTAATGTTTATCATCATATAGACATATCTACTGGAGAAATTACTGATATGGGATGGCAAACGCTTAAAGAAAATGAACAAGGCAACTCGGTTAGTCATGTCATGTATGATACTCCTAGCGTCTGCAGATAGAGGCTGCTACGGGAACGGTGATACCAAGCTTCTGGAAGAAAATAATATTAAGCGTTTGAAGTCTGTTCTCGAAGAACGTGCTGACGGAGTGGTGCCACGTGAATCTGTTGAGTATGATGAGGAGTTACGTAATGAAATTAATCAACGATTGCTTGAATATAAGCATATGGATATCTTAAATGAAGGCGATACAATCAAATCTATTGAGTCTTTGCGAACAACGCAAATATATTATAGGTGGGCATATCTTGTTAAATTTGAAGGCATGAAATATCCGATGGTTGTTATGCAGGGAAATAAATCAATATGTAACGTTAATGCTGAGTCCATAAAAAATGGAAATTATGGGACAAAGGTTGTTCAGCATTATCCATATCAGAAACAGATGCAGCTTTTTTGAAAGAAAATGGATTTGTATTTGAGGATGTATTGGTCAGAAGAGATGACGTATTTGAATATTTGAATGAGAAAACGTTGAACTTTAGATTCCAGCAAGAGCAGATAGAGATAGAAATTGAAGATGAAAATGCAGTGTTTGAAGATGAACGTATCGTAGAAACAGAGGATGCAGAATTGGAGGCTGAAAAATGAGTGAAAAAGGCATTGCAACTTTTTGGGAATGCGAGTGCTCAGCAAAAAATCCATTAAGATTTAGAAAATGTAAAGCTTGCGGGCGTGATATGCCTGATTCGTTTGCACATAAGATTTATTATGAGGAACTTAAAGCACAGAAAGCATTCGTTTTTGTAGAAAATGCAGAGAAATCTAAAATAAGATGTTTGAAAATAGGAAGTTTTTTGGAAGGATGGGAGAACGCAATAGTACCGATAATGATAATGTTAGTAATTATGTTAAATGGCAGAAGAATTTGTTTGGACAGTGGTACTGTTTATAATTGTACATATGAACGTTTAGTTGAACGTCAGGAACGACTATTGACGGAAGCAGATAATTTCCAAGGAACAATGACCGGTCTGAAAAGTACTCCATTAGTATTTGGAAAGATATGTTCTGACATTATAGATAGAATCGAAGATGTAAGTGAAGGGGTAGTCGATAAACAGGAAGAATCTAGAAAATATATAAATCAAAAAAAATAGAGCGTACAAAAACAAAAATAGAAGGAGTTATCGAATATGTTACAAACAAATTTGAATAATTTTTTTATTATAACTTCAGTGGTCGTAGGGCTGTTTGCAATTCTTTTAATATGGGTGTATCTATGGGAAACATCTCGCGGATTAAAAAATTACAGAGATTCAGATTTATAAAAATTATGTGAATTGCTCATTTGCATTTGCGCTGGTGATGCGTGTTATTCTC
>ENA-OQER01000291-OQER01000291.1-human-gut-metagenome-genome-assembly--contig:-NODE-291-length-28272-cov-2.988133_pt1 | contig 28272 bp, 44 predicted proteins | sample MGYA00242797_ERZ504639 | MGnify/ENA primary metagenome ERZ504639 (study PRJEB26092, sample SAMD00036306) | human gut metagenome | host: Homo sapiens | study: EMG produced TPA metagenomics assembly of...
CGATGTCGGCTCATCGCATCCTGGGGCTGTAGTAGGTCCCAAGGGTTGGGCTGTTCGCCCATTAAAGCGGTACGCGAGCTGGGTTCAGAACGTCGTGAGACAGTTCGGTCCCTATCCGGCGTGGGCGCAGGATATCTGAGAGGAGCTGTCCTTAGTACGAGAGGACCGGGATGGACGGACCGCTGGTGGACCGGTTGGCTTGCCAAAGCCATGGCCGGGTAGCCAAGTCCGGAAGGGATAAACGCTGAAGGCATCTAAGCGTGAAGCCCCCCTCAAGATGAGATATCCCATTCTTTAAGAAGTAAACCCCCTTGAAGACGACGAGTAGATAGGGCAGAGGTGGAAGTGTGGTAACACATGGAGCTGACTGTTACTAATCGGGTGAGGGCTTGACCAAGAAACGCAGGTTAAGAATTGATTCAAAGAGTTTGATTGACGATCAACAAGCATGTATGTAGTTTTGAGAGTACAATGTAAAAGAATTTGTGGCCAACAGCCACTTTTTCTTGTATATAGGGGATTGGTCAAATGGTATGATAGGGGTCTCCAAAACCTTTGGTGGGAGTTCGATTCTCTCATCCCCTGTTTTAAGAAACGTTGAAAGATTAAGATTTTCAGCGTTTTTTTGTTGTAAATAACAAAAAAACAGGGGATTGCCACAGGCAATCCCCTGAAATATTTCATATGAAAAATTATAAACTTACTTCGCCTCAGCTTCAGCGCCTTCAGCATCCTCATCCTCTTCCGGAGCTGCTTCATACTCACCAATATGAACAACAACTGCATCCTCAGGTGTGATGAAATGGACGTGTTTGCCTTCCGGGATCGGGAGGTCTTTTACATGAATATCACGGACGTCTGCAGGATAGCCGTTGAAGTCGATGACGATGGTGTCAAGAAGGTTGGCCGGATCTGCTTTGTAGTGGATCTCTTCCATTTCCTGCTCAACGATACCCTGAACCATGTCGGTGTGCTCCAGTTTGACAGCTACAGTTGTGGAAACCTTCTCACCGGCTACCAGTGCCTGGAAATCCAGAGTCATCAACTGTTTTTCAATTGGATTATAGTCAACGTTTTTTACTAGGGCATCAACTTTCTCGCCTTCGATGTCCAGGTAAACCTGTGTACCTTCTTTATTTGCTTTAATGAATTTGGCTGCCTCGGCACCGTCAAACTGAAGTGCTACAGGCTCTTTCATTTCTTTTCCGCTAAGAATTCCTGTGACGTAACCCTCACGTCTTAATTTTTTAGCCTTTACATTCGGGTTTCTTTTCTCTGCTTTCAATGTGATCATGTCAAATTCCTCCTCCTGATGCATGGATTCCGGTAATGTTGCTGTTCGCGCTGTTCGCAGTAACACGAATTCTGCATTTCTTTTCTGACTGGGATTATTATAGCACTTCTCGGACGAGGTGGCTAACAAAAAGTTAGAAATTTAAGAACAATATTTTGTATTGTTTAACTTATGTACAAAACTTCAAGGGTAAAATTAGACAAAAACAAAGCATATATTTGAGATTTTACAGAAAAAATTAAAACAACATAAAAAATTGCACAAATCAAGTGATCATAAAATCCTGAAAGTTGGCATTTATCTGGAAGAGAGGCAAGTATTAAATATGAATATTCTATTTTTATTTGATTCAGATATGCGAGGAGACGGGAAATATTCATATTGCTGACATATTGGAGAGAGCTGTTGTGATCAATGTAATAAAAATTGGAAGATATGATGCAGGACAGAGATGACGGCGAAAGAAGGTGGCAACATAACGCGATGGGTATTTTACTCTGGAGAAAGAATTTAACGGAATTGCATATAATTTCTGAAACAATTTAACATACAATTCACAAATCTTTATCTCAACCACGATATCTGAACAGCCGGAAAAGTTCTATACTACAAACCATGCGAGCGAGAGAAGAGAAAGGAGATAAGTAATGTCAGAAATTGCACTCAGAAATGTATGTAAGCAATTTGATTCAGAGCATTACGGTGTGAAGGATTTTAATCTTGATATACATGACAAAGAGTTTGTGATCTTTGTAGGTCCGTCCGGATGTGGAAAATCCACAACCTTGCGTATCATCGCAGGTCTGGAGGAGATTACAGACGGTGAGCTGTGGATCGACGGTGAGTTTTCCAATTATCTGGAACCAAAGGAGCGTGGAATGTCCATGGTTTTCCAGAACTATGCTTTATATCCCAATATGACAGTTTACGGAAATATGGCATATGCCTGAAGATCCGTAAGCTTCCGAAGGATGAGATCGACAGAAAGGTCCACGAGGTGGCAAAGATCCTGGAGATCGAGCAGCTTCTTGACCGGAAGCCGGCAGCTCTTTCCGGCGGTCAGAAACAGCGAGTTGCCATCGGAAGTGCAATTATCCGGAAGCCGAAAGCCTTTCTCATGGATGAGCCCTTTCCAACCTGGATGCAAAGCTTCGTGCCCAGATGCGTGTGGAGCTTGTAAAATTACATAAACAGCTGGATACCACTATTATTTATGTAACACATGACCAGACAGAGGCCATGACTCTTGGGACTAAGATCGTGGTCATGAAGGATGGTCTGATCCAGCAGGTGGGAGCGCCTCAGAGTATTTATGACAATCCGGTAAATCTTTTCGTGGCAGGCTTCCTTGGTTCTCCGTCCATGAACTTTTTCCGGTGTACGGTAAAAGCAGAAGAAAATAATCGCACGGCCCTTCTTCTGGATGATGCCAAAACTGTGAAAAAGGTTTATCTGGACGGAACCAGAGGAAAACAGATCGCAGACAGATATAACGGCAGACACGTGATCCTTGGAATCCGTCCGGAGGATATCTACGAGCTTGCTGAGGCGAAAAAGCTTGGTATTGAAAATGAAAGCGTAGATGTAGACGAGCCTGTAGTAAACCGGGAGATGCTGGGCGCGGAAGTGATCCTCTATTTTGATGAGCAGGGCAAAACTCTGGCAGTCCGCTTAAGTCCGGAAAATCAGACACAGGTAGGGGAGAAGGTTTCACTGTATTTTGATATGGAGAAGGCCCATGTGTTTGATCCGGAGACAGAAGAAAATATTTTTGTGTCATGAATTTATGTCACGGAAGAGCTTGAGTGCAGGCAGATCAGCCTGTAGATAGAATCTGATTATGCAAGGAGGAGAAAGAGTTATGGGAAATAACAGCAAAAGCAAGATCACACCGTACTTATATCTGGTGCCTTGTATGCTTATTTTTGGAATTTTTCTGTTTTATCCGTTTGTGAAAACAATTTATCTAAGTCTTTACAAGACCAACAAGATGGGACAGGCAAAGCTGTACGTTGGTCTGGGCAACTATAAAGAACTGCTTCAGTCAGCATCCTTTATCAACAGTCTGAAGGTGACGCTGATCTTTGTGCTGATCGTTGTGGTCGGCGGCATGCTTCTTGGTCTGATCGCAGCAGTGCTTTGTAACAAGGCGTTTCCGGGAATCCGGGTGTTCAGTACATCCTATGCTCTGCCAATGGCTATTGCATCCAGTTCTGCGGCAATGATCTTCCAGATCATGCTCCACCCGGTAGTAGGTATTGTGAACAAGCTTACCGGCCTGGATATCAACTGGCTGAACGATCCGAATACTGCTCTGATCTGCGTAGCCATTCTTACTGCGTGGCTTAACAGCGGGATCAATTTTCTGTATTTTTTCCGCAGGACTCGGAAATATTGATGAGACCATTTATGAGAGAGCTTCTGTGGATGGAGCCAGCAGCATGCAGCAGTTTTTCAGCCTGACGCTTCCGGGACTTCTCCGATCATGTTTTACACACTGGTGGTAAATATCATACAGGCATTTCAGTCCTTTGGACAGATCAAGATCCTGACAGATGGTGGTCCTAATGAGTCTACCAATGTTATTGTTTATTCCATTTACAGGGATGCGTTTTTTAACTATCGCTTCGGAAGTGCGGCAGCCCAGTCTGTTATCCTGTTTGTGATCATCATGATCATCACACTGATCATGTTCCGTATTGAGAAGAAGGGAGTGAATTACTGATGAGCCAGATGGAAAATATGGCAGTCCCGGCAGTGGGAAACATGTCAAAGGAGGAGCTTCTGGAGCTGAAAAAAGTCATGAATGCGAAAGCTCTTGCAAAGAGAAGGACAAGAACAGCACTCCGTGTTACGGCAAATGTTGTGTTTGCAGTTCTGATCCTGCTTCCATTGCTTTATGCCATCAGTATTGCACTGATGCCTTCCGGTGAACTGTTTACAACAGAGTTGAATCTCTTTCCCAAGAATCTGACCTTTTCCAACTTTATCAATGCATTCCGCACCGTTCCGCTTCTCCGATTCATATTGAATTCCTTTATCATGGCGGGATGCATTACCATCGGACAGATCATTACCTGTTCTCTTGCTGCTTTTGCGTTTTCTTTCCTGGAATTCAAAGGAAAAGGTATTCTCTTCATGGTTGTGATGGCAACCATGATGGTTCCGGGAGAGGCAACGATCATTTCCAACTACCTGACTGTATCAGGCTGGGGAATGCTGGATACCTATCAGGTACTGATCGTGCCTTACCTTACATCTGCAATGGGAATTTTCCTGTTCCGTCAGTTTTACATGACTTTCCCGATCTCACTGTATGAATCGGCAAAGCTTGACGGCTGCAGCAATCTGAAATTTATCGTAAGGATCCTGCTTCCGCTGACAAAATCCGCTATCGGAGCTATGGCAGTGTATACCTTCATCAATGCATGGAATATGTACATGTGGCCTCTGCTTGTAACAGGCTCCAACAATATGAGAACCGTCCAAATCGGTATCAGTATGCTGGACAGTGTGGATTCACAGTCCATCACCCTGATGATCGCAGGTGTTGTTATGATCATCATTCCGTCCATTTCCATCTTTATCGTTGGACAGAAACAGCTGATCAGAGGAATGTTCTCGGGTGCAGTCAAGGGCTGATATCGGAGCAGGCAGCAACCCTGCAGCATCCTGCTGTAAGGGAAAAAATATTGCAAAAAGATACTGCAAAGTCGTAAGACAAGCAGTTCATCTTATATAAAAAAATGAAAAAAGAGAAAATTTTCAAGAGGAGAAAAAAGTTATGAAGAAAAAAATCATCGCAGCTTTCCTTACCACAGCAATGACCATCGGTTCTCTTTCCGGAGTAACTGTATTCGCCGCAGAGGCCGGCACAGATGAAAAAGTGGAAATGGCAGATGCTTCCGATGTAGACGGAACTACCATTACCTTCTGGCATTCCATGGGTGGTGTCAATGGTGAGGCAATCGATACACTGGTAAAAAAATTCAATGATGAGAATAAATACGGAATTACTGTAGATGCTCAGTATCAGGGTGAATATGATGACTCCCTGAACAAGCTGAAAAGTGCACAGATCGGAAACATGGGTGCGGATCTTGTACAGGTATATGAGATCGGAACAAGATTCATGATCGATTCCGGATGGATCGTGCCTATGCAGCAGATGATCGATGCGGATAGCTACGATGTATCTGAGATCGAGCCGAACCTGGCTGCATACTACACCATCGACAATGAGCTGTACTCCATGCCGTTCAACTCTTCCACACCGATCATGTATACAACAAGGACATGTTTGAAAAAGCAGGCATCACAGAAATTCCGGACAGCCTGGAGGCATCGGTGAGATCGGACAGGAGCTTCTGGACAAAGGCGGCGCAGGCGAGGTCATGTCCCTTGGAATCTATGGATGGTTCTTCGAGCAGTTTATCGGAAAACAGGGCCTTGAGTATGCAAACAACAGAAACGGACGTAAAGAGGCTGCAACAGCAGTTGCTTTTGATGAGAACAGTGCTGCAAAGAATATCCTTACAGCATGGAAGGATCTTAACGACAAGGGCTTCGCACCGGTCGTAGGAAAAGGTGGCGATGCAGGTCTGGCAGATTTCTCCGCAGGAAAATCTGCGATCACACTTGGCTCCACAGCTTCCCTGAAACAGATCCTTCAGGATGTAAACGGAAAATTTGAGGTTGGTACTGCATACTTCCCGAAGATCAAATCCAGCGATGAGGGTGGTGTTTCCATCGGAGGTGCATCTCTCTGGGCACTGAATAACAACGATCCGAAAAAGCTTCGTGCAACATGGGAATTCGTAAAATTCCTGATCTCTCCGGAGTCTCAGGCTTACTGGAACGCACAGACCGGATACTTCCCTGTAACTGTAAAGGCTCAGGACGAGCAGGTATTCAAGGATAATGTTGCAAAATACCCGCAGTTCCAGACAGCAATCGACCAGCTTCATGATTCTTCCGCAGACTATGCAGGTGCTCTGTTAAGTGTATTCCCTGAGGCAAGAGCTACAGTAGAGTCTGAGATCGAGAGCATGCTCAACGGAAAAGAGGATGTGGATACAGCTGTGAAAAACATGGCAGATTCCATCAACAAATCCATCGAAGAGTATAATCTGGTGAATGAATAATTCGAAAAGGCGTGGAAACTGAAAAAGAAAAATAAATATATACAGCCAAAAATCCCTGGGTAAACTCCTGGGGATTTTGCTACAGTCACGGAAAAAAACATCCTGACAGGAAAATATCAGGAGAAAAATCAGAGGAATCTCTGGACGTAAGAGTATATATTGGCTATAATAATGAAGTTAATATCTACTCCTCAGGAAGGAAGAAAAATCTGTGAATAGAAGTAAAAGAGAAGATTATAAGAGATTTGTGGTATTTTGCCTGGCAAGTCTGATCGTGATCGCACAGGCAGCGATCTTTGCTTATGTATGGTATGATTTTTATAGTGACCTGATCCTGAAGCCATTCTGGAGAAAAGGTAACTGGGTAATGATCCTGATCTATGCGCTGATCTATCTGATGTTTGCCAAGCTTTACGGAGGTCTGAAGGTAGGATATCTGAAGAGGATCGATGTATTTTATTCACTGACGCTGGCAACGATCTGTACCAATGTTGTGACGTATTTTCAGATCACACTGATCAACAGATGGTTTATGTCGGTCAGACCGGTGATCGAAATGACCGGAGTCCAGCTTATTGTGACGGTACTGTGGATCTGGGGTTCCAGGTATATTTACTCCAGACTGTACGGAGCCAGAAGGCTGCTGGTGATTTACGGAGACCGTGATCCCGGTGATGTGATCCACAAGATGAACACCCGAAAGGATAAATACGATATCAGCGGTAAGGTTCATATCCGTGAGGGCGAAGAGAAGATCCATGCATGATGGAAGATTATGAAGGCGTGATCATCTGGGATCTTCCGTCCCAGATCCGAAACAGGTATCTGAAATACTGTTTTTCTCATTCCATCCGCTGCTATATGAGTCCGAAGATTTCCGATATCATCCTGCTTGGAACAGACAGGATCCATCTGTTTGATACGCCGCTTCTGATGTGCAGGAATCAGGGACTTTCTATGGAGCAGCGTGCAGCCAAGAGAGTTCTGGATATCATTGTTTCCGGACTTGGGATCATCGTATCCTCACCCATCATGCTGATCATTGCCATTGCGGTGAAGGTTTATGATGGCGGTCCGGTATTTTATCTCCAGGATCGTCTTACCTATCAGGGAAAGGAGTTCCGCATCCGGAAATTCCGAAGCATGTGTGTGGATTCCGAGAAGAACGGGGCACGTCTTGCGTCCAAGCATGATTCCCGTATCACACCGGTAGGACATGTTCTGCGTAACCTGCATCTGGATGAGCTTCCCCAGCTGTTTAACGTTTTTATGGGTGATATGTCTCTGGTAGGTCCACGTCCGGAACGAGATGTGATCATGCAGGAATATGAGCAGGAAATCCCGGAATTCCACTATCGTCTTAAGGTAAAAGCCGGACTGACCGGTTATGCTCAGGTATATGGCAAATATAACACCACACCGTATGATAAGCTGAAGCTGGATCTGTTTTATATTGAAAATTATTCATTTCTTCTGGATATCAAGCTTCTGTTTATGACTGTAAGATCTTTTCCAGAAAGAAGTTTCCGAGGGCGTGGATGATAATCAGAAGAACGCTCTTAAGGATTCCGAAGACAAAAAATAAGCAACGAAACGAAATGCGTGTCAGGCTGCGGCAGATCATCCTGACGCGCATTTTGTAGATAGAGAGGACGGAGGTTGTTTTTATGGAAAAACCGTTGGTTTCCGTAGTGATGCCCGTATATAACGGGGAAAGATATATTGGAAAAGCGATCGAATCAGCACTGGGACAGGAGGTCCCGGTAGAAGTGCTGGTCATTGATGACTGTTCTGCAGACGGCACGGAGCTTGCTGTGATGAAATATATGGACAGCGGAAAGATCCGTTATATCCGAATGAACAGAATATGGGTGCTGCCCGTTCCAGAAACCGGGGCGTGAAGGAAGCCCGGGGAAAATATATCGCATTTCTGGATGCGGATGACTGGTGGGAAAAGGGCAAGCTGAAAGCCCAGACTGAGGTTATGGAACAGACCGGCTGTGCAATCTGCTCCACCGGAAGAGAATTGATGACGCCGGATGGCCGCACTACCGGCAAATATATTCCAGTAAAGGAACGGATCACATACAGGGAGCTTCTGAAGCATAACAGCATCAACTGTTCTTCCGTATTGCTGCGCAGAGAAGATGCACTTGCGTTTCCAATGGAGCATGATGACAGCATGAAGATTACATTACCTGGCTCCGGATATTGGGAAAGGGAGGATTTGCAGCAGGGATCAACAGACCTTACCTGAAATACCGGCTCAGTGAAGAGGGAAAATCCAGAAACAAGCTGAAGTCTGCGGCAATGACTTATCAGGTGTATCGGTACGTGGGATATGGTCCGCTGAAGAGCCTGTTTTTCTTTGTTTCCTATGCGTTGCACGGGATATGGAAATACCGTTGAAAAATTCTGGAAGAGGTGAATAATTCTGACATATATTAATTTTTTATTTCCAAATTCATAAATATATGTTATTATTTATTCATACTTTTATCAAATATTACAAGGTGGAAACAAATGAAACAGAGAACGGATAGCCAGGGAGTCCCGTATTCTTACCTGGTCGATAATATTAAAGTAGTACTGATCTTTCTTGTCGTATTTAATCATCTGATCGCATTTCAGCTGGTCAAGGTGGACATGGTGGTGCGTTATGTATGGTATGGGATCACCATCTTTCACATGCCTGCTTTTATTTTTATATCCGGATATCTTTCCAAGAAGCCACAGGATGTACTGAAGAATGTGAAGAATCTGCTGATCCCTTATATTCTTGGATACAGTCTGACCTGGTATGCGTATATCTGGACCGGCAGAAGCATGGATTATGAGCTGCTCCGTCCGTCCGGAACAGTTATGTGGTATGTGTTGGCACTGTTTATCTACAGGCTGACTATCGAAGCACTTGGCAAGATACGTTTTATCGTGCCTCTGAGCATTATTTTTGCATTGTGGGCAGGAACAAGACCGGAATTTACGACCTATCTTTCAAGCTCCAGGATCGTTGTATTTTTTCCGCTTTTTGTGGCAGGCTATTTGTGGAAGAGTGATTACACAGATGTAGTCCGTAAATTCAAGGGCAAATGGATCCTGATCCTGGTTTCAGCCCTGCTTTTGTATGCAGTTCCGAATTTTATGATCGCCAATGAGATTCCGGTAGATATTTTCCGCGGGAATCATACGTATCAGTTATCGGGAATGGATGATATCACGGGAATGCTGATCCGCCTTCTGATGTATCTGGTATCTTTTGTGATGGTTCTGACGTTTCTGGCACTGATCCCGGATGTGAAGCTGCCGGTTACCTTTATCGGAAGAAATACCATGGGGATCTATTTTTTCCATTATCCGATCATGATCGTACTCAACGGTCTGCTTCTTCTCAGCATCCCGCAGATGCTGAATGTCTGGGTGCTTTTCGGAGTATCCTGGGTGCTTGTGCTGATCCTTGGAAGCAAGCCGGTATCTTTCCTCTACGGAGGGATACTGAACCTGCTTACATTTATTCTGTTCAAACGTGAGAAGCAGGTGCAGGATGAAGGACTTGAGGATGAATATGATGAAGATGACCGTTATGAGATCATACTGAAAAGAAAGAAAGCCATTGAGGAGCTTGCGGCAACTCTGGACGAGGAGGATGCGCGGAAGGTAAAGGATGATGTGGCGGCTGTACTGGAACGTGAGACAGAAGAACAGGAAGAGATCCGTGGCGAGGATTTCTTTGTAGATGAGAATCTTGAGATGGAGGACGGCATGGATGATGCCGGAGCTCCACAGGAATTTGAGCAGCTCCAGGACCTGGATGATATATTAGAGATTACAGAACCGCAGGGGGAAATGGAAGTGCTTTTGAAAAATAAAGAAGAGAAAGCGCAGGATTAAATTAATAATGAAAAAAGTCATTACTTACGGTACCTTTGATCTGTTCCACCAGGGACATTACAATATTCTGAAAAGGGCCAGGGAGCTGGGGGATTACCTTATTGTGGGTGTCACCAGTGAAAGCTATGATATCGAACGTGGCAAGCTGAATGTACAGGACAGCTTCTGAAGCGTATCGAAAATGTCCGCAAGACGGGTTTTGCGGATGAGATCATTGTAGAGGAATATCAGGGGCAGAAGCTAAATGACATTACAAAATACAATATCGACCTTCTGGTAGTCGGTTCGGACTGGCGTGGCAAATTTGATTATCTGAAGAATTACTGTGAAGTCGTTTATCTGGAACGTACCAAAAATATTTCCAGTACCAAGCTCAGAAGTGAGGGTATGATCTACAGCATGGGCATTGTTACGGATGATGCAGAGGACAACGAAATGGTGATGGAGTCCAAGTACGTCAGCGGATTGCATGTAGAAAGTGTGTATTCCGAGGACGTTTTTGTTGCGAGAGAATTCTGTGACAGATACGAACTTGACTCTTATGGTACAGATTACGGACAGTTTCTGGAAGGACTGGATATCGTTTATATCCGATCCGGTCTGAAAAACAGGGCAGATTATATCCGAAAGGCACTGGAATGTGATAAATATGTGATCAGTGACACGCCTATGGCTCTGGAGCCGGAAGAGATAAGAGAGCTGTTTGCACTGGCAAAGGCACATCAGGTTGTTCTGGTAGAGAAGCTTACCATGGTCTATCTGCGTGCTTTTACGCAGCTTGTCTGGCTGACACATGGAGCGCTTGTGGGAGATGTGGTAGCTGTAAAATGCGCGATTTCTCAGGATGATTTTGAGGGCGGAAAGAATTTCAGCGAAACAGTCAGCCAGGCGCTTTGTGCATGTATCAAGCTTCTCGGTAAGGATTATCTGGATGTGAAGACCAATGCGGTGAAGAGCAGTGACGGCAGCTTTATTTATAATACGATCACGATGAAGTATCTCCGGGCACTGGCGACCATTGAGATCGGAACAACGGTGGATGTGGAAAACGAGCTTGTGATCATCGGGACCAGGGGCCGTATCACCGTACCCGGTGACTGGTGGAATACCGGATATTTTGAAGCCAAAATAGAAGGTCAGGAATTCCTGAAACGCTACAGCTTTAATTTTGAGGGAAATGGTCTTCGTTATCTGCTTCAGGAGCTGGTCATCATGATCCGTGACAGACGGACAGAATGTACGAGAATTTTTTATGAAGAATCAGAAACTCTGGCTGAGCTTTTGAAAATAATTAATCAAAGAGGTTGACAGATGACAGAAAAACAGAAGCTTCTTTTGCAGCTCTTCCGGGAGGTTGATGCGATCTGCAAAAAGCATGATCTTAGATATGTAATGGCCGGAGGTACTCTGATCGGTGTTCTTCGAAATGAAGGCTTTATCCCATGGGACGATGATGTGGACATCTACATGCCCAAAAGTGACTGGGATAATTTGTAGAAATATGTCAGAACGAGATGCCGCCGAACCGGGCGATTTATTGTGCAGAAGTGGACCGTAATTATACCAACGGTTTTCCGCGCTACGGAAGTACGGATACCTGTGCGATCCACAAGCATCAGATCATAGGAGACGACAAGCTGGTGAGATCATTGACGTACTGACTCTGGATCCCATTCCGGATGATGACCGTGAGTATGAGAAATATCGGGACCATATGATGATCTATACGGAACTTCTGAATATCAGCATGGTCGTGGGAACCAGATGGGAAATTTCTCCCTGGCGATATCTGTACTGGCTTTTCCGCTATACCTTCTGCGGAAAGGACAGAACCTTAAAGAAATTGGAGAAGATCATGTTTTCCTATAAAGAAGAGGAGTGCAGCCGCTATGCCATGCGATGGGGAGGCTGCCCGTTTCTTTTTGACAAGGATATGATGTTCCCTGTAAAATATATGGACTTCGAGGGCGAAAAGGTTATGATCCCTCACAGGACCAGTGATTATCTGATCTGGCATTACGGGGACGAATGGTCCTATATACCGCCTCATGGGGAAAGGGAATCTCATGAGTCTGTTGATGTTCCGGGCGCCGGCTATCAGGAGGTGCGGGATGAATATATGCCAAGGATCGACAAAAAACGTATCCGCAGACAGATGCTTTTCCGCAAATTCTACTGCCTTTTAATGGCAAAGGGAGACCATAAACAGGATGACAGACGAAGAAGGATCAAAGCCGGTGTTGTAGCCCGGGATGTGTCTGCCCGGCTGATGAGATCCGAAAAACAGCGGAGACCCTGCTGAATGAGAGAAGATATGATGTGCTTGGTGAGATCTTTGAGGAGTATTACCGTGTACAGCTCAGCATGGAGTTTATTGGGCGTGAGGATTTAACGGGATCCGTCCGTTCTATCATCCAATCCTGATCCCGCTGGAGGATGAGGCTTTTCAGGCGGCTATGCTGACACTGATCTATCAGGAGCGTGTTTCCAAGGCATACCGTATGTACGAGGTACGCAGGAAGATGGATCATCTTACTCCAGAAATGGAGCAGACAGTGGAGGATATCCGCCGTTTCCGAAAAGCAGCCAGCCACTATGAATTTAAAGAAATGCAGGAAGCAGAGGCGATCGTGGATGATCTTCTCAGAAAATATCCGGATGTTCCAGGTTTTCTGAAATTTAAATGCCGGTTTGTGATGGAGCGCCTGGAAGGACCGCAGAATGCTTCGGAAGCGGAGAAATTTCTGTCTTACTGCCTGAGAGCATTTCCCCAGGATGGATATTTTATGAAATATAAGGCGATCTTCTCTGGAAAAAGGGCCTCCGGAACGAAGCAATGGCAGAGTATCTGAAAGCCAGAGAATGCACCAATAACGGCATTGTGCAGCTGGAACTGGATAAATTCCTGAAAAACAGAAGTCCCAGGCGATCCGGGACTGTCGGGATCTGCTTGGGAGCCAGAGAAGATCAGAAGCGCTCTCTCTGATGGAATTCTGGAGCAGACTGATGCCGGAGGACGAGGAGATCAGAGGCGCTCTTTATCTTGCAAAGGTATCTTCCGTCCGTACAAAAGGGGAACTGGAAGAGCTGGTGAGAGAGCTTTGCAAAGAGCTTGGGATCACCGGTGATTCTCCAAGGGAGGGAACCCTTGAGGAGCCAGTGTACAAAGAGGCACTTACCTATGCATGGCAGAGATTTGGCTATCCCAAAGCACTGGCAGAGGGCCGTACCAGGATCCTGTGCAGTGAGGAAGAGGGCGAGATGGAATATCTGGCAGAGGAGATCCGCAGCTTCTGGTCCACAAGGAATGGCAGGGAGAGGTATACAAGCTTCTGGGAGATATCCGGAAGAAACAGGGCGTACCCGGGAAGCTTTCGAAAATTATTTCATGGCACTGGATCATGAGATGCATCCCTATATAAAAAATGAGCTTTCCAGGATCTTCCTGGAGGATCTTTACGATGGGAGCCGGCGGACCAGATTTTTCGCAAAGAAAGCTGACGTGACAGAATTTCTGAACAGCTGGCTGGAGAAGTATAAAAGTCAGGAAGAACTTCAGAAGCTTCTGAAGCGGATCCTGTAATGACAGATCAACAGAAACGAGGCAGAGTGTATTGAACAGAGAACAGCAGAAAGTACTGGAACTTCTAAAAGAAATAGATACCATATGCAGAAAAAATAAGATCACATATTATCTTTCTCCGTATCTTACCCTCTGTGCGGTAACGGAGCGTCCTCTTCCCATGAATCCGGCAAGCATGATATTTATATGAAGACCGGTGATATGGCCAGATTTAAAAATATCTTTGATGAAGAACCGGAGCTGCGCAGAGCTCTGGAATCTATGGAGAATAACAGCCGGTTCCCCGGATTTTTTCTGCGTTATACAGATAAAGATACGTTGTTTTATAAGCTGGACGAGTACGGAAAATACAAACATCCGGGACTGGGGATCAATATCCTTCCGCTGCAGTGTGAATATGGCCCAAAGGGAAAATATCTCTGGAACCGTATGCGCGAAGAGGGATGGAAAAGAATCTACGGAAAAAAAGGCGAGTGGCGGAACCGGCGTGAGCTGGGATGTATCTGGATGGTGCGAGTCCTTTCCCTTTGCGGACGAGGCTGGCTGGCAAAGAGCATATTCCGGGATCTGCTCCGGCAGCCGCAGGATGGCGCAAAAACATATGTACTCCGATATTTTGACCAGAATCTTTATTTTCCTGCGCATATTTTTGAAAATCCCGGGGAGGCAATGCTTGGAGGAGAATCCTTTATGGTCCCGGGAAACACAGACAGCTATCTCACCCGGGCCTACGGCAAAAATTATCGAAATAAGTCAATGGAAAACTATGTTCCCGGCTCGCTGGTGGTGTGCAGCACACTGATCCCATGCGAGGAATTTCTGCAGCAGTCAAAGGAACTGAAGAAATTTGCTTCTGTCAGGAAGAAAAGGGAAAAGCGCAGGCAGTTTGGAATGAATTACCGGGAATATCTTGCACAGTGCTGGATTATGCAAAATTCTGCGGGGAAAAATATACCTGTGCACTGGCTTATCGCAAAAAGCTCAGCTATATCCGGAATCTCTTCAAAAATGAAGATTATGTGGAACTGGAAAAAGCATTTGCAGGATATACCAGGATGAATGATCGCTGTCTGAAATATGAAGAAGCATTTGAAACAGATCCGGAAGTTTTTGACCTGTATCTTAAGTATCTGGAAAAAACAGGAAGGGTCTCGTATATGGAGAAGGTAAAAAAATATGTCTAAGGTCAAGCTTACAGATTATATTGTGGAATTTTTGCAGAAAAAAGGGATCCATGATTTTTTTGGATACCAGGGAACCATGATCGCACATCTGGTAGATTCCATTGAAAAGAATCCCCATGCAAGAAGTCATTCCAGCTATCATGAGCAGGGAGCTGCTTTTGCCGCCTGCGGTTATGCTCAGGCAAAGAATGCCTGCGGCTGTGCCTATGCCACCAGTGTCCGGGAGCTGCCAATCTGCTTTCCGGTGTGGCAGATGCGTATTTTGATTCTCTTCCGGTGATCTTTATCACCGGACAGCTGAATACCTATGAATATTCCGGTATTACAGGCCTTCGTCAGCAGGGCTTTCAGGAGATCGATATGGTTTCCATGCAAAGCCGGTGACCAAGTACGCGGTGCAGGTCCGTGATCCGAAAAATATCGTTCGTGAACTGAATCTTGCATGGCAGATCGCCAATACAGGACGGAAAGGGCCGGTTCTTATCGATCTTCCCATGAACGTGCAGAGAGGCGAGGTGGAAGATCCGGCTTATGATATGGAATTTTCCGAGGAAGAGATCGAGACGGCTGTATATGGAAAAAATGATCCGGAAAACGGGGCAGCCTTTTACAGGGATGCAGTTGCAAAGGCGGATTCTTCTGATGGAGCAGAGGCGGCAGAATATATTCTGGATAAGATCAGGACTGCAAAACGGCCGGTATTTATGATCGGTCACGGAGCTTCCGGAGAAGCGGAAAAAATGCTCACAGATCTGGCGCGTGCCCATCACATTCCGGTGATCACAAGCGTACTTGCACGTTCCGCACTGAGCTTTGATGATCCTTTGAACTTCGGGTGCATCGGAGGTGCTTACGGACACCGGTATGCAAATATGATCGCCAATGCAAAAAGCGACCTTCTGCTCTGTTTTGGAATTTCCCTGTGTACCCGTCAGATTGGTACTAAGGTTCATGAGTTTGCGAAGAATGCCGAAATCATCCGTGTGGATATTGATCCTTATAATCTTCAAAGAGAGATCCATGAGGGAAGAGAAGGTGAGAAATGCTTTTGCGTCAGCGCAGAGACTGTGGTGCGTAAGCTGACAGAGCAGCAGGCACAGATCGGTTTCTATGAGGAATGGCTTGCTGTCTGCCAGAAGATCCGTAAGGAACTCTGGAAAGTGGACGATGAGACACCGCAGCGTTATCCGAACCGCATGATCGCATATTTGAGTGATCAGCTTTCCGATACCGGAGCGGTTGCTGTGGATGTGGGACAGCATATGGTATGGAGCTATCAGTCCTTCCACAATCAGCAGGGGCAGAAGACACTTTTTTCCGGCGGACATGGTGCTATGGGATATGCACTTCCGGCGGCTATCGGAGCTTATTATGCTACCGGCAAGCCGGTGGCATGTATCTGCGGAGACGGAGCCTTCCAGATGAATATCCAGGAGCTGCAGTGGGTGAAGCGTGAGAATATCCCAGTGAAGATGATCGTAATGAATAATGAGGCTCTGGGAATGATCCGTCATCTTCAGAGAGATTATTTTGACTGTGTATATGCGGATACCTCCGATGGCAGCGGATTCTCGTCCTGCGATTTTACAGATGTGGCGCAGGCTTACGGAATTCCTGCAAAGCGCATCCAGGGAGAAGACGTGGAAAAATATGCCGGTGGATTCCTGGAGCAGAACGGACCGGAGCTTCTGGAGATCATGCTGGAGCATGGAACCTACGCATACCCGAAGACTTGTCTGGGTGAGCCGATCCACAATCAGCAGCCTTATATACCGAAACCGATATTTGATGAACTGATGGAGCTGTAAAATGGGAAAAATAACTGTGATCACAGGCGGTACCTCTGGAATCGGAAGAGGGATCGCCGAAAAGATCCTGGCAGAGTCAGCAAAAGCTGACAGGATCTTCGTAACATATGGACATGATGAGAAGAAGGCACTGTCGTTTCATGAGAGCCTTCCTGAGGAAAAAAGATCTCAGGTGACTTTGATAAAGGCAGATATGTCTTCCTATGAAGAGATGATGGTTTTTGTGGAGGAGCTGAAAAAGCAGACAGACCATATTGACTGGCTTGTAAGCAATGCCGGCATCAGTACCTACGCAAAATATGAAGACTACAGCTTTGAGGAGTGGACACGGATCGTAAACACCAATCTTTCCGTACCTGTATTTATGGTCAAAGAGCTGAGATCCATGATGGTGGAGGGTGGCAGTGTGCTTTTTACCGGTTCCTATGCAGGACAGCAGGCGTATTCTTCCTCCCTTGTATATGGAGTCACCAAGGCAGCCATCCATTTCCTGACCAGATCCCTGGTAAAGGAATTTGAGCCAAAGGGCATCACAGTCAACGCTATTGCACCTGGCTTCATCGAAACTCCGTGGCACAGCGCCCGCACCCAGGAGAGCTACGACCGTATCAACCGGAAGATCGCACTCCACAGGTTTGGAACTGTGGAGGAAGTGGCGGATATGGCTTATGCAGTGCTGTCTAACGGATATATGAACGGCAGTGTAGTGGATATCCACGGTGGTTATGACTACTTTTAACAGAAGTCGAAAGTGCGCAGGAAGACAGAAGAAGACATGGTGTGCCTGCGCATAAGGTGCTTCTTATGTCTTTCTTTATCTTTCTTTATATTTAAGCGAAAAAGGCTTGACTTGTACCTGTGCTCTGTGATAAAATTGACGAGCGACATGGAAGTTAGGTCTTTTTTTTATGCCCGAAAATGACGACGGATATACGTTCCGGGCGGCATAGAAGACCATGCAAATGAAAACACTGGAGGTGGAAGTTGTGCGCGTTAAGATTACATTAGCATGCACCGAGTGCAAGCAGCGTAACTACAATATGACGAAGGAGAAAAAGAACCATCCTGAGAGAATGGAGACCAAGAAATATTGTAAGTTCTGTCATACACACACTCTGCACAAGGAAACAAAGTAATCACAGAGATTTGTGAGGTTATGCTATGGAAAAACAGAAATCTGAGGATAAGCCGCAGAAGAAAAGTTGGTTTCAGGGACTTCAGTCAGAATTTGAGAAGATTGTCTGGACAGACGTCCCACACTGGCAAAGCAGACTGTTGTGGTCGTGATCATCACGATCATCCTGGCAGTGGTTATCAGTGTAATGGATTCCGGAATTCTGGAATGCATTAATTTCTTAATGAAGTAAGGACAAGGTGATTATATGTCAGAAGCAGCAAAATGGTACGTTGTCCATACCTATTCCGGGTATGAGAACAAGGTAAAAGCCAACATTGAAAAGACGATCGAGAACAGACACCTGGAAGACCAGATCCTGGAGGTACGTGTTCCGCTGCAGGATGTAGTGGAGATGAAGAACGGAACCTCAAGACAGGTTCAGAAAAAGATGTTTCCAGGCTATGTGCTTCTCAATATGGTGATGAATGACGATACCTGGTATGTTGTCCGTAATACCCGCGGTGTTACAGGATTCGTAGGACCGGGATCAAAGCCTGTGCCTCTTACAGAAGAGGAAATGATGCCGCTTGGTATCCAGAAACCGGATATCGAAGTGGACTTCGCAGAGGGCGACATGGTAGTCGTTACCGGTGGTGCATGGAAAGATACCGCAGGTGTGATCACAGGTATCAACATGCAGAAACAGACGGTAACGATCAATGTTGAGCTTTTCGGTCTGAAACACCGGTAGAAATAAGTTTCACAGAAATCAAAAAAGCTGAGTAATTCAAAAACAAGGTAACAGCAAGTGGGAGGGACACACCCCCGCCAATACCACATAGGAGGTGCCGAAAATGGCAAAGAAAGTAACAGGATATATCAAATTACAGATTCCGGCTGGTAAAGCAACTCCAGCACCACCTGTAGGTCCGGCTCTTGGACAGCACGGTGTAAACATCGTACAGTTTACTAAGGAGTTCAACGCAAGAACAGCTGATCAGGGAGATCTTATCATCCCGGTTGTTATCACTGTTTACGCTGACAGAAGTTTCAGCTTCATAACCAAGACTCCGCCGGCAGCAGTTCTTCTTAAGAAAGCTGCAAACATCAAATCTGGTTCCGGTGTACCGAACAAGACCAAAGTAGCTAAAGTTACTAAGGCACAGATTCAGGAGATCGCTGAGCTGAAGATGAAAGACCTCAATGCAGCATCCATCGAGCTGCTATGAGCATGATCGCCGGTACAGCAAGAAGTATGGGAATCGAAGTCGTAGACTAATAAATACCGAAGCTTAAGTTCGGGGTTCCCGTAGAAAAAGTGAAATTTTCAAGTGGGAGGGCTTTTCCCCGCAAATACCACAGGAGGTTATAGAAATGAAACGAGGAAAGAAATATGTGGAAGCTGCGAAAGCAGTAGACCGCGCAACATTATATGATGCACCAGAGGCTATCAGCCTTGTTAAAAAAGCAGCTGTAGCTAAGTTCGACGAGACCATCGAAGTTCACATCCGTACAGGCTGCGATGGACGTCACGCAGATCAGCAGATCCGTGGAGCAGTTGTTCTGCCACACGGAACAGGAAAAAAAGTTCGTGTACTTGTATTTGCTAAAGATGCTAAGGCAGAAGAGGCAAAGGCAGCAGGAGCAGACTTCGTAGGAGCTGAGGACTCATTCCGAAGATCCAGAACGAGGGATGGCTTGACTTTGACGTTGTAGTTGCAACACCGGATATGATGGGCGTTGTAGGTCGTCTTGGTCGTGTACTTGGACCGAAAGGTTTAATGCCAAACCCGAAAGCTGGTACAGTAACAATGGACGTTACAAAAGCTGTTAACGACATTAAAGCAGGTAAGATCGAGTATCGTCTTGACAAATCCAACATCATCCATGTTCCGATCGGAAAGGCTTCCTTTACCGAGGAGCAGTTAAGCGACAACTTCCAGACGCTTATGGGAGCTATCACAAAGGCTAGACCTAGCACACTGAAAGGTCAGTATCTGAAGAGCGTTACAATCGCTCCGACAATGGGACCTGGTGTTAAGCTTAACCCGATTAAATTAGCTCAGTAATAAATTTTAAATACCCTGTACAGAGAAAACTTTGTACAGGGTGTTTTTTATACATTTATACACCTTGATTTTTGGGGACAAAAATCCTACAATAAGGCACAAACAGAGTTGTAACAGACCGAAAGTTCATCAGAGCTTTTTCATATAGATTTTACAGAAAAAAATAATAATCATGTTAATATAAAAAAAGATGGGGGAAAAACGTTTCTGTAAGTTTTTCTTACAGATGAATTTGTCTGAACAGGGAGTATAAATTGAGATCAAAAAAGCGTAGAGACGAAGAAAATAAAAAAACAGGTAAACAAATAAAAATGATACGTCTGCCTGGTGGTAGAGGCTATCGTGATCCTGACACTTGTAGTGATCATCGGCTGGAACAAAGGGGTAGGTGACTGGATGGAGTCTCTGCAGAGACCGGTTGTCCGTAAGCTTGAGATGAGCGGTATCAACAGTCCCTACGCAGTGCTGATGCAGGTAAAAGGCGGAAAGATCATCGGAAATATGAAGGGCGATGAGAAGATCTATCCGGCTTCCATGACGAAGATCATGACGGTGCTCGTGGCTATTGAGAACCTGGATGATCTGGATCAGGAGATCACTCTGACCCAGGAAATGTTCCAAGGGCTTTATGAGCAGGATGCCACCAGGCAGGCTTTCAGCCCGGTGAGACCGTGCGGGCCATCGACCTTCTTTATGGTGCCATGCTGCCATCCGGTGCGGAGTGTTGTATCGCACTGGCGGATACTGTAGGCGGTTCCAGGGATGGATTTGTGGAGCTGATGAATAAGAAGGCACAGAGGATTGGAATGAATGGTACACATTTCTGTGATACGACAGGGCTTCATGATCCGGATCATTACAGTACAGTGAGAGATATTGCGGTGCTGCTCAGGTATGCGCTTCGGAACGATACATTCAGAGAGATCATTGAGAGCCCGCGGCATTCCACAGGAGTGACGAATATCCATCCCAGCGGGATCACATATTACAGTACCATGTTCAAAAATCTTTCTGACCCTTCCGTTACCGGCGGCAAGATCCTGGGCGGCAAGACAGGATATACCAGCGAGGCGGGTCTGTGTCTTGCAAGCTTTGCAGAGGTCTACGACAGGGAATACATACTGGTAACGGCAGGCGCATCGGGAAATACCGGAAGCCGCTCCATGTAGAGGATGCGGTGAAGATCTATAACCGCCTTGGAAAGGCTATTGAGGCACAGATGACAGGCAGTGATGGATCGGAGTCCTGAATAAACTGTATTTGATTCTTCAAAATGAAATCGTATAGCGGGAACCCGCAATGTATTCACGGCTGATGTAAAGCGGACTTCCATCAGGAGTTTCCATATAGGAATCCAGGATCAGCACAGGATCACCGGAAGACAGACGCAAAGTTTTTGCCATATCCGGAGAGGCTGCAGTAACAGAAATGGTGCTGCGGCTGGACTCCGCGACCGTACAGTGGTAGGTGTTTTTATATATTCAAAAAAAAGAGCCGTTTTCTACAGCGTTCGGATCAAAATCCGGGAAAAGCCGTGTGGGGAGCCAGGTGTGAACATCAATAACCGGAATACTGTCAGCCAGAAGAAGACGTTCCAGGAAAAAAACTTCTTCATCGGGAGCAAGCTGCAGAAAATCAGAGGTTACGGTGTTCGCATTTTTTTTGCAGAAGGACAGTACGTGAGATTCCGGAATACGGTCATTCTGACGGCAGGATTCGGAAAAGCTCATATTTTTCTGGGATTCAAATTTACGGAAGATCATAGGAGACTTTACGAAAGTTCCCTTTCCCTGATGCTTGATCAGATACCCTTGTGTACAAAGCTCCTCCACTGTACGTCGGACAGTGATCCTGCTGACCTGGTAAAGCTCTGCAAGCTCCGGCTCTGTCGGGATTTTTTCCCCGGGCTTGTAGGTACCGTTTTTGATCTGGCTGGTAATAATATCCATAAGCTGTTTGTAAAGCGGCTGGATTGAATTTTTATTTAACATGAAAATATCCTTTCTGAGATTGTTCATAAACGATATTTTACTATAGTGCGGATATATTTGTCCAGTAAGAGACAAACCTTTGCAGTGCGGAGGAATGTGTATAGGATGAATAATTAATCATAAATTATGAATATACTCTTTACTATAACGTTATAATATGTTATATTTTTTAAAAAGATAAAATGCAAAAATTTAAGAGAAAGAAAATCATCTGAAAATTCGAAAAAACCTGTATTTTCAATGGATTCAGAGGATTATCAGACGAATTTCCACGAAAACCGGAGGATGAAAATGGACGCAGTAAAAATCGTAAATAAGATCAGTGAAGAGCATGGAACAATCAAAAATGTGTATTTTCTTGCATGCGGAGGATCTCTTGTAGATTTGTACCCGGGATACTATTTCCTGCGTGCGGAGTCAGCAGTGATGGATGCACAGTGGATCCCTGCAAGAGAGTTTGCACTGACACCGCCTAAGAAGCTTGGAAAAGACAGCCTTTGATCATCTGTTCTCACAGCGGAAAGACCAAAGAATGCCTGGAAGCGGCGAAGTAGGAATGAATGCAGGTGCAGCAGTTGTGACTATGACACATGCACCGGGATCTGCCTGCGATACAGATGAGTGGATATCTATTGTATATGACTGGCACCGGGAGTGAAAGAGGCAGAGAAGCCGCAGGGAATCGTACTTCGTATTCTTAATGAGCTGATGAAAATACAGGAGCCGGGATATGTTCTTTATGACAAAATCGCAGAAGGATTTGATAAGATCGATGAGATTATTGCAGCAGCAGTGAAGGATCAGCAGAATGCGGCATGGCTTTTTGCAGAAAAATATTCAGAGGAACCGAACCTCTATATCATGGCATCCGGAGCCTCCTATTCTCAGGCATATGGCTTTGCGATCTGCTCACTTCAGGAAATGCAGTGGATGGACTGCGGTTATCTGAACAGTGCGGAATATTTCCATGGACCGTTTGAGGTAACGGATGAGGATCATCTGTATATTCTTATGATGAGCAGGGGCAGAAACCGTATGATGGATGAGCGTGTGCTGACTTTCCTTGAAAAATACGGAAAAAAATACGAAGTGATCGATGCAGACAAACTTGGCATGGCAGCTATTGACGACAGCTGCGTGGAATATTTTACACCAATGCTTTTCTATACTATGACAACTGTTTACCGTACTGCACTGCAGGATAACGCCGTCATCCGCTGGATATGAGAAGATATATGGGCGTTGTAGAGTACTAAAGGTGCTGCTGGCCTGTGTGCACAGAGAAAGGGAAAATATGAGTAAATATAGTACAAAGCTTCTTGGTTTCGGAGACAATGTAGTAGATATCTATGATCATCTGAAAACCATGTATCCCGGCGGAAACTGCGTAAACGTCAGTGTTTACGGAAGATGGCCGGATGTGAAAAAACAGCGTATATGGGATATTTCGGGGATGATGACAGGGCAGAGCTGATCATAGATGTGCTGGGAAAAACCGGCGTGGAAACTGTGAAATGCAAACAGCTTCACGGTGAAAACGGTTATTCCAGGATCACATTAAAAGACGGAGACCGTGAGTTCCTGGATTTTAATGATGGTGGTATCCGTGGAAAAACACCGTATATCCTTGATCGTTTTGATCTGGAATATATGAAAGGCTTCGATGTGGTACATAGCGGAAATTATTCTTTTACAGAGAGTGAGCTCCACAAGATCAAGGAAGTCGGAATCCCGGTTTCCTTCGATTTTTCCGATGATTCCACAGAAGAATATTATGAAAAAACGGCACCGTATGTTACATATGCTTTTTGCTCTTTTGATGGAACCGATGAGGAGGCAGAAGAACATCTGAAAAAGCTCACCTCCATGGGACCGGAACTTGCCATGGCTTCCAGAGGTGCGAAAGGCTGTATTCTCTATGATGGGGAGAAATTTTTTGCCCAGGAAGCAGCTCCGCTTGAAAAAGTGAAGGATACTCTCGGTGCAGGAGATTCCCTGATCGCGTCTTTCCTTACTGGCTTTATTGGAAGAACTAAAGCTGGTATAGATAAGGAAACCGCGATCTGTGAAAGTCTTGAAGAGGCAGCAGCTTTTGCAGCAGGCATCTGTGGCATGGAAGGTGCTTTTGGCTACGGAAAAAAATATGAATAGCAGGAGGGGAAAATAATGGGACGCAATGGAAAAAGCAGAGCTCTTATTTGCTTTGTACTGTGCATGATCATGGCTCTGCCGGTATATTTCAGCAGTGCAGTGGCAGTAAAAGCGGCAGAACAGCAGACCATCATCATAGGAACGAATGCAGAGTATTCGCCGTTTGAATACCTGGATGATGATGGAAATATTACAGGTTTTGATTACGATCTTCTGGAGCGATAGCCAAGGAAGAAAATGTAAAGCTGGTATGGAAGGATATGCCTTTCGATTCCCTGATGGGTTCCATGGAGGCCGGAGATGTGCAGGTGATCGCTGCCGGAATCGGACCTACTGAGGATCGTAAAAAAAGTGTTGATTTTTCCGATGTTTACTACACCGGTACACAGTGCATCATCAGCCGTAAGGATAATCCGATCAAGGATTTTGAGGAGATGTCCGGAAAAACAGTTGCAGTTCTGGAGGGTGCACAGAGTGATATGATCGCATCCGGCGAGACTACTGATTACGGTGAAGTTAAGGATGCCAAAGTAAAAAGATTTAAAAACGCTTCCAGTGCAGTCATGGAGCTGAAAAACGGTGGAGCAGATGCAGTTCTGATCGACAATATCATGGCTGAGATCTACTGTAAACAGAATTCAGATCTGCAGTATGAGTCTGTGCCAAGCACAGCAGAGGACACGGTTTTCTGTATTGAAAAAGGAAACACAGAGCTTGTCCAGATCATCAATGACGGGCTTGCAAAAGTTAAAAAATCAGGAAAATATGATGATCTTTATCAGAAGTATTTTGTGGACACACTTGAAAACAGTGAGGATGTGACAGATGTAGCAGCAACAGATGGTTTTCTGGGACTTTTAAGCTTTATTTTCCTTCAGGATAACCGCTGGAAGTTTTATATTAACGGTCTTGGAATTACACTGATCGTTTCCCTTTTGTCTGTGATCGTAGGTATCCTGATCGGTCTTGTGGTGGCTCTGGTACGTCTCGGAGCTGCGAAAAAAGGCAGAAGAACCATTCTTTCCACGATAGCAGATATTTATGTTGATGTGATCCGCGGAACACCGTCAGTTCTTCAGCTGATGATCATTTATTTTGCTGTGTTCCACAGCAGACTTGGATATGTGGCAGCAGTGGTCAGCTTCGGTATCAACAGCGGTGCGTATGTTTCCGAGGTTATCCGCGGAGGTATTTTGTCTGTAGACAAAGGTCAGAGTGAGGCAGGACGTTCTCTGGGACTTGGTACAAAGATACCATGCGTTTTATTATCATTCCGCAGGCTGTAAAAACCATCCTTCCGGCAATGGGTAATGAGTTTATCCAGCTGATCAAGGAGACTTCTATTTTGGGCTATGTGGGTATCATGGATCTGACAAAGGCGGCAAGCTATGTTTCTTCCCGTACTTATCAGATGTTCATACCGCTGATCGTTGCAGGTATCATGTACTATCTGATCGTGAAGTGCCTGAGCCTTCTGCTGAAGAGATTTGAAAGGAGACTGAGAGAAAGTGATTGATGTTAAAAATCTGAAAAAATCCTTCGGGGATGTACACGTATTAAAGGGAATCACAACTCATGTAAACAAAGGTGAGTGTATCTGCATCATCGGTCCGTCCGGCTCCGGAAAATCTACTTTTCTGCGCTGCCTGAATCTTCTGGAAAAACCGGAGGAAGGCGAGATCACCGTAAACGGACAGCAGCTCCTGGATCCGAAGCTGAATGTAGATAAATTCAGGGAAAATGTGGGAATGGTTTTTCAGCATTTTAATCTGTTTCCCAATATGACAGTATTAAAAAATATCACTCTTGCGCCGGTACGTCTTGGCAAATGGAATGCGACAGAGGCTGACCAGAAGGCAAGAGATCTTTTGAAAAGAGTCGGGCTTGAAGAAAAAGCCGATGTTTATCCCGAAAGCTTTCCGGCGGACAGAAGCAGAGGGTTGCTATCGCCAGAGCACTTGCTATGAATCCCCAGGTGCTTCTGTTCGACGAACCAACGTCAGCGCTTGATCCCGAAATGGTCGGAGAGGTTCTGAGGTTATGAAAGAGCTTGCAAAAGAGGCATGACCATGCTGGTGGTTACCCACGAGATGGGATTTGCAAGGGAGGTCAGCGACAGAGTGCTCTTTATGGATGATGGGGTGATTCTTGAGGATAGAAATCCGAAAGAACTTTTTAGTAATCCTCGGGAGGAAAGGACGAAGGAGTTCTTTCTAAAGTGTTGTAGTTTTTTGTGAAAAAGTTCTGCTTTGAAAAAGCGGGGAAAACCGTGGGGAGGGGAGGCACTCGAAGTTGCGAAGCCCGTTTCCAATGTCATTTAGTTAGGGACTTTTTATTAAAAAATATTTTTAGGATATAAGTTATGCTGTAAGTTTTCATCATATAATACCCCAAAACGCACAGACTTCCCCCTTGGCAGGCAATTACAGTTTTTAAACAACCTCTTTTCTATTCTTAAAAATTATAGTATTCTTATATTAAGATACTCTATATCCAAAGGCTACAAAACCTTTCATCTTCTTGGAACGGGGGAATTTCCGGCCGGGTCTGACCGGAGTCAGGTATTGCAGCAAGAGTGTCTCGATATGCGGCGGGATTGTGGAACAGCTTTTTTGCAGGAAAATTTTGCAGATATGTACAGCCATTGTGAAATTTATCTGATAAACGTATTTTTGGTCTTTCTGTTTGACAGTTACATGTGCGGTAACTGATTCGCAGAAATTGTACATGATGATACGTGCGTATATTTCCTGTTCTACATATTCCGCCTTCTTTGAATGAAGATTCGATACCCCGATATTATATTTCAGTTTTCGGAATGAAGTCTCGACCCCCCATCTTAAATGATATAGTTCTTTTATTTTTCCGGAGGAAAACGGTCTTTTCCCAGATTCGTGACAATACATTCATATTCCCCTGTATCCAGCGGAAAACGTACCAGCGCAGGTGCATGGGATAAACAGCCTGTTTTCCATCTTTTTCCAGATTCAGAAAGTCAAATGCAGATCCGGGAGAAAGTTTTTTATATCTTATCGGGTCCCGTTTAGAGTGGACCGTACTACGCGTAATAAAAAAATCCAGCTCTTCATCCAGTTCCCGGTCCGGAAGACGAAAGCCGCGGGAAATGCCCCCTTTGCTGAAAATATCTTTTGTACGGATGACAAAGGAGAGACCTTTTGCCATGATGTGTGCAAAGACATGGTAAGTTTCATATCCGCGATCGGCCAGTATGATCGTTCTGTCAGGGTGAGGTATATTCCGCAGCATTTGTATCAATGCACGGGATTCATTGCTGACCATTGTTTTTTCAATAAGGACATCCACATATTTTTTATTACAAAGATCATATAGGGCATGAAGATGAAGCTGATTGGAGCCTTTTTTTCCGGAACCGGAAGGCTTACAGCTGTCTTTATCATCCGGATTATAAAAGATGTTCAGATCCGAGCCATCACATGCAAGAAGCTGAAAACCCTCATAATCATGTTCAGAGGGAAGTGATCGTGAAAAACGGTGCAGAAGATGATAAAAGCATACGGATGTATCTTGGCCCGTTGCTGCTGGAGAGCAGAAAGATGGGAGATCTTTTTGAGACCGGCATGAAAAGAAATCAAAAAATGCTGTATTGAGAGAACCGCCCCTCATAGTTAAAAGAAAAAGGATCGTATCCTGAAAGATATCTTACGTTTCCTGGAAAAATCAATACCAGGTCTGGTGACAAAAGAGTTTATTTCGCTCTCCAGTTCAGAAATGAGTGACATGAGCAATTCATAATTATAAGTAAACGCTGAATTCATAGGCACATCTCCTTGCATAATAAAAAAAAGTTACAGTGTATAGTCTTTTTTTACCATACACTGTAACTTTTGGGAATAGGGCGTCCCTAACTAAATGACATTGGCCCGTTTCCCTCCCCACACCCCACCCCTCCGGGCACGCCGCTGTGCTACGCCTTGGAGCGTGTTAATTTATCGGCTTAGTCCTGTATGCTGCTGTATCGGTGGTGTCAGGCTGAGCCGATTTTTTGTTCCGCCGGACGGAAA
>ENA-OQER01000292-OQER01000292.1-human-gut-metagenome-genome-assembly--contig:-NODE-292-length-28265-cov-4.022247_pt1 | contig 28265 bp, 30 predicted proteins | sample MGYA00242797_ERZ504639 | MGnify/ENA primary metagenome ERZ504639 (study PRJEB26092, sample SAMD00036306) | human gut metagenome | host: Homo sapiens | study: EMG produced TPA metagenomics assembly of...
CGTTCAATGCCAAAATCAAGGACTTCAGAACACAGTTCAGAGGAGTAAAGGACAGGACTTTCTTTCTATTCAGACTGACTAAAATTTATGCTTAATCTATGAATCCCTCAGGTTTTTACGTTGACCCTATAATTAACCTATTATACATGCAGTGAGGGCATGAGGGCATAAATACCCCCGAACTTTCTAGTGAGAAAGATAATACGTCAAGGACACTTTCCGAAATTGATCAGAGAACAAAATGATCTTTATAAAAGCTAAAGTCCGTTGCAGGTGAGTCTGGATATACTTAGATAAAATAATAAAAACACCCAATCTTTCTATATGTAAGATTGGGTGTTTTTATTATAACTCATTGATTTTCAATACTTATTGCGGAGAGACAGGGATTCGAACCCCGGGTACCTCGCAGTACAACGGTTTTCAAGACCGCCGCAATCGACCACTCTGCCACCTCTCCAAGACTTCTTTTCAGAAGTGCTTTCCGTTGAAAGCGTTGCAAAGGTACGACTTTATTTTAAATAAGCAAATAGTTTACCAGTTTTTTGCTATAAAATTTTCAAATCGTATTTTTGCATACGAATAATAAACGAAAGAAATAAATCATGATATACCCTCAGAATTTCGAACAGAAAATAGGTTTCGATTCCATCCGTCATTTACTAAAAGAGAAATGTCTCAGCACATTAGGTCAAGAAAGAGTAGATGAAATGAACTTCTCAGAATCCTTTAAGGATATTAATGAATGGCTGGAACAGGTGATGGAATTCATACGCATCATACAAGAGGAAGACAGTTTTCCCGACCAATATTTTTTTGATGTACGCCCATCACTAAAACGTATCCGCGTAGAAGGTATGTATTTGGATGAGCAAGAACTGTTTGATTTACGCCGTTCTTTAGAAACAATTCGTGATATCATCCATTTTCTGACACTGACCCCGAATGACGAAGAACAAGAAAAAGAAAACTCCCCCTACCCTGCCCTACAAAAACTGGCAGGAGATATTATCGTGTTTCCTCAACTCATTACGCGTATTAACAACATCTTAGACAAATTCGGAAAAATCAAAGACAACGCTTCTTCCGAATTATTACGCATCCGCAGAGAGTTGGCCTCGACAGCCGGAAGCATATCACGCAGTTTGAATGCAATTCTACGCAACGCTCAAGCAGAAGGTTATGTTGATAAAGATGTAACTCCTACCATGCGTGACGGAAGACTCGTCATCCCTGTCGCACCGGGATTAAAACGGAAAATCAAGGGAATTGTACACGATGAATCATCCACTGGCAAAACAGTTTTCATAGAACCGGCCGAAGTAGTGGAAGCAAACAATAGAATACGGGAATTGGAAGGAGAAGAACGCCGGGAAATCATCCGTATCCTGACAGATTTCTCTATCATAGTCCGTCCACAGGTCCCCGCCATCCTCCAGTCATACGAGTTTTGGCAGAAATTGATTTTATCCGTGCCAAAGCCCATTTTTCAATTCAGACGAACGCCACCAAACCATCATTGGAAGACAAACAGATTTTGGATTGGACCATGGCCATACACCCACTATTACAACTCTCGCTGGCCAAGCATAATAAAAAGGTTGTTCCTCTAGATATAGAACTAACTCAAAATCAACGTATCCTAATTATATCCGGACCGAATGCCGGAGGTAAATCCGTTTGTCTGAAGACTGTGGGATTACTACAATATATGTTACAATGTGGTATGCCGGTTCCGATGCATGAACGTAGCCATGCCGGATTATTCGGCAGTATCTTTATAGACATAGGTGACGAACAAAGTATCGAAGACGATCTGAGTACCTACTCCTCACACCTTACCAACATGAAAACAATGATGAAAAGCTGTAACGAACGCAGCCTTATCCTCATTGATGAATTCGGCGGAGGTACAGAACCACAAATTGGAGGAGCCATAGCTGAAGCTGTGTTGAAACGTTTCAATGAAAGGCACATTCGGCGTTATCACTACTCATTATCAAAATTTGAAACATTTTGCCGAAGATCACGAAGGAGTGGTTAATGGCGCCATGTTATATGACAGGCATTTAATGCAAGCTTTATTCCAATTACAAATAGGAAATCCGGGAAGTTCATTTGCAGTAGAAATAGCTAGGAAAATAGGTTTACCGGAAGAAGTAATAGCCGACGCATCCGAAATTGTAGGGAGTGAATATATCAATGCTGATAAATATCTACAAGATATCGTACGTGACAAACGTTATTGGGAAACCAAGCGTCAGAACATCCGCAAACAAGAAAAACAGATGGAAGAAACCATCGCCAAATACGAAGAAGAACTACAGGAACTGGAGAAAAGTCGTAAAGAGATTTTGCGAAAGGCCAAAGAAGATGCGGAAAAATTGTTACAGGAATCAAATGCCCGAATTGAAAATACCATCCGTATCATCAAGGAAGCACAAGCCGACAAAGAACGTACACAATCGGCACGTCAGGAACTGACTGATTTTAAAAATCAGATAGAAGATATCGAGAAAAAGAACAAGGAAGATGAAATCATCCGGAAAATGGAAAAACTCCGTGAAAAACAAGAGCGGAAAAAAAACAAAAAGGATAAAGCCAAGGCGGAATCTTCCCAACTGTCAATACCCAAAGAACAGCCTATCACTGTAGGTAGTACTGTAAAGATCAAAGGTCAATCCAGTGTCGGAGAAGTACTAGGAATTAATGGCAAAAATGCAATAGTTATGTTCGGAATGATAAAAACCAATGTAAAACTGGATAAGCTGGAACGTAGCACACCAATACAGCCCACCCAGAAAACAATGGTAAAAAGTACCTTCGTCAGCAGTGAAACACAAGATCGGGTATATGAAAAGAAACTAAATTTCAAACAAGATATTGATGTACGCGGTATGCGTGGCGATGAAGCTATACAGGCAGTAACTTATTTTATCGATGATGCCATACTATTGGGAATAGACCGTGTACGTATCCTTCACGGAACAGGTACAGGCATACTACGCACCCTGATTCGCAGCTATTTGGGAAGTGTTCCAGGAGTAGCACACTATCAAGACGAACACGTACAATTTGGTGGGGCAGGTATTACTGTAGTAGACTTAAAATAAACACATAGCGGATTTGCAAATTTGGGCAAAGCGTAGCGAATTAGCTGAAAAAGCGTTCGTTACGCTTTGTTTTTCTATTAGGTAGAGCCAACGGAATGCCACCTCGAAGCCAAACGGTGCAGAAGTTCAGTTACCACCTCATTACCCCCGTAACGGGTGCATATTTCTTGCTAAGAGGTTCTTTTACTGCGTTTTGTGTTGATTTGCATAGCTGTCGGTAACTCACTATAAACTAATTTTGTAACCAAAAAAAGGAGTGAGTTATGCGAAGTACATTCAAGGTCTTATTTTACGTGAAGAAAGGCAGCGAAAAACCCAACGGCCACCTGCCTTAGATGTGCCGCCTTACGGTGGACGGAGAGATTAAACAGTTCAGTTGCAAGATGGACGTTCCCCTGCGGTTGTGGGACGTGAAAACGGGCCGTGCTTCGGGCAAGAGCGTCGAAGCGCAGAGAATCAACCTTGCGGTGGATAAAATCCGAGTGGAGGTAAACCACCACTACCAAGAACTGATGCAGACGGACGGGTATGTTACCGCCGCCAAGTTGAAAGACGCCTATCTCGGTATCGGCGTCAAGCAGGAAACCTTACTGAAACTCTTCGAGCAGCACAACGCCGAGTTCGCCAAGAAAGTCGGGCACAGCAGGGCGCAGGGGACATTCCGATGCTATCAGACGGTTTGCAGCCATATTCGGGAATTTCTGCCCCATACCTACAAGCGTGAGGATATTCCGCTAAAGGAACTCAACCTCACATTCATCAACGACTTCGAGTATTTCCTGCGCACGAAGAAGAAATGCCGCACCAATACCGTGTGGGGCTACATGATCGTGCTGAAACACATCGTTTCCATAGCGAGGAATGACGGGCGTCTGCCGTTCAATCCCTTTGCAGGGTACATCAACTCGCCCGAAAGCGTCAATAGAGGCTACCTTACCCAAAAGGAGATACAGACGCTCATGGACGCACTGATGAAGAACACCTACCATGAACTTGTACGGGACTTGTTCGTCTTTTCTGTTTTCACGGGTTTGGCGTACTCGGACGTAAAGAACCTCACCGCCGACCGCCTGCAAACATTCTTCGACGGCAACCTATGGATCATCACCCGACGGAAGAAAACCAACACCGAATCGAATATCCGTCTTTTGGACGTTCCCAAACGCATCATCGAGAAGTATAGGGGACTGACAAAGGACGGTTGTGTGTTTCCCGTTCCGAGCAACGGCAGTTATAACAAGATACTCAAAGAGATAGGCAGACAATGCGGCTTCAAGGTGCGGCTGACCTATCATGTAGCCCGACACACGAACGCCACGACCGTACTTCTGTCGCACGGCGTACCCATCGAAACCGTGAGCCGCCTATTGGGGCACACGAACATCAAAACCACCCCAATTTACGCCAAAATCACCGTCCAGAAGATAAGCCAAGACATGGAAACCTTATCGTACAAGCTGGAGGAGATGGAGAAGAACATCTGCCGAGCCATTTAGTCACCTTAAAACAGCATACCGATGAAAGAAGAAAGGAACATCATCACGATAGATGAATACGGCAATATCTCCCTGCCGACCGACATAGGCGCAACCGCCATGACCGAGTGGGAAATCTGCGAACTGTTCGGGATTGTCGCCCCGACGGTTCGGGCAAGTATAAAGGCACTCTGCAAGAGCGGAGTTTTGAGATAGGAGCAGCATAGAGGTTTACGACCTCGAAACGATAGCCGTCCTCGCTTTCCGTATCGAATCGTTCGGGGCGACGAAAGTCCGCAAAGTGTTGTTGGAGAGAATAACGCACCAGCGAAAAGAGAAAACGACGGTTATCGTATCTGTCGTTGCCGACACCGAGCCGAGCCGCCGATGGATGGCGTAACGGTCTGTCGGTCGGGGTATCAGTCCGTCATACATTCATACGGTCATACCGTCGCACGGACGGAAAGGGGCTGTTTCCCGACCGAAAGGGGGAAATAATAAGGTGGGGTTATACGGGTAAGCAGGCGGCAGGGAGAGCTACCGCCGAAAGACCGCCGACACGCCGCAGGGTATTTACGGAGAAAATACGTAGCTTATTAGGAATTTTCCGAGCCGCAATACTCCGTATCGCTGAAAATTCCCCAATAAGGCAAGGGGATAAAACTGTAATTCCTTCATTACATTAAAGTACAATAAAAAGTGCTGTTCATAAACGGCTAATGTGCGGTATTTTTGCTAATTTTACATCGAATATGAAGAATGAAAAGCAAAAGAGATATAAACACTATATGAAAACAAAGTGATTAATCTTACAGAATTAAATAATTGAAAATAACATCTTTACATAAGATGATTGAAGAGAAGAACTATTACGGAAACCTTTGTACAGAGATGTACGAAATCTTGCATGCAGAAGCACCGCAAGACGAATTGAATTTTTATCTTTCTTATGCTGAAAAAGGAAAAAAGATTTTAGAACCTTTATGCGGCAGTGGACGTTTTCTTGTTCCATTCGTGGAAAGAGGGCTTGATATAAGTGGCATAGACTTATCCAATGAAATGTTACAAAAGTTAAAACAGAAATTGCCTGAGGCAAAAGTCGTTCAAGCTGATATTATAAAATATTCTCCAAGAGAGAAGTTTGATTATATATTTATCAGCTCGGGCTCTGTGTCATTATTTACCGATACTGATTTGTGTAAACAAATCTTGTGCAGAATAAAAGAATGGTTGTCTCCAATGGGTAAGTTTGTATTTGCTGTTGATACAATCGCCAATAGATGTACAGATGACAATGATTATGCGATTGCGGTTTCTGTAAAGACAAAGGAGAATTTTGAACTGGTGTTAAAGTCGAAGAACCATTACGATGAACAAAGTCAGACCCAGCTCTCTCCCGGAATTTATGAAATGTATAGTGATACGAAATTGATTCAAAGCGAATTTATGGATTTCCAGACGCACCTTTATAAGTATGGTGAAATGGAAGAATATTTGAAAGAAGTCGGGTTTACTCAAGTCAAAACTTATTCTTCTTTTGACAAGGAAATAGCCATTAACGATCGATGTGAAATGTTTTTATTTGAATGCAGCTTATAATATGAATACCCCCACAATAAAAACTGACAGATTGATTCTAAGGAAATTTCTGGAAAACGATATAGAGGCTCTTTTCCTTATTTTGAAAGACAAAGAAGTCAATAAGTTCCTTCCTTGGTATTCTCTAAAAGATATCGAAGAAACCAAAAAATTCTATGCGGAAAGGTATGCAGCCAAATATGAACAACCTCAAGCATACGCTTATGCCATTTGTCTGAAAGACGACAATTTTCCAATAGGATATGTTAAAGTTGATATGGAAGAGCACCATGATTTGGTTATGGGCTCCGTAAAGAATTTTGGCACAGAGGTATCGCTTCGGAGGCTGGCAAGGCTGTTGTCGAACAAGTAAAGAAAGATGGATTACCGTACATTACTGCCACACATGACAGGAACAATCCAAGAAGCGGTAATGTAATGCAGGCTTGCGGTATGAAATACTGCTACACGTATGAGGAATTGTGGCAACCTAAGAATTTTTTGGTCGCATTCAGAATGTATCAACTGAACTTTACAAAAGGGCAGGATTGGATATACCAAAAATATTGGGAGGAACATCCTAACCATTTTATTGAAGAGTTGTAACCCTATTGGATAGTGGGTTATTTTTGCTATATTAGTTATGATTATTTTGATTGCTGGTGACACGCATACGGGAAAAACCTTGCTTGCACAAAGACTGTTGGAGAAATACAAATATCCCTATCTGTCAATAGACCATCTGAAAATGGGACTTATTAGGAGCGGGCAGTGTGGTCTTTCCGCTGATAGCAGTGATGCAGAACTGACGGAATATCTGTGGCCGATTGTTCGGGAAATGATAAAGACCTGTATTGAAAATTCTCAGAACCAGATTGTGGAGGGCTGCTATATTCCGTTTGGTTGGGAAAAAGATTTCTCCCTTGAAGATTTGCGACAAATCAAGTATATCTGTTTAATATTCAGTAAAAAATATATAGAAACTCATTTGGATGATATTCTTCGATTTGAAAAAGTAATAGAGAAACGATTGTCTTCTGATGTAATCTTAGAGAGATAATAAAAACAAACGAGTATAACTTGGAACAATGTGTGTTACGACACTATAACCATATTCTGATTGATGATACTTATCAAATTGACATTGAATGCATATAGTTTTTAATTACGAACATTGTAGTTTTGAATATTTGTTCTAACTTTGCATTTAGAAGGGTTTATTTGACAGCATAGCAACGCAAAACGCTGAAATTCGCACAGTTGCCAAATCGTTACCTCTATTTCTCAAATAATTCGCTAAAAGTTTATTCTTCAATCGGTTAAGTCAAACCGATAAAAATCTAAAATAATATTTTAATAGAATAAGAGGCTGTTTTTAATTAATTTTCTCTATATTCGCACTAAAATTAGAGAAAATTAAAAGCAAAGGTGGCAGCTGGAACTTCTCATACAACTATAAGTATTAAGCTCAATGAGCAAGGGTTTCATGATATTTTCAATAAATATTATGTAACTCTATGCTTATTTGCCAATCAATATACAGAAAATCAAGAAACTTCAGCAGATATTGTACAAGATTCATTTGCCAAACTATGGCAAATAAGAGAAGATTTTTTTATCTGCACCAAGTAAAAGCATTTTTATATACAGCTGTACGCAATAAAGCACTCAACGAACTGGAGCATTCAAAAGTAGTATATGAATACGCTCAAAATGTCATCGAAAAGAAAAAGGATTCCTTTTTTCACGATGCAATCGTTGAAGAGGAAACTTATCGTATCGTTTCTGAAGCCATAGATAAATTACCCGACCAAATGAAAGCCATTATGCAACTAGCTCTGGAAGGGAAAAAAAATGCAGAAATAGCAGACAGACTAAACATATCTACAGAAACAGTCCATACATTAAAGAAAATAGCCTACAAGAAACTCAGAGAGAACTTGAAAGACTACTATTACTTCCTCTTGTTCTTTATATAAAAAGACATTAATTTGTTTTTTTTCAAAAAAAGTCGTTTTATTATTCACCCAAATTTCAAACAGACTTGTTTTATTATAAAAGAGATAAAAAACAGGTCAAAATATGATAAAACAAGATTTCTATATAGCCAACCTCATAGCAAGGTATCTGTCGGAAGAAATAACCCCGGAAGAAACAATAAAACTAACTACTTGGAGAGAAGAATCTACAGCGCACGAGATTTTATTCAAGAAAATTTGTGATGAAGAAAACCAAAAGCAGCATTTCCGGCAAAAAACGGCATTCAATCCTTCATTCGGATGGAAAGAAGTGGAAAAACGAATCAAAAGAAATAATAACAGAAGCAGATATATCAAAATAGTAAGTTATGCCGCAATCATTCTGTTACCTGTCCTTTTTGTAAGTATTTCCATGAAATTCACCTCGCCCGTTTCTCTTTCGGACAAACAGTTCATTGCACAATCCATTCTACCTGGGGAATCCAAAGCTATTCTGACATTGGAGAACGGCCAGACAATCCATATAAATAAAGAAACAGAGAGTCTGCTTGAGAAAATAGACGGAGCCCGAGTCCACATGGACTCTACAATGCTGAATTACCAAGTAACATCAAAAACAGCTAAAAAAAACAAGCCTGTATATAATAAAGTGGAAACTCCACGAGGTGGAGAATATGCTCTATTGTTAAGTGATGGAACAAAAGTGCATCTGAACGCAATGACCAGTCTTCGCTTTCCTGTGACATTTGATAACGGTCCGCGCAAAGTGGAACTGGAAGGCGAGGCCTATTTTGAAGTCTGCAAAACAGGGCAACCATTTATAGTATGCACTCAAGGCATGCAAGTAGAAGTGTTGGGAACCACATTCAACATCTCTGCCTATCCACAGGAAGAGTATCAGACAACTTTGGTAAACGGTTCTGTCAAAGTAAATACAGAAACAGGAGAAAGCTGTATTTTAAAGCCCTCCCAGCAAGCTACCATCAGCCTTGGAAACAGCAGCATACAGATACGCATGGTAGATGCCGGATTTTATACCTCATGGATAAAAGGAAAAATTCATTTCAAAGACCAGCGATTGGAAGATATCATGAAAATACTATCACGCTGGTATGACATGGAAGTAATTTTTGCCAATGAGAAAATAAAAGACCTACGCTTCGGATGCAATGTAGATCGGTATTCGGAAATCACTCCATTTGTACGTTTGTTGGAAGAGACTCAAAAAGTACACGTAAAAGTCAATAACAAAACAATCACATTCTATAACTAATAAAAATGATGTATTATGGACAAAAAACACAACTACACCAATCACGGTAAAAGTAGTAAACGTTTGTGGATTACGTTCCTATTTTTCTGTATCATTACCACAGGTTTTATGCAGGCAGCCAACAAAGTGTTTGCACAAGCCACTGTCACAGCCTCATTCAAGAATGCCACGTTGAGTGAAATTCTTTGGGAAATCCAAAGACAAACCGACTTTACTTTTGTGTACAGCACCAATGATGTAAAACAAATAAAAGTCCAAAACCTAAATGTAAATAACGAAAAATAGCCAATGTGTTGATAAATGTCTTATGAATAGTGGTTTGACCTATTCAGTTCACAACGGCGTTATTGCTATCAAGCAAATTGAAGAAAAAGAGTCTGCTGTTCCTCAACAGAAAACAACATTAACCGGTACAGTATTGGATGAGACGGGAGAACCTATTATTGGAGCGAATATCTTAGTCAAAGGTACTACGAATGGAACTACTACAGATTTGGACGGGCACTTCTCATTAGATGTAGACCGTATACCTGCCACTTTGATTATCTCCTATATAGGTTATGGCAAGCAGGAAATTAAAGCCACTGCCGGAAAGACACTGAAAGTAGTCATGACTCCTGATAATAATGTTATGGAAGAAGTGGTTGTTACCGGTTATGGTACTTTCAAGAAATCGGCATACGCAGGTTCTGCTTCTACTGTGAAGACAGGAGAATTAAAAGATTTACCCGTAGTTTCATTCTCCAGTTTGCTAGAAGGTAATGCTCCCGGAGTACAAGTCACTTCCAGTTCAGGTCAGCCTGGTGCCTCCACTTCTATCCGTATTCGTGGTATGGGTTCTTTCAATGCAAGCAATTCTCCACTATACGTAATCGATGGTGTTCCCGTCCAATCCGGTTCTGTTGCTGCTACCAGCTCCGACTCCGGATTTGACATAATGTCTACATTAAACAACTCGGATATTGAAAATATTACAGTAATAAAAGATGCTGCAGCAGCCTCCCTTTATGGTTCACGTGCTGCAAATGGAGTTATTTTAATCTCCACCAAGAAAGGAAAAAGCGGAAAAGCACAAATTTCATTAAAAGCAGACTGGGGTAGCAATGATTTCGCAATGGATTATCGCCCAGTTATGGGGGGAGAAGAACGACGTGAATATATTTACAATGGATTGATATTATATCAACAACGTAAACTAGCTGATAAAAATCCTAATATATCAGAGGAAGAGCTAATGTCACAAAGTAAAACTTATGCAGATGGGCAAATCGATAAATATGCTCCAATTCCATGGTGTGGTTTCACAGACTGGAATAAAGAGCTTTTCCAAAAGGGACATCATTCTACCTATGAAGCATCACTAGCCGGTGGCAGCGATAAATTTAAATATTACTCTTCTTTATCATATATGAAGCAGAACGGTATTGTACAAGGTTCCGGTTTGGAACGTGTAACAGGGCGTTTGAACGCAGATTTCAGTGCAACAGACAAATTGACTGTAGGCGCCAAGATACTTTTCTCAAATGTAAATCAGAGTGTTTATGACGAAGGATTCACTTATACATCTCCTTTCTATTCCTCACGTAATTGGGCTACTCCTTCAGATCCGGTCTACAATGAAGATGGCAGTTGGAATCGTAAATTTATTCGTAAAGCCAATGACCGCAACCCCAAATTATCAGCTGAATACGATTATAAACATGAAAAAATGCTACGCGCATTCAATACGCTTTATGCCGAATACGAAATCATAAAAAATCTGAAATTCAAAACAACATTCAGTTATGATTACACTACTGTAAAAGGTGAGAAATGGTATGACCCACGTACTTCCAACGGTGAAGATGAAAATGGAGAAGTAGTAAAACGCATAAGAGAATATAAAAAAATGGTATGGAGTAACACCTTAAGCTATTTAACTACTTTCAACAACATTCATCATTTGGACTTTCTTGCCGGATATGAAATTGATGATACCTACAATGACTATTTATCAGGGGAAGCTTACAATTTTACAACTCCCGACAAACATGCCATTAGTAATGGAATGAAAACAGTATCTGTAGGGGGAAGTGATTCAAGGTACAGACTGGTATCCTATTTAAGCCGTTTGAATTACGATTACAAAAATAAATATTATCTAGGAGCTAGTTTTCGTGTTGATGGCAGTTCACGTTTGCACCGTGACAATCGTTGGGGAACATTTTGGTCTGTATCCGGAGCATGGCGTACTATTGAAGAAGAATTTATGCAACCTGTAAAAGATTGGTTGACAGACTTGCGTATAAGAGCATCATACGGTGTAAACGGTACTCTTCCTTCTGATTATTTCGGCTATATGGGATTAAGCTCCATTAGTGGTGGTTACTTGGAGCAACCCGGTATTCAAATGTCCCAAATTGCAAATCCTAATCTGAAATGGGAAACCAATTATAATATGAATATTGGCTTGGATTTTGGTTTTTGGGATCGTCTGAACTTCACGATTGAATATTATACCCGTACAACTAAAAACTTATTAATGGACTGTCCTGTATCCATGACAACAGGATTTAGTAGTTATTTAATGAATATAGGTGAAGTGAAAAATAAAGGTATTGAATTAACTATTAATTCCACTAATATTAAAATAAAAGACTTTAGCTGGAATACAACTTTCAATTTAGGTCATAACTCCAATAAAGTTGTAAAATTAGATGGCGAACAGACACAAATTGTCAGTGGAACCCAAATACACAAAGTAGGAAGTTCTTATCGTACATTCTATGTACAAGAATTTGCGGGCATCAACCTGAAACAGGAAATCCTCTATTCTATACCAATGAATTGGATGAGAACGGAAATTATATAAAAGAAATTACCGAGAACTCTAAAAATGCACAATTCATTCCTTATAAACATGCAGAACCAACTGTTAACGGAGGTATCTCTAATTCATTGCGTTATAAATGGCTTGATTTAAATTTCTTATTCTCCTATCAATTCGGAGGATATTCTTATGATACTTGGGCACAAAAGACAGAACATGGCGGTTACGATTCCTATGCAAACATTCCGACTTATTATCGTGATAGCTGGAAAAAGCCAGGTGATCAAACCAATATAGAAGTATATATGCTGGGTAAATCATCTTCTGTATCAATGCATAAAATAACAAGTAGCCGCCGTATCCACAGTACTGATTATTTCCGCTTAAAAAATATCACATTCGGCATTACGTTACCTAAAGAATGGACAAATAAAATCAATATAGGAAATGTTCGTTTTTATGCATCAGCAAGCAATTTATGGACATGGGCGGCCTATGACAATTATGATCCTGAAGCTGTTAGTGCCGGTAGTGCAACTCAAACCACACCGCCTTTAAAAACCGTTACTTTTGGTCTCAACATCAATTTTTAACCACTAAAAAACAACAATATGAGAACATTACATAATTTTTTATCAATAGTCTTATCCATCGGATTGTTTACTTCATGTGGAAACGATTGGTTGGATTTAGAACCGTCCACACAAATTCCAACAGAAACGAGTATCAAATCTCTCTCCGACATTGATTATTCACTAAACGCCATTTATGCGACAATGCGTAATGCCTATGCGTATTCCGGGCGTTTAATCTACTACGGAGATGTAACAGGAGATGACATGCAAGCTGTACAATCAACTTGTAGAACAGCTCACTATTACCAAATGGATTGGTTACCTGCAAATGGACCAAGTACACACTGGTCATATCTTTATTCCATCATTCAAAACTGTAATGTAATTTTAGACGGCATTGACAATATCGAAATTCTTCCAAACGATGAAGATGAGCATATCTTCCGCAATGATTTGGAAGGACAAGCATTAGCAATACGTGGTCTGGCCCTTTTTGACCTTACGCGCTTCTTCGGATATACTTATTTAAAAGATAACGGAGCCTCTTTAGGAGTACCTATCATCACTTCAGCATCAGCCACTGCCGACAGTAAGCCTTCACGTAACACTGTAGCTGAATGTTATGATCAAATAATCAAAGACTTAAAGAATGCGGCTAGTTTAATGATACCCACATATTCATGGTCAGGTACTAGTTTGAATCAAAAAGATTTATCCTTAAATAAGAAAGGTAAAATCAGTAAATGGGGCACATTAACTTTGTTAAGTCGGGCATATCTGTATATGGGGAAGAACAGTGAAGCTTTACAAGCTGCAGAAGAAGCAATAAAAGGATCGGAAGCCAATAAATACCAATTATGGAATACCGAAGAATATCCCACTGTATGGGGTACGGAAGCCTCCGAAGCAAATCCGGGAGAAATTCTCTTCGAAATAGTCAATACTACTACCGAAAGCCCCGGCAATGAAAGTATGGGATATCTAACTTCTCCAAAAGGATATCAAGATATGTGCATTACAGTCAGTTTTTATCACCATCTGTTAGAAACGCCTAATGATGTACGCATTAAGTTATTAGTTAATCAAGACAAAAAAGTAATGTATTTGAATAAGTATCAACCACAACCTGGAGAAAATATTATGGATGCCAATATTCCTATAGTACGTCTTTCCGAAACTTACTTAAATGCAGCCGAAGCAGCCGTGAAAAACGGAGATGCAACAAAAGCTGCAAAATACCTGAAAGCCATCGCACTCCGAGGAAATCCGGACTATACGATGCCCGCAAAGGTTACCCTTGATGATGTTCTAGAAGAACGCAGGAAAGAACTCATTGGTGAAGGGCACCGCATGTTTGACTTATTACGTAATAACTTACGAGTAACTCGTATTAACGAAACAGACGATATGATGAAAGAGGTAGTGCATTTCGCTGACGAAAAAACATCTATGGATTTCGACAGAAACTATTATCGTACAATATTACCTATTCCTCAAAAAGAAATTAATGCTAATTCTAATATTGTACAAACACCAGAATATCTGAAATAATAGTCAACATAAATTGATAAAATCCAAATCAATAAATCCTTCTCTTTAAGTTAGGGAGTATTATCACTCCCTAACTTAAAGAGAAATTAACTATATAAAATACATAAAGATATGAGAAAATCCTTATTATTATTCATCTTTGCTTCATGTTTATTTAATAGTTGTGATGACACCTTTACCAATGACATAATAACCACCCACCCCAATAATCCACCAAGTAATCGTTCTGCTTTTGATAATTACTTTGATTGGGACCGTATAAATGACATTGAAACTATAAACCCATTTACACATACCATAACTACCATGGGAATTCCATGGAAAAAAGGTAGCAGCAATAATCTAGGAATTCCTTCAACATGGTTAGACGAGAATGCTTCTGATCCAATATATGCAAATCGATATTATTCTAGAGAAAATGGCTGGGAACTCATTTATAGCAATATAACCGAAAGTACTCCTACAAAATATTTTGCTTTATACCACAAATATACAGGATTACTCCGTTTTTTCTTTTATGAAATAGCTTCATCAGCAGGCTTAGGTAGTTCAGAGGCCTTTTGGGGAATCCGTACAGACAAAACTACCAGTCTATTCAACTTTATGGAAGAAATTTCTATACCCATAAATCGTTCAGAAAAATCTTCATATATAGCAAGTACAGAAGGTACATTTTTAGGAAACGAGTTTGTTAGCTCTGGATATAAAGCAAACAATTGGTATGGATTAGAAATAGAGTGTGCTTATGATCCTAGTCTTAATACACAAAGCTTAGCTAATTTCGAAATTAGAGGTTGGGCTGTTAATAAAATAAAAACTACAGGTATGGCTCAAACAAGTGGAGATATCACAGGTACTATCGTAATGAACACCACTAATATTTCTAACTTCAATTTCAATCTTGCCAATACATTCAATAATTCAAAAACTTCTATTGCAGTTAATCAAGAAGGGTTTATTAATACAGTCAGTAAAGAAATTGAAAACGGAATAACTAAGAAAGATTCTTTTTGGAAAAGTATTGGAAACAGTATTAAAGGTGCAACTGTTAGTGGCATTAAAAACGGGTTAAAAGCATTAGTTACGTCAGGAGACTCTGCAGCTGTAAGTGCTTTAAAAGGTCTAGCAGGTTCCATTATTGGCATCAACAAAAGTAAGCTTCAATTGGACAAATTGATCTAAAAATCAATACAAATACACAAATGCAATTTGAAAGTGAACAAACAACAACTGGTTGGGGAAGTATTTCGTCATTTCCAGTAGCAGGAACCACAAACAACAATAATGATGTACCCATTTATAACTTTCCCCTTGGTGTGTGGAATCTAAAAAATCTCCTCAAATAATCAGAAATGTCGAAGGAGAAATCGGAATGTATTATGATGCCGGATATTTTACTTATGAATATGAAGTAGGAGATTACGAAATTCTTGTTAATCCTGTTGTTTCTCAAGAATATAGGGTGTATTCCAAAGCTAATTTACTTTTCAAATCAAACAGTTATGCATCTGCCCTCCTTTTGGCTATATAAATGAAATGAAGTATTATGGGGGAGGTTCCAGCTTTAGCACTGATATTCTAGAAGGGGATTCCAGTGATAAACATTTTCATGCACATTACCCAATAAAAAGGATGATTTACTTATCCATCTTTATGTAGAACTAATAAATAAAAATAATCCAGATATAAAATTCAGCTTCTCAAAATATTTTGCAACTGGAGATATTATAGAAGGAACAAGCAATATAGAAGAAATAGATGATAGAGAAGGCCCCATTACTGAACATTATTAATAGATGTCCTATAAATTTATAATTTTAATATTAAATCAAATCGATGACAAGCAAGACTAATTTTATCAACTACTTTCTTCTTGCATTTACCCTCGCATTCATCAGTTCCGACCTTACTGCCGGAACTCTTGATTTCAAAGACAAAAAGAAAGACAAAGAGAAAAAAGAAGAGTTAACAGCCGATGGTCCATACGTACTGTATCAGCCTGACGGCCAAACCAGAGTAATCAATGTAGATAAGAAAGGGAATATCATTGATACCACTTATACCACATTACCTCAAAACTTTACCCTGCATGTGACAGACCACAAAGGCAGGTTTCCATTTGATGTAAAACTACACCCGGTAAAACGTCCCGGATGGAATTATCCTCAGGCAGACAAAGTTTTTGTCATGTCCGACCCTCATGGAAGGCTGGACTGTGTAATCAGCCTGTTACAAGGCAACCATATCATTGATAAAGACTACAAATGGAGCTTCGGGAAAAACCATCTGATGATTATCGGTGATATTTTTGACAGAGGAAAAGATGTACCGCAAATCTTCTGGCTATTCTACAAACTGGAAGAGGAAGCAGCCAAAGCCGGAGGACACGTATCGTTCATGCTGGGAAATCATGAACGATGGTACTGGCCAATGACCTCCGATACACCAAAGAAAAATATAAAATATTGGCTGAAAAACTAAAGATGAAGTACCCCCGGCTATTCGGTCCTGATACCGAACTGGGCAGATGGTTGGGAACCCGTAACACCATGCAAATGATAGGTAACGACCTATATGTGCATGCCGGACTAGGCAAAGACTTCTATGACAAGAACTTGAGCATCCCCACTGTCAATGAAGAAATGAGCAAAGGACTATTTATGACGAAAAAAGAACGTAAAGAGCTTTCTCCACTCACAGCCTTCCTATATGGAAACAGCGGGCCCATCTGGTATCGCGGACTGGTACGCACCGATGTCAAATACAATCCGCTGGTAAAAGACTCCCTAGAAATGCTTATGGACGTTATAAGGCAAAACACATTATTGTGGGACATACCATTTTCAAAGATATTTCCACTTTCTATAACGGAAAGGTTATCGGAGTAAATGTAGACAATAAAGAAAACCGGGAAAAAAGCGCGGACGTGCCATGCTGATTGAAAATAATCAGTATTTTGTCGTTGGTGACAAAGGTATACAAAGACAATTAGAATAAAGACAATACACCAAATCCTACCGGTGGTTTTCCAAACTCTCCTGACAACTTTCCTATTTGTCAAGAGAGTTTTTCTTTTTCCTTTTTTGCTAGTTTCCTCCTTTTATTTTATACCTTTGTTCCTCATAATAACTAACCTTATAAAACGAAATGAAATCTATCCGAGAACTATACCGCATCGGCACCGGTCCGTCCAGCAGTCATACTATGGGACCGCGCAAGGCTGCTGAAATCTTCTTAGGAAAACATCCCGAAGCCAAAGCTTTTCAAGTTACTCTTTATGGAAGCCTCGCCGCTACCGGTAAAGGACACATGACCGATGTAGCCATTTTAGATACATTGCAACCACATGCGCCTACAGAAATTATCTGGAAAGCCCATGTCTTCTATCCGTTTCATCCCAATGGGATGACTTTCAAATCTTTGAATGAAAAGGAAAAGTGACAGATGAATGGACTGTTTTCAGTGTAGGCGGAGGTGCTCTAGCCGAAGAAGGGCACGACAAAGGCTCAACTCCGGAAATCTATGATATGAACCGTATGAGTGAAATCCTCTACTGGTGTGAACGTACCGGGCGCAATTACTGGGAATACGTCCAGCAATGTGAAGACAAAGACATTTGGGACTATCTGGCAGAAGTATGGAAAACCATGAGAGAAGCCATTGAGCGTGGTTTGGATCAAGAAGGCGTATTACCCGGCCCACTTAATCTGCGCAGAAAAGCCTCCACCTATTATATTAAGGCAAAAGGTTATAAGGACAATCTGCGTTCCCGCGGGTTAGTCTTCTCATACGCTCTGGCAGTCAGTGAAGAAAACGCCTCAGGTGGCAAAATCGTCACAGCCCCTACTTGCGGATCATGCGGAGTGGTTCCGGCTGTACTTATCACTTGCAAAAAAGCCGTGACTTCAGCGATATGCGGATTTTAAGAGCACTGGCTACTGCCGGATTGATAGGAAATATAGTAAAACACAACGCCTCCATTTCCGGAGCCGAAGCCGGTTGCCAGGCAGAAGTAGGAGTGGCCTGTTCAATGGCATCCGCCGCTGCCAGCCAATTATTCGGAGGTAGCCCGGCCCAGATAGAGTATGCAGCCGAAATGGGCTTGGAGCATCACTTGGGAATGACTTGCGATCCGGTATGCGGATTGGTACAAATCCCTTGTATCGAAAGAAATGCCTATGCGGCAGCCCGAGCTCTTGACGCCAATATCTATTCTGCCTTTACAGACGGTAATCACCGTGTATCCTTTGACAAAGTGGTGGAAGTAATGAAACAGACCGGCCATGATCTTCCTTCCTTATATAAAGAAACCAGCGAAGGTGGTCTGGCAAAGGATTACGAGCCGATGGATTAATAACAGGGAAAAGACCGAGAACTGTATTTATAATACATAAAAGGGTGAATCAGAACTCGTTGCGACCATCATTTTCAATGCTGATAATAAAAAGATAGTTCAATTTGTTCCTGATACACCCTCTTATGGCATCATTACTATAATGAGAGATAGTTCCCCTATTACAGAAAAAATCTTTTTTAATCGCTCAACTTCAAGAATCCTCCAAACTGATCAAAGTCTACTTCCAACCCATTTTCCAATGTCAGTTCATATCCCTTGCGGTTACGTTCTATCTTCACCGTTTTATGCCCGTTATAATTAGCCTTCATATATTTAGAAATAGCCTGAGGGATAAAAGTAGAAGGAACCGCCTTGTTCTTGCAATCTATCTCAAGCCACTCTCCCTTTGAATTGAACTCCAATTCAATGCCATCGGCCAATTTTACATCATAGGAAGTGCTCTGAAACAAGTCCTTTTCAATCTTGATATACGCAACTTAGTCTGAGAGAAATGTTTGCCAATCATTTCACGTGCGGCAACAGGAAGCTTATTCACATCGCGGGTCACGACATCGCCCGCCATGGCGAACTGAAGAGAGCATACCAGCATAGCCATTAAAAATAAAATCTTTCTCATAATCTAATTTATTCTTTAGTTAGTTAATGCCATACCAACAACTAACCGCCTAAAAAGATTATGACGCGAAAAATTATTCCTGTATTTTAGATTTAATTAAGGCTGTCTCCCAACATAGGAGGAAGCTCCTCCATATCCTCATTTTTAGATATGCTCATTTTTCCTTCAGGAGTAATAGTGATAGAGAAAGGAATATACAAATCTGTCTGAGGATAACTCACACTGGCAGCCAATATGATATTTTTTCCCTCACGGGTCTTCTCTTCATCAAATACCACGCCCTCCAATATAAAATGACGGAGATGATCAGCACTTACGAATCCTGAGAAACTTTGCTTGGTAAAAGTTTTGGCAAAGACCCGACTCCCATTTTCACGGGAAATTCTAACGACGATACGATTATCGGCAAAAATCCCCAAATCACTTTTGACTGAAGGCAGGGAATCACTGGGAGCACGCTCTATAAACAAATTATATTTTTTTCCGCCACTGACAATATACTGGTCAATACGTGAAACCTGCATACGCTGCAAACCTGTCACATGATCCACACTGTCTATCTGGAACATCAATTGTTCTGCATCAACGGAAGTCTCTTTCTTACCTCCGCAAGCGGCCATTACAACCAGTAAAACGACAAATAAAAAATATATCTGTTTCATCTAAATCTCGATTTCTAGGTGACAAAGTAACAAAAAGTAACGGACACTCACAAGAAAACCTCTATAAAAAGCGAAAACCGGGCAATATCACATTGGCCGGCCTTCAGAGAAAACTAAAAACTAAACTAAATTATTTATTAAGTTAGACTAAACCCAAAAGAAAAGGTTTAATCTCACTTAGAAAAAAAATATTCTTTCTTTGAAAGGCATTCCTACTACAACGCCTTCCAAAAATCCATAAAATTCTTATAAAGCCCATAGCAGACCAACTGATCTTCTTCTTCCAACTCATAATTTTCCTCAAAATGATTCTCCACCTGATGCTCCAATATCGAGATACCCAAACCATTCAGCACTTGCTCCCCTTTTATCAATGCAATGATTTTCATATTGAATTCCGTTTCTAATGACAGATCACTCACCTTATAGCCTACAAAACAAGAAGGAAGTTTGAACTTCATCACATAATGTTCCTCTCAATCTGAAAAGACTCCACATTGACGTGTAAATCCAATAACCGGACCAAACTGCGTGCCGCTTCTTTCTCCGGCGTCAGAATACTATCTAAATTAAAAGCCTCAAGCACGGTCTTATGCACATCATCTACCGCACGGGCATAGATATGTTTCACTCCTTCTTTTTCAGCAGTGCCACCACACGCACAGAAGCACCAAAATTCTCGCCGATAGCAACAATAACCACATCCACATCTTTCAGTGGCAGCACACTGAGCGATTGTTCGTCCGTAGCATCAATAATAAAAGAAGTCGCGATTTTGTCCTTCAACACATCCACACGATGCTCGTTTGTATCCACTCCTATCACCTCATGTCCCAATACGGAAAGCTCTTCGGCCAACACACCGCCGTAATTTCCTAAACCAATAATAATGTATTTCATAACTAGTTGATTATGATGTTATCACTCGGATATTTATATTTTGTTATTTTTTTCTGTTTAATAAGGCTGGATATCAAAGTAAGCACCCCTACTCGTCCGATAAACATCAGAACAATGACAATCAGTTTGCTGTCACTTCCCAAAGTAGGTGTCAGATCCAGGCTTGAACCTACCGTACTGAGTGCCGAAGTACACTCAAAAACCAACGCCATCACTGAAGCCTGCGGCTCTAGAATGCTTAAACTAAAGATACCCGCAAAAACAATCAGCAGATAAAGAATCAATGTGGCATTAGAACGCCGGATGGAATCATGAGATAACTCCCTGTTGAAAATATTAACTTTATCGGCACCTATAAGAATAGCACGCAAGTTCAACATGACTACAGCAAACACATTCACCTTCACACCACCGGCCGTAGACTGCGTACCGCCGCCAATCATCATCAGCACCACCATCAGCAGCAACGTCTGCACACTGAAAGTAGTCATGCCCACACTTGAAAATCCTGCCGTACGGGGACAAGTCGCATTAAAGAAGCCCTGCACCCATTTCTCTGTAACCGTCATTCCCGCAAAAGCATGATTCCATTCGAAAATAACAATGGCCACAGTACCCGTCACTAGCAAGATAGCCGTCATAATCAATACAATACGAGTATTCAGGTTATATAAATGTATTTTACGGATTGTCCTCTTATTCTTTTTGACATAACGGTGATACAAGCGCTTGCTTTCATAAGAAACCGTCTCATACAGATTTACCAGTATCGGGAAACCTATACCTCCCAAAATAATCAGGAAAGAGATAGTGATATATAGCAAGTTATGATTATGAAGTACCAGTTCGTTACCTAAGTTTCCATACAAAGTAGAGAATCCAGCATTGCAAAAGGCAGAGATGGAATGGAAAGCAGAAAAAGCCAATTCCTCTTCAATATCCATACCCATAGTGCCATGTATACTTAAAAAAATAACCCCCATCCCTGCAGCCTCTATCGCCAATGTAAATCCTAATATATATAATAAGGTAGAAAGTAGCGAACTGAGTGACTGAGAGCTTACCATATCACGGACCACCAGCTGATTGTAGAGCGAAGTATTCCCCATAAAAAACATAGCAAAGAAACTGGTCAGAGTCATGACTCCCAAACCGCCGATTTGTATCAACATGATAATGATGAACAACCCCTCGGGCGTGAATGTAGAAGAAACATCGACCGAGACCAACCCCGTGACACAAGTGGCACTGGTAGCGGTAAACAGAGCATCGATAAAAGAAATACCATGATAAGTGGCACGCGGAAGCATCAGTAACGCCGCCCCTATCAGAATAAATATGAGAAAACTAGATGCAAAGATCAAAGATGGATTGGTGCGCCTGCCCAGCAGCCGGACTATCCCATTAGACAATTGCAACAGTGAAAGCAAAGTGAGCAGCACCACATGATATAAACGGCTGTGGAAAAAAGACCAGAAATCATGAATTCCCCCTTGCACCTCCGGTTCATGGAAAATAACCGGAATCAAAGTCAGATAAAGCATCAGACTCAGTAGCCACGCCAGTCCCCGGTACTTCTGCTTCGTGTCCGAGTAATTTAATAAAAGATGCAGGGAAATATCAACCAGAAAAACAATCCAGACAAAATGATACAGCATGTTTATCACCTCCATTTCTTCAAAAGAAATAAGAAATCCATGCTCATAAACCAATGTAAGGATTAACAAAGCCGACATCATATAAGTTATCCCGTCCATCCATTTCAGCAATCGCTCTATGTACGGTTTTACTAACTTCTTACGATAAATAAATAGTTTGTGTAAAGGTTCCATGTCGATATTATCTTGCATTAACAGAAAACAAACTTAATCAAAATATTCACATCTCTGTCTATAATAACAAATAACTTCGCATTTTTACTCTGACAGCCCCTTTTTTTATTGTTCCCGACAAAAAAGTAGTTGAAAATTAGTAAGGAATACTTTTTTTTACCTAATTTTGACCGCAAAACTATTAAATTGAAAGATTATGAGCACAAAACAAAAACGTTTTATCTTACCAGAGGATGAAATTCCTAAATACTGGTACAACATACAGGCAGACATGAAGACCAAACCCATGCCGCCGTTGAATCCCAAAACCAAAGAAGCGCTGAAACCGGAAGACCTCTACCCCATTTTTGCTAAAGAACTTTGCAAACAGGAATTAAACCAGACAGACGCATGGATTGAAATCCCTGAAGCAGTGCGTGAAATGTACAAATACTATCGCAGCACACCATTGGTACGTGCCTACGGACTGGAAAAAGCACTAGGGACTCCCGCACATATTTATTTCAAAAATGAAAGTGTCAGCCCCATCGGCTCCCACAAACTGAACTCGGCTCTGGCCCAGGCATATTATTGCAAAGAAGAAGGTGTAACCAATGTCACGACAGAAACCGGTGCCGGACAATGGGGCGCTGCTCTATCGTATGCCGCAAAGGTATTCGGACTGGAAGCTGCCGTTTATCAAGTAAAAATCAGCTATAATCAAAAACCCTATCGCCGTAGCATCATGCAGACATTCGGAGCAACGGTCACCGCCTCTCCATCCATGTCTACCCGTGCTGGCAAAGATATCATTACCCGTAATCCCAATTATCAAGGTTCACTGGGAACGGCCATTTCCGAAGCTATCGAACTGGCAATGAGCACTCCCAACTGTAAATATACACTAGGGTCGGTATTAAGCCATGTCACACTGCATCAAACGGTTATCGGTCTGGAAGCCGAAAAGCAAATGGAAATGGCAGGCGAATATCCCGACATGATTATCGGTTGCTTTGGTGGTGGTTCCAATTTTGGAGGAATCTGTTTCCCCTTTATGCGCCACACTATCCTGAATGGAAAACAAACCCGATACATTGCTGCCGAACCGGCTTCGTGTCCGAAACTGACCCGTGGTAAATTCCAGTATGACTTTGGCGACGAAGCCGGATATACCCCGCTGCTGCCCATGTTTACACTGGGGCATAATTTCTCTCCGGCCAATATCCATGCGGGAGGTCTCCGTTATCACGGTGCAGGTGTCATCGTTTCACAATTATTGAAAGATAATTTGATGGAAGCTGTTGATATCCAGCAATTAGAATCCTTCCAGGCTGGTTGTTTGTTCGCACAAGCAGAAGGAATCATTCCGGCTCCCGAATCGTGCCATGCCATCGCTGCTGCCATACGCGAAGCGAATCAATGCAAAGAATCCGGCGAAGAAAAAGTGATCCTGTTCAACCTTTCAGGTCACGGACTGATTGATATGCCTCATACGACCAATATCTGGCAGGTAACTTGATGAATTATGAGTAAAAGACGAAGATATCCAGAAGAACCTGGATGAAATAAAAGACATGTAATCAGGGTATAAAATAACTGAAGGATACGGAAAGGATATATTATCCTATAACTACGGCAAACTAAACAGTTGTATCCTTCAGGTTAAAGATTCTTTTACTGATAACTTCTATCTCCCAAGCTTGCGGAGTTAACTCCATAGCCTTTGGAGTTATCTCCATAAGCTTGGGAGTTAACTCCAAAGACTATGGAGATAGAAATAATGCGTTCAATCAGGTTTAGACATAAAATAAAAAAGGCTTAACCATACACATGAAAACACAAATCATTCCCACCTACAGGTTTACTATTAAAAGCATCACCACATCTCACTCAAGCACAGGCTATAATTCAAAGCTGCGAAGCATTTTAATTTCATCCTCCAAATGGTATCATCGGGAGTTTCAAGAATAACAGGCATATCGTTAAAACGGGAATCCTGCATGAAACGGCGAAAGAAATCAATACCAATCAGCCCCTTTCCGATACTGTCATGACGGTCTACCCGGCTGCCCAATGGTTTCTTTGAGTCATTCAAGTGAATGGCACACAAATAGTTTCCCCCCACGACTTCATCAAACTCGGTAAAGACCCAGTCATATTCATTCGCAATATCATAACCGGCGGTATAGGTATGGCAAGTATCCAGACAGACTCCCACACGAGATTTATCCTCCACCTTATCTATAATATATCTCAAATGCCAGAATTCATTTCCCACATTACTTCCCTGTCCGGCTGTATTCTCAATCACAGCAGTCACACCGGTCGTCTTATCCAAAGTCATATTGACAGACTCGGCAATCCTGTCCAGGCACTTCTCTATTGATATCTTGTTCAAATGACTTCCGGGATGAAAATTCAGCATTTTCAATCCTAACAACTCACAACGCCGCATTTCATCCAAGAATGCCGCACGACTCTTTTCCATCCCCTCCCTATCAGGATGTCCCAAGTTTATCAGATAACTGTCATGAGGAAGAATATACCGGATATCAAAACCTTCTTTCTCACAGTTTTCTTTAAACAGAGTAATACTCTCGACAGACAAAGGTTTTGCAACCCATTGCCGCTGATTCTTTGTAAAAAGAGCGAATGCGTCCGCTCCTATCCCTAATGCATTAACGGGGGCCATTTCTACGCCCCCGCTTACGGATACATGTGCACCTATTTTTTTCATTCTCTTTCCATTATTGACAGACACAAAGATACAGAGAATAAGTTAGAAATTATATTGTGCACTCAAGTTTATACGGTTTGCCTCACGGTTCACATCATTAAAATTCTCTCTCCAGCCATGCAGATATTCCACACCCACCTGCAGGTTATGGCTTATATTCCAAAACACATTAGCGACCAGATACTGACCTTTTTTATACTGGGTTTCATTAAAGTGAGCATAGCAATCTTCCGTAAACAGGCGTGACTGGCTATACGTAGCCGATGCGAATACCCGTTTCGAGAAATTATACTGTAATCCGACATACCATCCTTTCATGGGAAGTACCTGCATGCGCCCGGACTCGTCGGCCAAAGGAACGATATCTACATTCAAGTTACTGATATCATTCAAATATTGAGCAATACCTTTACCATAAGTATATTGTCCGTAAAGCTGGAAATTATCCAGTCTTGCTGTTCCCGATGCCTGTATCCCCCAACCGGTCAATGACTTTGCCTTATTATTCACTTGATCCTCATAAGTCATACTTCTCAAGATTCCTCCCACACGTATATGGCTCGCTTTCGCCCAGGAATACTGCACATAAGCAGGAATATCCGGCATCCGCTGCTTACCGATTCTCACATCTTTTGCCGGAGTTCCGTCTACTGAAGGCATTTCCACACCGACACCCACTTTCAAACCTTTAATCAAATTAGCTTCATAACGCAACTGGGTGGCCCGATAGAAAGTCATCCCGTCAGGTCCTTGAAAATCAATAGTCGGAGGAGCTGCGGCAAGATCCATAAACAATCCGGTATCATACCCCATGGTAAACCCCAAGAAAGATAAATAAGCATTCTGCAATTCAAAAGTCTTTCCACTTCCACGGAAGTTTCCGGCTGTATAAACGATGAAGTTGCCCAAATGCTTGGTTCTCCCCACCAATTTTAAAAAGATAGTGGAAGTGCTTGCATCCATCTGGAACTGATTACGGACAGCAGTGGATCCCGGTTGCGGAATGAGTGCAGGGATAAAGTCAACGTCATCCACTATCCCATTAAAATCATATTCCATTGTAGTTTTCAAATAACCACCGATACCCAATGCAAACTTTCCCTGTTGGTCAGTAAGTAAAAAACGAGGGGCACGGGGATCATGGAAATGCGGACGTTGCGTTTCTTCAAATACATTGATTAATTCCTCCTTGCCATTTTTATCTTTTGAGATAATAACAACAGGTCCCGGTCCTTCCAACTCCGGATAAAGATCTTTTTGTTGCGCAAACATCGGCGTAACAATCATTGCGCCCAGCATAAGGCAACTCATTGATTTAAAGATAGTTTTCATAAAAGTTAAGTTTAGGTAAATAGTCTATTCAATGGACTATGAACAAAAAGTTTAGAAAAAAGTTTGGGAAATGTTTGCAAATTCAAAAAAAGTCACTACCTTTGCACCCGCAATCGAGAGAGAAATCCTCGATAAAAAGGATGGCCCGTTCGTCTATCGGTTAGGACGCAAGATTTTCATTCTTGAAAGGGGGGTTCGATTCCCCCACGGGCTACCTTTTTTAAAGAGACAAAGTTTGACTTTGTCTCTTTTTTGTTATACACCTCCGTTTGACTATTTTCACACTCCCTATACCTTCTAAGTTAATTATTTTCACTATATTTGTTAGCTTTTTTAGACAGACAGATAATTACAGATTTTAAACGATAAAGACTCATGAGTGAAGAAATTAAGAATACTTCCACAGAGTACTCTGCGGATAGTATTCAGGTACTTGAAGGGTTAGAGGCAGTGCGTAAGAGACCGTCCATGTATATTGGCGATACCAGCGAGAAAGGTCTCCACCATTTAGTATACGAAGTTGTTGACAACTCTATTGACGAAGCACTGGCCGGATTTTGTACCCAAGTTGACGTAGTGATAAACGAAGATAACTCCATCTCTGTTACAGACGATGGCCGTGGTATTCCGGTAGATATTCATGAGAAAGAAGGCGTGTCAGCGCTTGAAGTCGTATTGACCGTGCTCCATGCAGGAGGTAAATTCGACAAAGGCTCTTACAAGGTTTCAGGAGGTTTGCACGGCGTAGGTGTATCCTGTGTAAACGCACTTTCCACTTACCTGAGAGCAGAAGTCCGCCGCGATGGAAAAGTCCACATGCAGGAATTCTCCTGTGGTAAGCCACTTCATTCTATCGAAGTGATCGGCGAGACAGATGTGACCGGTACAACCATCATGTTCAAACCGGACGGAAGTATCTTCTCCGTGACCGAGTATAAGTACGAGATTTTAGCTGCACGTCTGCGCGAGCTGGCATTCCTGAATGCAGGCATCACACTTAGCCTGACAGATAAACGCGTCGTAAAGGAAGACGGCAGCTACAAATCTGAAATATTCCGTTCGGAAGAAGGGTTGAAAGAATTCGTTCGCTACATCGACCGCTCCAAAGAGCAACTGATCCCGGATGTGATCCACATCGTTACGGAAAAGCAGGGTATTCCGGTCGAAGTCGCCATGACTTACAACACTTCATTCAACGAAAGCGTATTTTCGTATGTAAACGATATCAACACCATAGAAGGAGGTACTCACCTGGCCGGTTTCCGCCGCGGTTTGACCCGTACACTAAAAAAATATGCCGACGACTCCAAGCTGCTTGAAAAAGCAAAGGTTGAAATCTCCGGCGGACGACTTCCGCGAAGGTCTGACAGCGGTCATCTCTATTAAAGTGGCAGAGCACAGTTCGAAGGGCAGACCAAGACAAAGTTGGGAAACAACGAAGTAACCGGTGCCGTAGACCAGGCTATCGGCGAAGCATTGGGCTACTACCTGGAAGAA
>ENA-OQER01000293-OQER01000293.1-human-gut-metagenome-genome-assembly--contig:-NODE-293-length-28262-cov-2.120562_pt1 | contig 28262 bp, 32 predicted proteins | sample MGYA00242797_ERZ504639 | MGnify/ENA primary metagenome ERZ504639 (study PRJEB26092, sample SAMD00036306) | human gut metagenome | host: Homo sapiens | study: EMG produced TPA metagenomics assembly of...
TTCTTGCGATTTGTGCTTGCGTTGTGCATAAGTTGCTGTAATGGGGAGGTCGCAGAAGAGCGGGATATTCTATTCGCACACACTCAAGGCCGTTCGGCCAAGCTTACGGTCTCGAACAGAATATCCCGCTCTTCTGCTCGCTTTCGTACATTTCGTTGTGTCTTGCATAAAAGAAAAGAAAACTTACTTAAGTTGAACTCAGCGTAGCTGGAGAGGCGGCGGGGTCTGTTTCAGACCGTAAAGACTTGGCCTGAGCGGCCTGGAGCGTGTCGGGAATAGACCCGCCACCTCTCCAGCGGAACTTACTATACAAAAGCAAGTAAATTATTGAAAAACCTAGAAGTTGCAGGCAGGGGAGGGATTACTGGCCGCCGGCGAAGCTAGTTGGCGCCAGGCTTCGTAGATGGCGATGGATGCGCAGTTGGTGAGGTTCAGGGAACGCAGGCTTGGACGCATCGGCAGACGCACCTGTTCGGCCACGTGCGGACCGGCCATAATATCCATCGGATCGGGAATATTGCCTGGCTCCGGGCCGAACAGCAGAATGTCAGTCGGCTTGTATTCGATGTCGGTATACAGTTTGGTGGCGTGCGCGGTGAACGCGATGATGCGCGAATTCGGCATGGATTCCACTAGGTTCTCAAAATTCGGGTGCAATACCACGTGGGCCATGTCGTGGTAGTCCAGTCCGGCACGGCGCAGTTTCGTATCGCGCAGATTGAATCCGAGCGGCTCCACCAAATGCAGGATCGTGCCGGTCACCGCGCATAGGCGGATTGCCGAACCGGTGTTGCCCGGAATGCGGGGGGAGTAATAGCACAGGTGGGGCGTGGAGGTTTCGGCTTTTGCCGCGTCTTCGGCCGACAGCATCGCGTCGATTACGGAAATCGGATTGCCGTGCGCGTCGGTCACGAGTTCGTCCGGCCCATAATTCGACTTGCGGTAGCCGTATTCGAACATTTTCTCGACTTTGGCTTCCTCTGCGGTTGCGCCTTGCGCGTCATTGGTATGCTCTTCGTTCGTCATGAATGCAAGATAGGTACGATGAACGACACGAACGAGCCTAATACCGAAATTGAAAACGCCGAAGCTGTGGCGGACGCGCTTGCCGAATGGTGGCATGCTTCGCGCGTGACCTGCCATGGCGTTTCGGCCGCACTGCTGCGTGGGGCGTGCTTGTCTCCGAAGTGATGAGCCAGCAGACGCAGATGAGCCGTGTGGTACCGTATTGGAACGATTGGATGGAACGCTGGCCTGATGCGGTCGCGCTTGCCGATGCCGCGAAAGCGGATGTGATCACGGCTTGGGGCAGGCTCGGCTATCCGAGACGCGCCTTGCGATTGCAGGAATGCGCCCGCGTGGTCGCTTCCGATTACGATAACAAGCTGCCGCGTACGTACGATGAGTTGCTGGCATTGCCAGGTATCGGCGATTATACGGCCAGCGCGGTGATGAGTTTCGCGTTTGGTGAGCGCATCGCGGTGGTGGATACGAATATTCGCAGGGTGCTTTCGAGGGTTTTTCTTGGCGAGGAGTCGCTTGGCGGCGCCGCAAGACCTGCGGAACGTGCGTTGGCGAAGCAGATGTTGCCGCAGGATGATGCCTCAAAATGCAGACGGTTCGACCGTCCTTCAGTGGTGTGGAATCAGTCCGTTATGGAATTGGGTGCGACCGTCTGCACGGCAAAGGCTCCGTTGTGCGAGGCGTGCCCTGTTTCGGGACATTGCGTGTTTTTGCATAATGGTCGTCCGGGATTGGGGGGAACGTCGCACGCGGCCGCGTCAACGTTTCCAAGGTACGGATCGTCAGGTGCGTGGGCTGGTGCTGAATGCGCTGCGCAATCTGCCGGAAGGTGCGAATCGCCCTTAATCGCCAAGTCGCTTGAACGACTGTGGGACGACCATATCCAGCTTGATCGGTGCATCGCATCGTTGGATGAGGATGGTCTTATCGAAATCCTGCCGAATGCGGATGTGCGTCTTCCGGTATGAAAGGAAGAATGCCGACGTTCTTTGGATGTGCGCACGCTAGACTGTGAGATCATGGCACAGAAGACGTCCTCGAAATCCGGCAAGAAACGTTCGAAAAAACAGCAGGCGATATTTCGTCGCCGTCGCATCGTCGTCGGCATCGCTGCGATAGTGCTGATTTCTTTTCTGGTGTTTTGCCTGTACTCCCTGTCGAGGGGGATTGTCGCGGTGAATCGTGAGATTCATCATGCGGACGTGTATGCGATTTCCCGTAAGGAAGTGCCGTCCCCGACCAAGGAGAAGAAAAGCGGGGTGCCGGATTGCGATGCGTCCAATGTCGCGCTTTCGTTGACTCCTGCGGCGTCAAGTTTCGGTGTGGGCGATTCGATGGATTTCACTACGGACGTCAAATATGACGGTTCCAGCAAGGTTGGTTGCTTGGTTGATGTGTCGGCTTCCAGCGTGGTGTTGACGATCAAATCGGGCGATGATGTGGTTTGGAAGTCGAATGTGTGCCCCGTTGACACCGACTATCGTCTGTTGGCGAAGGGCGACGAGATCAAACAGACGATCACCTGGCCGGGAACGCGTACTGGCGGCGAATGCGTGGAGGATCAATCCACCCTGCCGAAGGTGGATCGTGGCGTGTATTCGGCGCAGCTTTCGATTGAAGGGCATCCCAAAGCGAAGTCCGATCCGGTCGGCGTCACTATTGAATAAAAATCTATAGGATATGTTATTCTCATGACTTTGCGTACATGCGTGTCATATAGCGGGCACGCTGACAAGGAAGAAGCGCCCGCGTACTAGGCATATGGTGGCCAATGGGAGCGCTTCCGGGGAAACATATCGAAACGATTTAGCGAGCGATAAGGAACGTCCATTGGCTGAGGCTACGACGAACACCACCACCATCATCGCACGCGCCGACCAGCACGATATTGATCTGCACAAGGCGTCGGACCGTGTGAACTTCGGCTCCATCCGCGAGCCCATTGATGTACCTACCTGTTGGGTGTACAGACTGACAGCTTCGACTGGCTCATCGGCAACGAGCGCTGGCAGAAGCGTGTCGAGGAGGATCTGGCGAACGGCACCAACACCGTGTCCCACACCTCCGGTCTTGATGAGGTCTTCCAGGAGATCTCACCGATCGAGAACTTCGCTCAGACCATGAGCCTGACCTTCTCCGATCCGTATTTCGAGAACCGCGCCACACCGTGCAGGAGTGCAAGGAGAAGGATTACACCTACTCCGCGCCGCTGTATGTGAACGCTGAATTCGAAAACGGCGACACCGGCGAAATCAAGTCCCAGACCGTGTTCATGGGCGATTTCCCGCTGCAGACCCCGCACGGCACCTTCATCATCGGTGGTACCGAGCGAGTGATCGTGTCTCAGCTGGTGCGTTCTCCGGGCGTGTACTTCGACCGTAGCCAGGATTCGCACTTCCGACAAGGAAGTCTTCGGCGCGAAGATCATCCCGAGCCGTGGCGCATGGCTTGAGTTCGAGATCGACAAGCGTGACGTGCTTGGCGTGCGCGTGGACCGCAAGCGCAAGCAGTCCGCCATCGTGTTCCTCATGGCCATCGGCATGACCAAAGACGAGATCGCCGACGCTTCAAAGATTACCCGCTGGTCATGGACGCGCTCGCCAAGGAGACCGTGCAGACCCAGGACGAGGCTCTGACCGATCTGTACCGCAAGATCCGCCCGGCCGACACCCCGACGCCGGAAGCTGGCCGCAACCTGCTGGATTCCTTCTACTTCAACACCAAGCGTTACGATCTGGCCCGCGTTGGCCGTTACAAGATCAACCGCAAGCTTGGTCTGGAAAAGGATGTCAACGATCGCAGCCTGTCTCGCGAAGACATCATCTCCACCATCAAGTACCTGGTCACCCTGCATGCCGGCGACACCAAGTTCCCGGGCAAGCGTGACGGCCAGGATGTGGATCTGCGCGTGGACGTCGACGATATCGATCATTTCGGCAACCGTCGTATCCGCCAGGTCGGCGAACTGATCCAGAACCAGCTGCGTACCGGTCTGAGCCGTATGGAGCGTGTGGTCCGCGAACGTATGACCACCCAGGATCCGGAGGCCATCACCCCGCAGTCCCTGATCAACATTCGTCCGGTGAACGCCACCATCAAGGAGTTCTTCGGAACTTCCCAGCTGTCGCAGTTCATGGATCAGAACAACCCGTTGGCAGGCGTCACCAACAAGCGTCGTCTGTCCGCTCTGGGCCCTGGCGTCTGTCTCGTGACCGCGCATCCATGGAAGTGCGAGACGTGCACCCGTCCCACTTCGGCCGTATGTGCCCGATCGAATCTCCTGAAGGTCCGAACATCGGTCTTATCGGTTCTCTGGCAACCTTCGGCCGCATCAATCCGTTCGGCTTCATCGAGACCCCGTACCGTAAGGTCATCAACGGCCATGTGACCGACGAGGTCGAATACATGACCGCAGACCGCGATGCCGAGCACGTGATCGCACAGGCCAACCAGGAACTCGACGAGAACGGCAACTTCGTCAAGAAGCAGGCTCTTGCCCGAGTCGGCGAAGAGGAAGCAGTCGATGTGCCCGTCAGCTCCGTTGACTACATGGACGTTTCCCCGCGTCAGATGGTTTCCGTCGGCGCCTCCCTGATTCCGTTCCTGGAGCACGATGAGCCACCGAGCGTTGATGGGTACCAACATGCAGCGTCAGGCAGTGCCGCTGATCGAATCCGAGCGCCCGCTCGTGGGCACCGGTGCCGAATGGCGTGCGGCCGTCGATTCCGGCGATGTCATTCTGGCTGAGAAGCCGGGTGTGGTGACGTATGTTTCCGCCGACATCATCCGTGTGATGAACGACGACGGCACCACCAGCTCCTACAAGCTGGCCAAGTTCCTGCGTTCCAACCAGACCACCTGCTACAATCAGGTTCCGCTGATCCACGACGGCGAACGTGTGGAAGCCGGTACCGTGCTTGCCGATGGTCCGGCCACCCAGAAGGGCGAAATGGCACTGGGCAAGAACCTGCTCATCGCCTTCATGCCGTGGAACGGCTACAACTACGAGGATGCTGTGATCATCTCCCAGCGTCTCGTGCAGGACGACACCCTGAGCTCCATCCACATCGAGGAATATGAGATCGACGCCCGCGAAACCAAGCTGGGTGCCGAAGAGATCACCCGCGATCTGCCGAACGTCGGCGAGGACGCGGTGGCCAACCTCGACGAGCGTGGCATCATTCGCATCGGTGCCGAGGTCGAAGCCGGCGACATTCTGGTGGGCAAGGTCACCCCGAAGGGCGAGACCGAGCTGACTCCGGAAGAGCGTCTGCTCCGCGCCATCTTCGGCGAGAAGAGCCGCGAGGTGCGTGACACCTCGCTGCGCGTGCCTCACGGCGAAACCGGTACTGTGATCGCCGTCAAGGAGATCACTCGCGAGGATGCCGAGGAAGACGGCGACGAGCTGCCGAACGGCGTGAACCAGATGATCCGCGTCTACATCGCGCAGCATCGTAAGATCACCCAGGGCGACAAGCTGTCTGGCCGCCACGGCAACAAGGTGTTATCTCCCGCATTCTGCCGGAAGAGGATATGCCGTTCCTTGCCGACGGTACTCCGGTCGACATCATGCTGAACCCGCTGGGCGTGCCTTCTCGAATGAACCTTGGCCAGGTGCTGGAACTGCACTTGGGCTGGATCGCGCACGCCGGCTGGGACATCTCCCTTGATCCGGATGCCGAATCCGCTTGGAAGAAGTACATTCCGCAGGGCGCCGAAAAGGGCGAGCCGGGCACTCCGGTGGCAACTCCGGTGTTCGACGGCGTTCGTCCGGAAACCATCAAGGGCCTGCTGTCCTGCACCCTTCCGGATCGCGACGGCAACAAGCTGGTCGGCGACGACGGCAAGGCTGTGCTGTTCGACGCCGTACCGGCGAACCGTATCCGAAGCCGATCTCCGTTGGCTACATGTACATGCTGAAGCTGCACCACCTGGTCGACGACAAGATCCACGCGCGTTCCACTGGCCCGTACTCCATGATCACCCAGCAGCCGTTGGGCGGTAAGGCTCAGTTCGGTGGCCAGCGTTTCGGCGAGATGGAAGTGTGGGCCCTCGAGGCCTATGGCGCCGCCTACACGCTGCATGAAATGATGACCACCAAGTCCGATGACGTCGACGCCGCGTGCGTGTCTACGGCGCCATCGTGAAGGGCGACAACCTGCCGCCGGCAGGCATTCCGGAATCCTTCAAGGTGCTGCTTAAGGAAATGCAGTCCCTGTCGCTGAACGTCGAAGTGCTCAACGCCGAAGGCGTGGCCATCGACATGAAGGACGAGGACGACGATCCGTCTACTTCCTCCGACGATTTGGGCTTCAACATTGGCGCACGTCCTGACGCGGCCGCCAAGGAAGACCAGGTTGTGGAAGAACCTGAATTCCAGTGATCCCAAGGCTGTCGCGTTGCCTGACAGCGCGGCGCGACCAGCCTGATGAAACGTGATTAAGCATTAAGAATCGATAGACAGGACAATAGAGCGCTGGACGTCAACGCATTTGACAAACTGAGGATTGGCCTGGCCACCGCCGACGACATCCGTAACTGGAGCCACGGCGAGGTCAAGAAGCCTGAAACCATCAACTACCGTACCCTGAAACCGGAGAAAGACGGCCTGTTCGGCGAGCAGATCTTCGGACCTACCCGCGACTGGGAATTGCGCCTGCGGCAAGTACAAGCGCGTGCGCTTCAAGGGCATCGTCTGCGAACGCTGCGGTGTGGAAGTCACCAAGAGCCGTGTTCGTCGTGAGCGCATGGGCCATATCGAGCTTGCCGCTCCGGTGACCCACATCTGGTTCTTCAAGGGTGTTCCGTCCCGTTTGGGCTACCTGCTGGACATCGCTCCGAAGGATCTGGAAAAGGTCATCTACTTCGCCGCCTACATGGTCACCAGCGTCGATGAGGAACAGCGTCATGAGGATCTTCCTGGTCTGCAGGACGAGTTCGACAACGATATCGCCAACCTGGAGAAGCGTCGCAACGCGGAAATCGAAGAGCGTGCCAAGAAGGTCGAAGCCGATCTGGCTGAACTTGAGGCCGAAGGCGAAGCCAAGGGCTCCGCACGCGCCAAGCTGCGCAACAGCGCCGAGCGTGAAATGGCCGCCATCCGCGTTCGTTTCGACGAGCAGATCCAGCGTCTGAGCGCCGTGTTCGACCGCTTCAAGAACCTGAAGCCGGGCGACATGGAAGGCGACGTCGACCTGTGGCGCGAAATGGAAGACCGCTACGGCGACTACTTCGAAGGCTGCATGGGCGCCGAAGCCATCAAGAAGCGCTTGCAGGACTTCGATCTTGAGGCCGCTTCCAAGCAGCTGCGTGAGGAAATCGACACCGGCACCGGACAGCGCAAGGCCCGCGCCTGAAGCGTCTGAAGGTCGTCAACGCCTTCCTGACCACCGGTAACAAGCCGGAAGCATGGTGCTCGACGTGATCCCGGTCATTCCGCCGGATCTACGCCCGATGGTGCAGCTCGACGGTGGCCGTTTCGCCACCTCCGATCTCAACGACCTCTACCGTCGCGTGATCAACCGTAACAACCGTCTGAAGCGACTGATCGAGCTCGGCGCTCCTGAAATCATGCTCAACAACGAGAAGCGCATGCTTCAGGAAGCAGTCGACTCCCTGTTCGACAACGGTCGTCGTGGCCGCCCGGTCACCGGCGCTTCGAACCGCCCGCTGAAGTCCCTGAGCGACATGCTCAAGGGCAAGCAGGGTCGTTTCCGTCAGAACCTGCTCGGTAAGCGTGTTGACTACTCCGGCCGTTCCGTGATCGTGGTCGGTCCGTCCCTGCGCATGCACCAGTGCGGTCTGCCGAAGCCGATGGCCCTCGAGCTGTTCAAGCCGTTCGTCATCAAGCGCCTTGTCGACTCAACTATGCCCAGAACATGAAGAGCGCCAAGCGTCTCGTGGACCGCGGAGACTCCGAAGTGTGGGGCGTGCTCGAAGAGGTCATCGCCGAGCATCCGGTGCTCCTGAACCGTGCACCTACGCTGCACCGTCTGGGTATTCAGGCATTCGAGCCGATCCTGGTGGAAGGCAAGGCCATCCACCTGCCGCCGCTTGCCTGCGCCGCATTCAACGCCGACTTCGATGGCGACCAGATGGCAGTCCACCTGCCGCTGTCCGCTGAAGCCCAGGCTGAAGCACGCTCCCTGATGATGGCTTCCGACAATATTCTGAAGCCGGCTGACGGCCACACCGTGACCATGCCGAGCCAGGATATGATCCTCGGTCTGTACTACCTGACCACCGTCATCGACGCGCCAAGGGCCAGGGCCGCGTGTTCTCCTCGCTGGAAGAGGCCGAAATGGCCCTCGACAAGCATGAGATCGACATGCAGGCCAAGGTGCTTATCCGCCTTCCGGAAGACTTTGTGCTGCCGAAGGGCTGGGAGCCGAGCGAAATCGAAGTCGTCGATCCGGAACCGGGCAGCCCGGCCGTGGTGAAGGAAGAGCGCTTCCATGATGGTTCCGTGCTTTTCGCAACCTCCTATGGCCGTATTCTGTTCAACAGCACGCTGCCGGTGGATTACCCGTTCGTGAACGATCAGGCTCCGAAGAAGCGTCTGAGCAAGATCGTCGACGACATCGCAACCCGTTACTCCACCGCACAAGTGGCGGCAACGCTGGACGCGCTGAAGGATATGGGCTTCACCCGCGCACCGTGGTCCGGTGTGTCCTTCGCGTTCTCCGACGTTATCCAGCCGTCCGAGCGCGACGAGTACATCGAGAAGTACGAAGCCGAAGCCGACAAGGTCAACGAGAACTACGAAATCGGTATGCTCACCGAAGAGGAGCGCCGTCAGGAACTCATCGACTGTGGACCAAGTGCACCAGCGAGGTTTCTGAGGCGTCGAGGAACACTTCGATTCCAAGAACAACCTGGCTATCATCGTGCAGTCCGGTGCACGAGGAAACATGATGCAGATCAACCAGATCGCAGGCATGCGAGGCCTCGTGGCTAACCCGAAGGGCGAGATCATTCCTCGACCGGTGAAGTCCAACTACCGTGACGGCCTGTCCGTGCTGGAATACTTCATCTCCCAGCACGGTGCACGTAAGGGTCTGGCCGATACCGCACTGCGTACCGCAGAGTCTGGCTACCTGACCCGTCGTCTGGTGGACGTTTCCCAGGACGTAATCGTGCGCGAAGAGGATTGCGGCACCAAGCGTGGCCTGACGATGAAGGTCGGTGAGCGTGATGCTGAAGGCAACCTGCATCTGGTCAAGGCCGCCGATGGCGGTCCGTACTCCCGTCTGCTCGCAACCGACGTGATCGATCCCGCCGACGGCGAGACCGTGCTGTACAAGGCCGGTGACGCGCTGTCCATGGACGTGCTCAACGATCTTGTTGCCCACGACGTGGAAGAGGTCAAGGCCCGTTCCGTGCTTACCTGCGAATCCAAGCGTGGCGTGTGCGCCAAGTGCTATGGCTGGTCGCTGGCCACCAACAAGCTGGTGGATGTCGGCGAGGCCGTTGGCATCGTGGCCGCACAGTCCATCGGCGAGCCTGGTACCCAGCTGACGCTGCGTTCCTTCCACTCCGGTGGCGTTGCTTCCGCATCCGATATCACCCAGGGTCTCCCTCGTGTTACTGAGCTTTTCGAAGCCCGTACTCCGAAGGGTGAGGCCCCGATTGCAGAGTTCGCTGGCGTGGTCAAGGTGGAAGACACCGAGCGCGGCCGTCAGGTCATCCTGAAGCCGGACGACGATTCCGTCGAGCCGATCGCCTACCCGGTGACCCGTCGCGCCCCGATGATGGTCAAGGACGGCGATCATGTCGAAGCCGGCACCCAGCTGATCGAAGGCTCCGTCGATCCTAAGAAGATCCTGCGCATCCTCGGCCCGCGTGCTGCCAGGTGAACATTGTGGAGGAAGTGCACACCGTGTACCGCTCCCAGGGCGTGGATATCCACGATAAGCACATCGAGGTCATCGTGCACCAGATGCTGCGTCGTATCACGGTGATCGATTCCGGCGATACCGACCTTCTTCCGGGTGACTGGTGGATCAGGCCCGCTTCAAGGCCGCCAATATGAGGCCGTGAAGGAAGGTGGCAAGCTGCTGCCGGTCGTCCGGAGCTGATGGGCATCACCAAGGCCTCGCTGGCAACCGATTCCTGGCTGTCCGCGGCTTCCTTCCAGGAGACCACCCGCGTGCTTACCGAAGCCGCTCTGAGCCAGAAGGTCGATGACCTCAAGGGCCTCAAGGAGAACGTCATCATCGGTAAGCTCATCCCGGCAGGTACCGGCCTTGCCCGTTACCGTAACGCTGTGGTCGAGCCTGACAAGGCCATTCGCGACACCATCTACCGAACTTCGGTTTGGGTGGCGACGAGTCCGATGCCGCCTTCGGCGACGCCGATCTGTCCGAAGTCGACTTCTCGAACATCGACTTCGGAGATCTGAAGCTCGGCGACGACTTCAATCCGGATGACTTCCTGGACGACAATGGCGGTCAGATGGATTTGGGCGACACCCTGTGATCCGAAAAGCGATGATGGAATGGCATAACGTCTGAAATCATCTCAATACATGAATGGGGATTGGCTGGAAACAGCTGATCCCCATTTTTTAATGCGGAACTATTTTTAATGCGGAACTGCAGTTGCTGCGATCCCTACGACAACAGTCAGCCTATTGCGGAACCGTACGTATTGCAGAGCGGATATCTTCATCGCAAAATCGCATGGCAAATTACAATGAAGGTATGAGCTTTCTTCCATATCCGCCTCCACCTGAACCAGGTTGGTATGACGATGATGCCACAGTAATGTCTTCTCTCGTTGAGCCCGCCATGGCGGAGGCTGCGCAGTCGCAGCCAACATCGCAGCCAACGTACGAATCACCGGAATCCCAAGCATTCCAAGCATTGGAAAATGTGCAGGAATCCGCGGAATCGTATGCGGCGAACATACAGCCGGTGGAACAGGCTGCCGCAGCGCTGGAACCGTCCGACGTCGAACCGGTCAATGACGATGATGACATCGACTGGGATGCACGGTGCTGTCTTCGGCATTCACCATGAAGCAGCCGAAGCTGGAGTATGTGCTTTACAACGAGCAGACCGGCCAGGAAGTGATCGTCGATATGGGTGTGCTGCTGGGACGCAAGCCTTCCGCTGAAGTGCCGGAAGCGCGAAATTCGTGAAGTTGGAGGATCCGACGCGCACCATCTCACGCAATCATGCGGCGATCAGCTTCGATCAGGATGGCGTATTGTGGATCGAGGATTACGGTTCGCTCAACGGCACGTACATCATTCAAGGCAATGAGGAGATCAAGGTCGAACGCAAGCCGATGAAGCTTGACGCGCCTTGCACGGTGCGTATCGGAGACCAGTTTTTCACGCTCGAACAGCGTTGATTGAGACGTTGTTTTCGCATCGCCAAGTATGCCGTCAAACCGCAAGGTTTGGAATGAGTGAAATGACGGTGCGACAATGAACGATATCGAGAGCCGAAGAGGGCTGTATGCGTGAGGATGCGCGTACAGCCCTCTTCGACTATTGCGATTCGTTGCCTGTCGACTGGTGCTTGCTGACTGACTGTTTGCTACTGGCGCAGGCGGATGGCCGCGTTGACGGCGGAATCATTGAGACCGGCAAGCCAGTCAAGCAGATCCGGGTAGATGTTTGGATTGCGTGCGAGGAAGGGGTGCAGCTCCGGAGCCTCGCTCGCGATCTGGGCCATCAGCATCTTGTCTTGCGTGGTCATGGCCAATTCCGCGGTAAAACCGCTATTCGACACGGCCGGTTCCTGCGGCTGCATGGCGTACTGGGCGTTGTCCGCGTACGGCTGCCCGTCATATTGCGGCTGATCGTATTGCGGCTGGGCCGAAGAATAATCGGCCACTTCCGACAAATCCGCTGGATTGGCATACGGGTCGACGTATTCCGTTGAAACGTCGCTCGCCATATTCGATGCCGACGCTTCCATGAACGATCCAGACTGGTATTGGTCGGCTACCGGTGGTTGGTATTGCATCTGATACTGCGCTTCCGACGCTTGCTGCGGCTGCTGATACTGCGCTTGCGTTAGGGATTGCTGTGCCTGTTCCGGAGTGGTTTCGGTATTCCTCCGCATAACGCCTTCCTGCGGAACCGGCCACCCCATCGCGACCAGCTGCTGTCGTGCGCGCTCATCGCCGAATTGGGCGACCCAACGTTTCAGACCCGGATACGCACGCGGATTGGCAACCACATTCGCGCCGAATTCCGGATTTTCGTAAGCGATTTTCGCCAGAAACACGGGATCTGCGTTCGGATCCTGCACGGCCGCCACCGCGGCATCGAAATCGACCATCATGATCTCCTTATCTCGTGTTCTGTAAATATTGTATTGAATACGCTGATATAACGTGACAAATCCGATTATTGACGATTGTCATTGCGGGAACATGCGCATTATTGGACGGCACGTAACGTTTGCAATGTGCTTTCCTGTAAATCGCCGTGACATTGTCATTGCCGCCGGCATCGAGCGCGGACTGCGTCAGCCTATCCGCGGAGATTTGCGGATTGCCGTACACGTCCACCGCGTTTTGTCTCGAAAATGGAAAACGCGGCAAGCGAAAGTTTGGCACGCCATCGGCGTAACGTCGGCAATGACTTGAGCATGTACTTGCGTTCCTGTGCAATATCGCGCCAATACTGCTGCACATGCTCTTCGTTGACGAAATTACCGGAGAAGGCCGCGTAATCGGCTTGCGCGCCAAAGCGAGCAAGGTCTCGCGGGAAATATCCATCTGATTCGCGATCGAAACCGCCTGTTCGCTGCGTGTGCCTCGAATGTCGAGTCCGCTTTGCCGTGCGAGCGCGGCGACCGATTGCCAGCCGGCTGCCACACGCTGCTGCGTGCTGCCGTGTTTTCTTGATCGTGCCAGTGCGATCGCTTTGATGGCGAGCAGGAGACCGCATATGATGAGCAGCGTCCATAGAGGGCTTCCGTAGATGGCTACTTTTCTTGCGATTCTGCCGAAATGCTGCCAGAACAGGTTAGCTGAGGTTTCGTCGGCCATGCTTCCGCCGATTGAGGACTTGCCTTTGGCCTGGGTGTCGTCGCGTAGCGGGTCGGTGAGTGGTACCGGGGGCTGGCGTACCAGGGTTTGCGGATTCGGTGGGGTGAGGTTCTGGTTTTCGTCGGGGACTTTGGTTTCCTTTGGCGTTGGATAGAATGCCACCCAACCGTAGCCGTCCAGTTTGATTTCCACCCATGCGGTCACGTCGTTGCCGGTGAATTTCGTGATGGTGGTTTTTCCTTGTTCTTCGGTGCGGCTTTCGCTGATTTCACCTTCGTCGTCTTTTGGCAGGAATCCGAGTACCACACGGCTGGGAAGACCTAGGCTGCGTGCCATCAATGCCATGGCGGAGGCGTATTGTTCACTGTCTCCGACCATGGCCGTTCCGGCGAGCAGTTGGTCGATGCGGTAGTTGCCGTGGCCTGCGGTTGACGGGTAGTCGCCGCTTAATCCGTGTGAGAACCAGCCGGATTCTTTGAGCTTTTCGGCTAAGGCCTGGCTGCTTCGCCGCCTTTGGATTGGCCTCCGGCGATGGCTGTGGCGAGTTTGTTCTACGCTAGTGCGGCACATCTTCGGTCTTTTGGCTGGCTGATTGGCGGCCGCGTCTGTTTTGGCGATCTGTTTGTCGGTGGGAACCGTTGGCATGATGCCGGTTTCCGTGTAGGTGATACCTTCGGAGGTGCGTGAGGGGTAGATGGCCGACATGGTGTCGCTGTTGTAGTAGAACGAGTCGGAGTTTTCGCTGTTGTCGAATGTCACGCTGGATGCGGCTCCGGCCATGGGCAGCCAGTAGTCGCTGAGTCCTTTGTCCACGGTGAATGTGGCGGTGAATTTCTTGCCTTCGGCATTGTTGGTGATGGAGGTGCCGACACGTCGGTAATTGGAGGAGTCCGACGACATGGTGGAGTCGGACAGATTCCATACGTTGCCGTCGAAACGGTCCATGACCGCTAGTCGCACGCTTGATCCAGCGGGCAGGTTTTCGACGGTGAGGAGCACGTCGTCCTTACTGTTTGTAATGTACGAGCGCATGCCGCTTAACGGACTGGTGTAATTGTACGGGCTAAGCGGCGGATCATAATGGTCGCGCAGAATGGTGCGGTCCTGATCGACGACGAGGCATCCTCCAATCGCCAATGCGACGGAAAGCACCACGATCACGACAGAACTGAGCCAACGTCCCAATTCCAGTAATTTCCAACGTGCGCTGATCCAAATCACCAATATGAGCGCCATTATGGTGCCTACGAACATGCGGTAATAGCCGGAAGATGAGCCGAGCAGCGCGCAAATCGCAAGATTGGCGGTAACGGGAATAATGGCGATCATGGTGAATCGGCCATCTTCAGTCACTGCGAAAATGCCGGTCAGTAGCGCGAACCACAGGCAGATGGTCCATACGGCCAGCAAACAGCCATCGGCGGTACCGGTGGGAGGTTCGACCGACAGAATGAATTTGAACGATCCGAGCATGTTCATCCAGCCTTGTGTAAGCGTGCGCAAGGTCGGAACAATATGGGCGATGGTGGTGTCGTTGAGGAACAGTACAGGGCCGACAACCAGCTGGGCGACGGCCATGAACAGCATCTGCCACCAGAGACGAAGTGCCGGAACCGTGCCTGCGAGCGCCACGAGAGATCCGATGATGGTGGCCGGAATGGCGGCGAGCGCCCAGGATGCGGCCGATCCGTAGACGTCGATGAGGTTGCTGGCGGCGGCGAGGGTGAGTAGGGCTGCGACGAGCAGGCTTGCGTATTGCGAGGCGCGTGTCCGGCGTAGGTAGGGGAGTGCCTGTGATTTGCCGTCTCGTGACATCCAGATGACGGAGTGTGTGGAGTCGGCCCATGAGCCGGTGCCGGTCCCGGTGAAGGTGTTGCCGAATCCGGTGGTGCGGCCGGTGTCGCCGGTGTTGGTGTTGTGGGTGGAAGTCCTGTGGCGCTCATTCCAGTACCCCCATGATCATTGGGAGATCGTCTAGGTTTCCTACGGTCGCCAGGGTGAAATCGGCGTATCGTTTGATGGCGCGTGGCTGTCCGATGGCGGTTTGCAGTACCACGCAGGTTGCGGATCGGGGGAGTGCGAGCGCCATGTGTTTGATTTCGTCGATGTTTTTGAGCCTGCCGACGGTGATGTAGTAGAACGATGAGTCGGGGGCATGGGCGAGGGTGGTTTGCGCCAGATTCGGATTGTCGCTGATATCGGGGGAGATGGCGCTGCAGCCGTCAAGGAATTCCGTGGAGTTGCGTGGCATGATGTGTTCGGTTCCCGCGTGTGAGGTCACCGGTCGGTTTTGGAGCAGGCATTGCACGCCGATGGAGGCATGGACGGATACCGCCAGTTCGAATTCGTCGGAGCTCACATAGTCGTCGGGGTTCACGCTGATGGTCAATGCGGTGTCGGTGCGTCGGGTCGCCTCGTATTGACGGATCATCAGTGCGCCTGTTTTGCGGAGCTGAGCCAGTGCACGTTGCGTACGTCGTCGCCTGGCTCGTATTCACGCAGTCCGTAGAAATCGAGGTCGTCGTCGACGATTTCGCCGCTTGGCTGGCCTTCGAGATCTCGCGGAATTCCGGCGTTGAGTGTGTTCAGCATAACGGTTTTCGGGTGGATGAACACGTTGATTTGGTCGACAAGTTTCTTTTCGTGTCGTACGAGTCCGAATGGGTCGCCTTTGCGTATGGACAGGGGGCCGACCGGCAGTACCGCGCGGGAGACGGCGGTGAATTCCACGGTGGTTTGGCGTGATTGGCCGGCGGCGAGCATGGGGATGGAGAATCGTTCGTGGCTGTCTCCGATGGGCAGGTCGCCGCGTGCTGATGTGGTTGGCGTGCGCCTGGATTGTCGACGCACACATCGACTTTCACCGTGTCTGACACGGTGACGCGCCTGCTGGACACGTCTATGGTGGCGGTGAACGACGTGTTGCCGAGCGACAGCATGATGGCGGCGACCATCATGCATGCGAACACGATCGCCATGGTCAGCAGTTCATGCCAGCTGAGGATTGTGAACGCTATGAGTGAGGCGATGGCGAGTCCGGTCACGGCCCATCCGAGCGGCGACACGTATGAGGTGACCAGTCGTTTGATGCGATGCTTGATGCGTCGCAGGGATCGTTGCATGGTTCTCCTGCGCTGCATGGTTTTGGATTGTCGCATGCTTGACCTTTCGGGGGTTTACGAACGTTTCGTGTGGGGTGTGCGCTTCGCGTGTGCCGTGCCGTACGCGGCTGGCTGCGCCGTGCGTTTCAGGCGGCGGCGCCCACGGTCGGTGAAGGTACTTCATTGAGGATCTGTTCGATCATCTGTTCGGGGGTGGATCCCGCGAATGTGGCCTCCGCGGTGAGCGTGATGCGGTGTGCGAGCACGGCGACGGCCAGTTGCTTCACATCGTCGGGCACCACGTATCCGCGATTGCTGGACGCGGCCCACACGCGGGCGCATCGGGTCAGTGCGAGCGCGCCTCGCATGGACGATCCGACTTGGATGCGTTCGTTGTGGCGCGTCGCTTCCACCAAGCGCACGATGTATTCGATGATCGCGTCGTCGAGACGCACGGTTTCGCTGATGGCGCGCATGCGCAGCACGTCGTTGCCGGTGAGTACCGCATGTACGGTGGAGGCACGGTCGGTGACGTTGACCTGCTTGAGGATGTTCACGCTTACGTCATGGCTCGGATAGCCGATGGTTGTTTTGATGAGGAAACGGTCCATCTGCGCCTCAGGCAGTTTGTAGGTGCCGAGTTGTTCGATGGGGTTCTGGGTGGCGATGACCAGGAACGGCTGCGGTACCGCATGGGTTTCGCCGTCGACGGTGACTTTCTGCTCTTCCATGACCTCGAGCAGTGCGGACTGCGTTTTTGGCGAGGCTCGGTTGATTTCGTCGGCGAGCACGATGGATGCGAAAATCGGACCTTCGCGGTATTCGAATTCGCCGTTCTTCTGGTCGTAGTAGGTTACGCCGACCACGTCGGACGGCAGCAGATCCGGAGTGAACTGGATACGTTTGAACGACATGTCGATGGAGTTGGCGAGGCCGCGGGCCAGCTGCGTTTTGCCGGTCCCCGGATTGTCTTCGAGCAGAATGTGGCCACCGACGATCATGGCGGTGGCGCATTGGCGGATCGGCTGTTCCTTGCCGACCACGACTTGGGAGACGTTGCCGACCAGTTGGGCGAACAGTTCATGGAATTCGGTGATGTCGGCCTGCGGCGCGGACATCATGGAAGAAGCCATGGCCGGCTGCGCGGGCTTGACGCTTGGTGCCGTAGTCTGCGGGAATTGGCGCGTTGCCATTACGGGAGCCGATTGAGATTGTGGTAGCGGCTGTTGTGTTGGAGCGGATTGCGTCGGTTGCGCCTGCATGGGCTGGCGCCGTTGGAACCGTAGGCCTCGTCGGCCTGGAAGGAGTTGCGTTATGCGTGCTGAGTACCGTGCCCTCCTCGTCGGCGTCGAACGTGTTGGCGGCGTAGTGGGTAGCGTTATGCGTGCTGAGTACCGTGCCTCTTCGTCTCCATCCTGTTCCTGCGGATGCGTCGGCAGGCTTGGAGCTTGGAATGCGGGGCGTGCCTGCGGATTGCCGGGCTGTTGCGGCTTGCTCATATGGCGCCCAATGGAACCAGCTGGGTGGCGTCGTCGTTTTCGTTGCTCATAGGTACTCCTTGGTTGCTTCTATTGGTCGTATTGATGATTGGTTGTGATGTTGAATTTGCTTATTTGACGGTGAATGAGATGCCTCGCGCCTGTTTTCCTGCCAACCCTGTTCGTAATGAGATGGCTGAAGCATTGGTGTCTATCGAGGATTGCGTCTCTCCATTATCAGGAGTTGGTCCCGGTTTCGGATCGGGGGTTTTCTCCTCGTATCGGACTCCGGTCACGGGATCAGAGCTTTTCTTGGTCGCATTGATTTCTGGTTCCCCGGCAGTGGTGATCACGCGAACCTCCCAATCGCATCTGGTACCGGAAGGACTGGTGATGTCGGAAACATCCAGTGTGCCGTTAGCTGGCCAATCGTAGGTATGCGAGCTTTCCCCTGCCGGAGTGATGACGATCTGGCCTTTGACACTTCGCCCGTGGGCTCCCAACTACCGCCATTGACATGAATGATGTTGGCGTTCTGTGTATCCCACGTCAATGAGGATGGCAGTGTGATTTCCGCTGGCTTTTTGTTGCCGACGGTATTATCGGTAGCGATTGCTGGGTCGCTGAGATGTGAGGTGTCGATGAAGTACTGTTGCACGCTTACCGTATCGCAGGTGCTCCAATCACCGGAAAGCGGCCATTCGGCTCTGCTCTCATGAACATCATCATCGTAATAACCCTTGGCCTTTACAACGAAACCTGTGACGCGTCCACCTTTTCTGGACCAGGTCGCCACACATGTGTTGTTGTTGAGTTCCAGCTTCACATTGGTTGGAGGATCGACTGCTGTGAAAGTCGAAACGGACGCTTCGTTGCGCAATGAGCCACTGCGTTCCGTAACCACGGTAATCGTCGGCTTAAGTTTTCTGTAGTACCACTCGTTCTTAATGTCGAATTCGACGGAATAATCCTTGGCGCTTGTCTCCACGGATTTGTCTTCGCCCTCGATGTTTACCGTAATCGACTGGTATTTCGAGTTACGTGCGTCATTGATCCGTCCTCTCACCACGATCTTGTCGCCTGATTGATCGGCGGAAATAGTCGGATTGTCAGGCGTGCCCCAAGGCGAAACGGCATTGGATGCCGTGGAGGCTGGCTCCAGTTCACTTTGTTATGCGCCTTGACCGTGGCGGTATAGGATGCGCCGTCGGTGATCGCATTGTCGTCGAATTTGAACGTGATGCTGGTGCCAGTGACTTCCTGGGCCGGATTCGCCACATTCGGACCGCTCAACGTCGCCTGATACTTGTCGACGGCGGAGAAATTACCCTCCAAGCCTTCCATGTGACAGTGATGGTGTTCTTGCTAGCTTCGGCCTTCACATCGGTCGGCGCGTCCGGAAGCTTGTCAGGCGTGCCTTCCACGCCATTCGACTCCTTCGACCAGCCGACCTCATTCTTGGCCTGCACCTTGAACGAGTACGTCTTGCCGTTCTTCAAGCCGGTGATTTGGCAGGAGGTCACGGATCCGCACGATTTCTCGCCGGAACCGTCACCGCCCCACGACACCTTGTATTCGCTGATCGGACTGCCGTTCGAAGAGCCGGCCGTCCAACTCAGATTCACCGCGCCATCCTGCGGGTCTCCGGCGATGGGGGAGAGCAGCGGCGCATCCGGCTTGTCCATCACCGAAACGTTGATGGTGCCCGTCACCTCACGTTCCTTCGCATTGGTCGCATCGCGCACGTTGACGATCACCTTGTTGGTGCTCGCGCCGATATCGGACGCGGCGTTGATCGACACCACACCGTTGGACGGGCAGTCCACGGTCAGCTTCGACGCGCCATCGGACGTGCATCCGGTCACGGTCAATGCGGAATCGGGGAACGGATTATACGCATCGGACAGCAGGTTCACTTCCTCACTGGATCCTGCCTTGACCTTCACGGTTTTCGCGTTGATGCGTGCCAAAGGCCTGTTGGAGGCCGTCACACGAACCGTGACGCCCGCACTCACCGTGCCCTTCGAATATTGAATCGAAATCGGCACGCTCACCGTTGTTCCCGGCGAAGCGGTCTTGTCGGCGGACACGGTCAGCTTGCGTTCGAACTCACCTTGGCGCTCACCTGGTCGGAATCGGTGCCACCCGAATACGTGTACTGCTTCTCATCGTCATACAGGTCGGACGCCGAATGGGTCAACGCGGTCAGATCGATGGTGGTGGCGCTTTCTCCTGCGACCACGTCAATGGTGGACGAGGAGAACGTCGGCGCGGGCATGTCACGTCCGATCACGGTGATCGGCAACGTCAACACCGCCGAATTGATGATTTTCACATTATCGTTCTTGTCGCGTTTGCCATCCACCGCGGTGAAGGTGATGGACGCTGGACCGGAATAATCCTTTGATGCGGTGAACTTCAACGTCTGGTCGTTCACATACAGGTCTCCGTCCGCGGCCTTCGTGGCGCTCACCGAATCGGCGCCGTCCACATACGCGATCTTGCCTGCGCCCACGCGCACATAATCGGCGATATTGATGGTGATCGTCTCGCGTGCGTTCACCTTCAATGCCGGCGCTCGGTCGAAGGGTCGGCGGGAACACGCCGTACGCGGGCACTTGGATGAACGCGGTGGACGTGATGTTGTATGTCGTGTTGGTCACGGTGTACGGCACGGCTCGTGCCTCATCCGTCAATTCCACGCTAATGGTCGTGGACTTGTCACCGCCCTTGACATGCGCATGGTCGGTGGCGGAATCATCCACGGCCACCTGCAGTTCGTCGCGCTGCCGGAAGGATTCGCGATCCATTGCGAAACGTCCACGTCGATGGATTTCTTATCGATCGTCGCGGAAGATGGCACACGGTAGTCGTATGCTGTCGGCGGTTCGATGGTGGCGTTGCCGTCCACGTTCACCGTCAATGTCGCGTGTCGGACAATCCTGCCTTGTCTTTGACCGTATACACCACGTAATAGGTGCCCGCCTGCTGAGGAGTGGTGAAGGCGAGCGCATTGTCCGCCACGGTCACATTGCTGATGTCTTGCGATTCGACGTTTTCGCTGACGGCCAGGTCGGTGTTGTCTCCGGAGATGTCGTTTTGCGCCACGGGCACGGTTGCTGCGGTGTTGGGGCGCAATGTGATTTCGTCGTCGCGCGCGTATACGCCCGAGTCGGTGCCGGATGTGAATACGCCTACGCGGATTTGCGCTTGGGATCGTTGGCCGGTCCAGTCTTCGACGGCGTATGAGAAGGTGTCCGTTCCTGTGGAGTCGGCATAGGCTTCGTATACCAGGTAGGTGGCGCCGACTTCGCTGATGCGTCCGAGTGTCGGCGCCTTGTTGCCGAGACCGAGCAGCTGCACGTCGTCGCCGTCGGCGTCGATGCCGGTCAAGGTGATCGGGATCTGGACTTTTGGCCGGCCGCGACTTGCGCCTCGACGTCGGATGGTGTTGGCGCAGCCTTGTTGGAAGCGTCTTTTTGATGCACGTTGATGGTGATTGTGGCGGATGCCGCGTTGCCGAGATTGTCTTTGACGGTGTACGTTACGGGGAAGGATCCGGTTTGGTCGGATGCTTGGTATCGTACGGTGTTGCCTGATACGAATACGAGTCCTTTGAACGTGTTTTTGTCGTATTGCAGGTCGTTTTGCAGGCTTACCGTGGTGCCGTCGGAGTAGGTCACGTGGTCGAGCACGTCGATGGAGACGATGCCGTCGGTGCGTACCTGCGTGGTGATGTTGTCGGCTTTCGGCACGGAGTTGGAGGTGGTCAGTGCCGGTGGCTGCAGTACGATCACGCCGGTTGACGTGCCTGCCGCGTTGGCTACGCTGTATTTGATTTGCACGGGTTCGGTCGGTACCTGTCGTGCGGTGATGTAGACGCGCTTGTTGCTTACGACGCCGGTTTTGATGCCGCTCGCCGCGTCGGCGGTCACGTTGGTCACGGATAGCACACCGCCCATCGGGTCGACGTCGTTAGACAGGGGTTCCACGATTGCGGTGTTGTCGGCGCCGAGCAGCGCCACGTCGTTGGCGGCGATGGGTTTGGCGGAGTCTCCGGCCACGGCCTGCACTTCGATGCGGGCCAGGCCGGTCGAGGGGATGGATCCTTGCGTGATGGTGTAGGGCACATAGTAGGTGCCGGGGTTGGATGCGCTGAAGGTGAACGACATGTCGGTGGCGTTCATGGTGGTGGATGCGCCGGATGGGGTTTCCACGGCGGTCAGCTGCGCGGGTTCGGCCGAGGTGCCATGCACGTATTGTTTGAGCGCGATGGTGGTGCGGGTGTCTGGCGTGGTCTGCTTGACGGCCGGATCGATCACCGCGGCCAGCGTGTTGGCCGGTTTCACTGAGAAATACACCATGCCGGTGCCGGTCTGCTGGCCGTCGGAAACGGTCACTTCGATGCCGGCGCGTCCGGAAGACATGGATCCCGCGTTGAACACGAGCTGCCCGTCGGCGCGTGTGGAAACGGTCACCTGGTCGGTGTTTTGCGGGGTTGCGGATACGAGGGTGAACGGGTCGCCGTCGGGATCGGAGAAGCTGCCCAGCGCGTTGGTGGTGTAGGTCGCTCCTTGTTCCACGTCGATTTCCGGTGGCGTATCGGTTTGCTGGGGCGCGTTGTCGTCCCCGCCTACCAGTGTGAGGCTTACGTTGGCGTTGGAGGTTTGCCCGCGTCCGTCGGAGATTTCATAGCTGAACGATACGGATCCTTCGGATGCCGCGGAAGCGTCGAGCTGCAGATATCGTCCGTCGTATACGGGGGAAACGCTGATGTTGGCGCCGTCGGGGGCGCTTACCGAGGTGATGCGCAGTACGGAGCAGTCGGTCTGTTCGTCGTTGCGGAGCACGTCGAGGATCTGCTGCGATCCTGTTCTCGCGCCGAACGAATCATCTTCGGCTTTGATCTGGCCGGATTGCGACGAGCAGGTCTTGCTGAAATTATGCTGGTTGTTGGCGCTGTCGTTGTTCTGTTCCTGTTGCTTCGACTGTTTGGTTTCCACCTTGTTCCATTGGATTTTGATGACCTTGGTGGATTCCTGTGGATTCCAAACGTTGCCGTTGACCACGTCGTTGAGTATGACCAGGCGATGGTTGGTGCGGAATATCAGTTCCGAAGTGGCGTTGATGTTGGTCAGGGTGTCGAATGCCGTATCCGAACCGTCTACGGAGCACACTTTGGCGTAATTGTTGGCTTTCTGCGCCCATGCGGCGAACACGCATCCGCCTGTGGACACCGGTTGGGCGGCCTCGCCCTTGCCGGAATTCGTTGTTTCCGCGGTCTTTTTGGTGTTGAGATCCACCGTTGCGAGTCCGCGCGGCGTCGCCACGGCCACCCATCCGTTTTGCTTGCCGTCCGTGGAGGGGGCCTGCAGCGTCATATCGCCCTGCAGGTTGATGGTCGCGCTTCCCTGCGGCCAGTACACGGTGCTTTTCGCCGCCACCACCGGGGTTTTGCCGATGATGGTGAACGATTCGGCGTGCGGGGCGCCTTCGATCGTGCCGACTTGCTCACGCGTGCCTGCGGCCCTTTGATGCTCAGCACCGCGCCATCGGAAGTTCGGTATCCGTATACGGTTCCGTCATGCGTCACCGCGATCTTTCCGCCGGATCCCAGTTTCATGTTCGGCTTGTCGGTGGTGGGGTTGACGGATTTCACATCGGAAGCGGATCCCACCCACACATTGCCGGTTTTGGTGTTGATGAAAGCCGCGGTATCGCCTCCGACAATGGTTTCGATATCCGTTTTGATGGCGGTGTTGCCGGTTTCGCTAATGGTGGAAGCCGCGATATTGCTGGTTTTGGTGCCTTCGGAGATCACGGTGTCGCCATCATGCTGTGCCACGTCGAAACGGGAGGCTGCGGATGAGACTCCGGCGTCCACATCCTTGTTCTTCGCATTGAATCGTGCGGCCTTGCGATCTTTCAACGAGGTGATCCACACGGTGCCGTCGTCGAGCTGCACATGCCGTTGCGTCACCGAACTGACGATGAACGCGCCCGCGATGATGCCCAGCAGCAGAAGCAGCATGACGATCGGCGTGATCCACCGTCTGCTTCCCGACGGCAACAGCAGTTTGCGTACCATTGATCCGAAACGTAGTTGACGTTCATATGATTGCGCCGATTGGTTGGCACCGTTCTTGCGTTTGCCCATTTCTGGCTCTTCCCTGAATGTTCCGATTGTCGTTGTGATCGGTCCGTATATGCCGTTTGCGATTGAAAATATGCCGTTGGACGGTCCGGTTGCGAAGTATGGTGATGCTTATGGTTTGGCCGCGCACGCGATCGCAGGATTCTGCGACATCTGCCGGTCCGCTCGGATGAGGCTCACCTGGATGCAGGTCTGCGAGCCGTCGGCGGGTTTGATGCTGATGCGCGTGTCGGTGGTGGTGGTTCCTTGGGCGTTCGGGTCTACTCCTGCATCGCTACCAGCGACCATGCGTACGAATCGCCGTCCTGAGGGTCGGGGTTCACCCATGTGAACTGCACGCTGCTGCCATCGGCGGAATATGAGCCGGCCAGATTCTCGACACTGGGCACGCTACTTGTGGTGATGGCCGAATCAGGCGAATCGTTGTCCTGATCGTGCGTTCCCGGAGTCTTGATCTGCACGCTGCTGTTGTCGGAAGCCGAATCCATATTCGGCAAGATCACATACGCGAACACCAACGCGACGGCCGTGATCGCGGCAACCGCCGAAACGACGATCGCAAGAGGCTTGGCCCAAGTGTTGCGCTGTTTCGGAACAACCGCGGCTGCCTGGTGCTTGCCTGGGACTGTGCGTACAGATTTTGCGGGAACGGCGGTTCGCCTTCGACCGTGGTCGGCGTGGCATGGCCATACAATTCCTGCTGCGCACGCTGCATGTCACGCGCGAAATCGTATGCGGAATAATACCGGTCCTCCGGCGTTTTATTCAACGCCTTGCGCAAGATCCGCTCCACTTGCGGGGGAATATCCGGCCTATTGAGCTTAGGGAGCGGATCGGTGAGAATGATGTTTCTCAGCAGAGCGCCGCGCTCTTTGCCTCGGGTTGCGCCAAGAGCTGCGGAATAGCCGTATTCGTACGGCGACTGGCCCGTCAGCATGGCGAACAGCGTTGCTCCCAGCGAATAAATGTCGGAGGACTCGTTGCCTCCGCCGTTCTTCGCAAGCACTTCCGGCGGAGCCACGCGATGGTGTAGCCGATGCCGGGACGCCCGTAAATCGTTCCCGCGATGCCGAAATCGGCAAGATGGGCATGCCATGCGTGTTGATGAGAATATTGCTGGGCTTGATGTCGCGGTGGATGATGCCTTCGCGGTGCGCTGTGGAAAGGGCGCTCGCCAGATTGATGCCGACGGTGAGCATCTGGTCTGCGTTGAGCCTGTTGGATTCCAGGAAGGTCTTGTAATTGCCTCCCGGAGCGTATTCGAACACGGTGTAGCCGTTGCCCGTGGTGGTGACGCCGCTTTCATACACCGAAAGAATGTAGGGATGCGAGGAGATCCTGCCCATGAAGTTCGCTTCGGAACGGAACCGCGCCGCCGCGCGCGGATCGAGCGTTCCTTGCTGACTTTGATGGCCACTTGTCGGCTGGGGGAAAGCTGCTGGTACAAATACACGTTCGCTTCGGAACCTGAACCCAACTTTTGGGCGAATGTATACCCAGGGATTTGAGGGGGAATGCCGTTCATGGCTTCCATATGCTCTCTTTCCTCGTGGTGCGTATGCTTTTCGGCCGCTCTCTCTGGATCCTATCCTAACTGAAGACCAACCCAGAAACCTATCAGCAAGGGGTCAAAATGTCCATATACAAAGACGGGCATCTGAGACATGTTGTGGCTGAATAATAGAAGTCGTAGTGATAGAAAGAACGTGCGAACCTTAAGAGACGGCCTTCGTGGCGACGATGAGGGTACATACATTCAGTTGCTGGATGACGGGCATCTGGCTCAAATGGAAATGACCATTGATGTGTTGTCGGCGTTGCTGCAGATGCCACGAAGGAGTGGTTGCACCGCAGAATTGTGTTGGATAAAGGTTGGCTTCGAGACAACTTTGTAGGTTCCGGATTTGTCAGGTACAGGAGGACGAGACTAGTAGTGTTGGGAGGCATGATGAATTTGGAAGACCTTGACCGCGTCACGTTGGTTGCGGGCGCGCCGAGCAGTGGAAAACCGAGTTTGCGCTGGGCATGCTGGTTGCCGCAATGAGGCGGTATGGTGACGGGAATGCCGTGATGACGGTGTCTGGCAGGCAGATCGCCGATGCGTTGGGCGATCGGGCGATCCGCGAATTGTCGGCCGTGTCGCAGGCGCGACCGGTCACTACGTTGCCTGCCGTCGCATTCCGTCTGCTGACGGCCGTGAGATCAAGTCAAGGCGAACCGTTGCCGAAACTGTTGAACGGTGCGGAACAGGATGTGATCATCCGCAAGGTACTGGCTTCGCATGTGGAGCATAGGCAACATGGCGACGATTGCGCCACCTGCGATCTGCTGCGCACCTATTTCGCGGTTTCCGAATGGTCAGGACTGGTGGCCGACGATTCCACCGACGCATTCGCCAACCAATTGCGCGACATGCTCGCACGCATGAACGAGATTGGCGCGAAACCGCAGTTCGAAGACATGCTGATCGCCCGTGCGGCCAGCAGGGACGGCATGCTTGACGAACGTCGCGAACGCCTGCGCACTCAATGGCGTCTCGCCTTCGCCTTGCGTGAGGAATACAATGAGGCGATCCGTTCGTCTTATCCTGGCGAATATCGTCTCGACGCGTCGCAGCTGATGATCGACGCCACCGAAGCCGTGTCTGGCATACAGGAAGCCGATATTGCGAACATGCTGATCGTCGACGATTTTCAAGATACGACGTTGGCTGGTTTCGCACTGCTTGAAGCCCTGCATGAACGCGGGGTGCGCCTGCTGTTGGTTGGCAATCCCGACGAAGCCGTGCAGACGTTCCGAGGATCATATCCGGAATATCTGTTCAACCAGGCGCAGACGCGCATGGGAGCGAGGCTTGAACGCATCGAAGGTCTGCAAACGGCGCACGAAGGCGATACCGCGCAAACCGTGTCGAACCAGCAAGGCGTGCATGGCGACTATCGCACGCTTGTCGCGACGCGAGTGAGCCTGTCGATCGCAAGCACGGAGTCGACGGACGTGCCTCTGCCCGATCGTCCCGGCAAAATGAGCGATATGCCAGGCGCGATGCCCATCGAAACGTTGCCGGCCGACGATACGGGCGCTCGTGTCACGCCGGCCGACGGCAGTGTGGAAACGGCCTTGTACCGTTCCTCTTCCGAAGAGCTCGACGACGTGGTGTGGAAGATCAAAACTGAGCATTTGCAACGTTCCCGTGTATGGAACGACATGGCCGTGATCGCGCACGACAATGCCACCGTGCGCGCATTCGGCGAGCGGTTGCGCGCTGACGGCGTTCCCGTGCGCTATTCCAGCGTGACCCGGCCGTTGAAGGATGAGCCGTTCGTGCAGGGTCTGTTCGCGTTGATCGAGTTGGCCGAATTGAAAAACCAGACGATCGCGGCTTCGACCATGGACCTGCAGACCGCCGGATCCTATATTCGTTCGCGCGTGGCGCTGATTATGGGATCTCCGCTGATTACGGTCGGTGGTGATCAACGGCATGAGGGGCGTCCGGCCCGTCTCGCATCCATCGAATCCGCGATGAACGCGTTGGTTTCGCTCGCTTCGATTGTGGAAAGCAAGGCTGCGAACCATGATGAGGATGCTGCCGAAGAATACGACGAAGATGATTTCGAAGATGATGAGGATGCGGCGGACGCTGCCGTCGAACAACAGGCGTTGCTCCCTCGTTTGATGGAAGATTGGCGCGATTATATGACGGACTATCATGCGATTCGCGCCGATGGCGAGCATGATAGTGAGCATGAAGACGAGCATGAAGGCGATTTCGCGCTGAGTATGGAAGCGCTGTACGTGCTTCTTATGGAGGGCAATACCGATCGCGTGGTCGATGCGATCGCCTCCGTGCTGGGCGCGGATCCGCAGATCAAGGCGTTCGCATCATTGTGGAAGGTTCTTGACAAAACATGCGAGTCGGAAGCCAAACTGGTTTCGCGTGAACCGCAATATGTGTTGGATTGCGCATGGAGGGCCTGCGGCAAGGCGGAAGTCTGGCAGCGTGTGGCGCTGGAGCATTCGGCTGCCGGCCGTGCCGCGAATGATCGGCTTGACGCGGCGATGCGTTTGTTCAACTATGCTTCAGGCGGCGAGTCAAGCGGGGAATTCGCGGTACACACCATCGAGGCGTTCATCGAACAGGTGCGTTTGCTGACCATTGAGGCGGATTCGCTGGCGCATACCGCGCCCATTGATCAGGCGGTGACCCTGACGACTCCCGCAGGAGCGGCGGGAAAGCGCTGGAATCTGGTTTTTCTGCCGGCTTTGCAGCAGGGGCAGTGGCCGAATCTCACACCACGCAACACGTTGTTCGGCGGTGAGGAACTGGCCGATGTGATGCTGCACGGCGTATTGTCCGACACGATCGTCACATGCAGACATTGATATAAACAAAGTCTATCCCCATAAGGCAAGCATTAAAAATATGAGTATTAAAGGCTTCTTCCTTCAATATCATCTCTTCTCTACTTATCGCAATCAAGACTTCTTCACTTAATT
>ENA-OQER01000294-OQER01000294.1-human-gut-metagenome-genome-assembly--contig:-NODE-294-length-28220-cov-5.439077_pt1 | contig 28220 bp, 30 predicted proteins | sample MGYA00242797_ERZ504639 | MGnify/ENA primary metagenome ERZ504639 (study PRJEB26092, sample SAMD00036306) | human gut metagenome | host: Homo sapiens | study: EMG produced TPA metagenomics assembly of...
CAGCCGTAAAGCGCGGAGCGACTATCCTGGCAGAAGTCATAGGATACGGCTTCTCATCCAACGGAGATCACATTTCCGTACCAATGTGGATGGCCCCAGACGCTCTTTGCAGATGGCAGTCAAGGATGCGGGTATTCCTTTGGAAGAGATTGCATACATCAATGCACATGCCACATCCACTCCTGTAGGTGATTTGAACGAGGCAAAAGCCATAGCGGAAGTATTCGGGAGCCATCATCCCTACGTCACATCCACCAAATCACAGACCGGACATGAGATGTGGATGGCAGGAGCCAGTGAAGTCATTTACTCCACTTTGATGATGAACAACGGCTTCATCGCACCCAACCTCAATTTTGAGGAGCCCGATGAAGCCTCTGCCCTGCTGAATATCCCTTCCCGAAGGGTAGAAACGGAATTTGACACATTCTTGTCCAACTCATTCGGATTCGGAGGAACCAATTCCTCACTGATTATCCGCAAATTCAAAGAAAACAATTAATTTAAACCAATATATAAATTTATGACCAACGAAGAAATCATCGAAAAGATCAGAACCACCCTGGCCGAAGAATTTGAGATTGATGTAGAATTGATTCAGCCGGACGCCCCTTTGATGCAAACCTTGGAATTGGATAGCCTTGATTTGGTAGATATGGTAGTACTGATTGACAGGAATTTCGGTTTCACCGTGACAGCCAAAGACTTTGCCGGTATCAAAACCTTCCAGGATTTCTATAATCTGGTAATTTCGCACATACAAAAAGAAGACTGATGCCCGAAACATGGAAAGGTAAAACAAGAGGAGGTACATTCGGATACATGTTCTTCATCTACATGATTCGCTGTCTGGGTATCACTGCGGCTTACGGCTTTCTGTCATTGGTCGTCCTCTATTTTATACCTTTCGCACCGAAAGCTACCGCCAGTACCTGGCAATACGCACGGAACAGACTGAAATACGGACGTGCCAAAGCCGCCGGACTGTTATTGAAAAATTACTACCGGCTGGGGCAGATATTGATTGACAAAGTAGCCATCGGCAATGGGATGGCAGACAAATATCATTTCGAGTTCGAGAACTATCAGGCATTTTTGAACGTACTGAATGGAAACACCGGCGTAATTATGATAGGTGCCCATGTAGGTAATTGGGAAATAGGTGCTCCTTTTTTCGATGAATACGGCAAAAAAATCAATATTGTCATGTTTGATGCCGAACACGAACGGATAAAAGAGATTCTGGAAAAGAATGCCTCCACACGCGATTATAAAATAATTCCCGTGAATGAAGACAATCTGACCCATGTATTCCGTATTACAGAGGCACTGGAGCGCAAAGAATATGTCTGCTTTCAAGGTGACCGCTATCTGAATAAAGAGAAATTACTCAGCAGTCCGTTCATGGGAAAAGAAGCCGAATTTCCGATGGGTCCTTTCCTGCTGGCTTCCAAAATGAGAGTACCTGTCGTATTCTATTTTGCCATGCGTGAAGCGAAAAAAAACTATCGTTTCCATTTCTTTATTGCCGAGGCAGTGGTACATACCAAAGAGAAGCGGGTCGAACAAGCATTATTGGAGCAATATACACAAACGCTGGAAAAAATCATCCGGCAGTATCCGGAACAATGGTTCAATTACTACCCGTTCTGGGCATAAATACAAATCTGGATTATGATGCATAAAAGATATACAAAAGAGCAATTGACAGCTGTAGAGGCACAAAGACTGGCGCAAGAGATCGCTTTCGGTCCCGTGGTATTCCAAGTTTCACGTCTGATGTTGAAATTCGGAATATTCCAATTGCTGGCCGACAAACGGAAGGATACACGCTGCAAGAAATCAGTGTGCAGACCGGACTGACACGCTATGCAGCACAAGTATTACTGGAAGCATCGCTGACCATCGGAACCATCCTGTTGGAAGAAGACCGCTATGTACTGGCCAAGGCAGGCTGGTTTCTGCTGAATGATAAAATGGCACGTGTCAATATGGAATTCAATCACGATGTGAACTATCAAGGACTTTTCTATCTGGAAGAGGCTCTTTTAAATGGTCAGCCGGAAGGATTGAAAGTATTCGGCGGATGGCCTACCATTTACGAAGGACTTTCCCAACTGCCGGAACAGGTACAGAAAAGCTGGTTTGGCTTTGACCATTTCTACTCGGACAACTCGTTCAGCCAGGCATTAGAAATTGTATTTCTTCACTCACCGAAACGACTGCTCGATATTGGTGGAAACACCGGCAGATGGGCAACCCGATGCGTCCAATATAATCAAGAAGTAGAAGTAACCATTGTGGATTTGCCTCAACAACTGGAAATGATGAGAAAACAAACTGCCGACGTGCCCGGTGCAGAACGCATCCATGGCCACGGCGCCAATCTGCTGGATCGGACCGTGCCCTTTCCTTCAGGCTTTGACACCGTATGGATGAGCCAGTTTCTGGACTGCTTTTCGGAAGAGGAAGCAACCAGTATTCTAAGTCGTGTGGCACAGTCCGCCAGCAAAGACAGTAAAGTCTACATCATGGAAACGCTGTGGGACCGGCAGCCATACGAAACGGGCTCTTACTGCCTGACTCAAATCAGCCTTTACTTCACAGCCATGGCCAACGGCAACAGCAAGATGTTCCATTCGGATGACCTGATCCGCTGTATTAAAAATGCCGGACTGGAAGTGGAAGAGATTCATGATAACATAGGACTGGGACACAGTATCCTGCAATGCAGACTGAAATGAACAGAAAAGAAATCATTTGTCGGGGAGACGAACTGTTCCGGCTGATTCCACAACGTCCGCCCATGGTCATGATAGACCGTTTCTATGGGATAGAAGAAAATACATCCTGGTCAGGGCTGACCGTCACCCCCGATAATCTGTTTTGCCGGGACGGCGTATTACAGGAAACAGGAATCATAGAACACATCGCCCAATCAGCAGCGGCACGGGTAGGATATATCTATATGCTGCGAGAAGAGCCTGTACCACTAGGCTTTATCGGCTCTGTAGAAAAAATGAAAATATTCCGTCTTCCTTCTGCCGGAGCAGAATTATATACCGGAATAACCATTGTGCAGGAAATATTCGATATCACACTGATTACCGCCGAGGTGAAAGAAAACGATGAACTTCTGGCCGAATGCCGGATGAAAATATATCTGAAAAAAGAATGAAACGAAAAACAAGTCCACAGCAGGCAGCACTGACAGACCGGACCACCATCAAGGTCCGCTTCAGTGAAATAGATTCCATGCAGATAGTATGGCATGGTGAATATGTGCGTTATTTCGAAGATGGACGTGAAGCTTTCGGAAAGCGATATGGCTTGGACTATATGAGCATCTACCGGGAAGGCTATTTAGTTCCTATCGTAGACCTGAGCTGCCAGTCAAACAGCCGCTGTCATTCGGTGAGGAAGCCATTGTCGAGACACGGTATATTCATAGTGATGCTGCCAAAATCCTTTTTGAATACACCATCTACCGGGCATCAGACCAAAACATTGTGGCAACAGGAACCACTACACAGGTATTCCTGAATACAAATAGAGAACTGGAATTGGTTAATCCTGCCTTTTACATAGAGTGGAAAAAGAAATGGAACATCATCTGACTACCTATATCACCCATGATACCCTGATCAGCGCGCTGGGTTTCGGCACACAGGAAAATCTGGAAGCCATCCGGAGCTATCACAGCGGTATCACCCTGCAGACGGACAAACGGATTGCAGACACTCCCCTATTGGCAGCTACTATCTCGCAAGAGAGATTGCAACAACAGGCGGAAGCCATAGGAGTAAGTGGCTATCCCCAGATGGAACAACTGTTCATACTGACTATCAACGAACTCATCCGTCAGTCCGGACAAACTTTGGAAGACAAAACCTGCGGACTCATCCTCTCCACCACCAAAGGGAACATCGACTTACTGACCCGTCATACGGAACATCCCGATGAAGCGGTCTTTCTTTGGAAAATGGCAGAAAACATTGCCGGTTATTTCCATGCTGAGGAACGGGTACATGTCATCTCCAACGCCTGCATATCAGGAGTGTCAGCCCTTGTAACAGGAAAACGCATGATAGAGAACGGCATCTACCGCAAAGTAATTGTAGCGGGAGGTGACCTTCTCTCTCATTTCATCACCAGTGGTTTCCTGTCTTTCCGGTCCCTCAGCTCCCGTCCATGCCGTCCGTATGACAGCAACCGTGACGGACTGAACTTGGGAGAGGCTTGCGGAGCCGTATTACTAAGTACGGAAAAGACGCCAAACAGCATCATTCTTTCCGGAGGAGCCATAAGTAATGACGCCAACCATATCTCCGGCCCTTCCCGTACAGGAGACGGGCTCTTTTTCGCTATCCGCCAAGCCATGCAGGAGGCAGGAACAGCCTCCAAAACATCAGCTTTGTCAATGCCCATGGCACGGCCACCGTATACAATGATGAAATGGAATCCAAAGCCCTCACGCTGGCTCATCTGGAACAAGCTCCCACACATAGCTTAAAACCCTATTTCGGGCATACCTTGGGAGCATCGGGAATCATTGAAAGCATTGTCTGTATGCACGAACTGAAACAAGGCATCCTGTTCGGCACTCCGGGTTACGAAACACCGGGTGTGCCTATGCCTATACCAGTCTATGCGACTCACCAACACATTCCGATGAAACATTGTGTAAAAACCGCTTCGGGATTCGGTGGGTGTAACGCAGCCATTGTCTTGTCTTTACCGGAATATGCTCCGTTCAAGGATGAGGACAACACCTTGCCCGAAATCCGATGTACACGGGAGGTTCGTATTGAAAACAGTTCTGTCTTCATAAACAACGAACTTATTTTTCATTCTGAAGAACCGGATTTCGGCATATTTATACGTGATACCTATAAAAAATTAGGCGGAAACAATATGAAATTCTATAAAATGGATGACCTTTGCAAACTGGGATATGTTGCCGCCGAATACTTACTGAAAGACAAGACATTCGCCCCACTGGAAATGGGAATGTTACTTGCCAACGCCACTTCATCCCTACATACGGATATCAGACACCAGCAACTGATAGACCAGGACGGAGACCGGGCAGCCAGTCCGGCTGTATTTGTTTACACACTACCAATGTAGTGTCCGGCGAGATTTGCATCCGCCACAAGATACAAGGGGAAAACACCTTTTTCATAACTAAAGCCTATCAGCCGGAGAAACTGGAAAGATACGCACGTATAGTCATGCAAAAAGGGAAACTGAACTATTGTATCATCGGATGGTGTGAATTATTAAAAAACACCTATAAAGCAGTATTTAAACTGATTGAAAAACAATAAAGAATATGGAAGAATTGATTGAGAAATTGAAAGTTGAATTAATAGAAGCATTGAATCTGGAAGAAATCACTCCGGAAGACATTGATAGTGAAGCACCTTTATTCGGAGACGACGGATTGGGTCTTGACTCGATTGACGCATTAGAGATTATCCTGATTCTGGAAAGGAATTATGGCATTAAAATAGAGAATCCTGCCAAAGGAAAGGAAATATTCTATTCGGTGCGTACCCTGGCAGACTACATCACCGCCCATCAGAAATGAGGAAGATCTATGTCACCGGTCTGGGAGTGATTTCGGGCATAGGACAAGGAGTAAAAGAAAATCTGGACTCCTTAAAATCCGGAAAACACGGTATGGGGAAAATCACCCTTTTCCCCACCGTGCTTGACGTACCCGTGTCCGAAGTGAAACAAAGCAATGAAAAATTAAAGCAAATCCTGTTCCTTCCATCCGGCAAAACGTATTCACGTACAGCCCTGCTAGGCTTGTTGGCAGCTCAAGAGGCAGCCCGTGATGCGGAACTCGATTTCGCTTCTCCCCGTATCGGACTCATTTCTTCCACTTCCATCGGAGGAATGGATGCAAGCGAGCGGTTTTATGCCTCTTTCCGGGAGGATAACCGAAAAGGAAGATTACGTGATATTATCTCCCATGACTGTGGAGCCAGTACCGAATGATAGCCGCTTATTTAGGAGTGAAAGGATGGTGACCACCCTCAGCACCGCCTGTTCTTCGGCTGCAAATGCCATTATGTTAGGGGCACGCTGATTCGACACGGTTATCTGGACACCGTCCTCGTAGGTGGAACGGATGCCTTATGCCGTTTCACGCTCAACGGTTTCAATTCATTGATGATACTGGACAAAGAGCACTGCCGTCCTTTCGACCGCACACGTGCCGGATTAAACCTGGGAGAAGGAGCCGGATACCTTGTTCTTCAATCGGAGAAATCCCTTACAAAGGCTCCTTATTGTGAACTCAGCGGTTACGCCAATGCCAACGAAGCCTACCATCAGACAGGAAGTTCCCCCGATGGAAACGGGCCTTTCCTTTCCATGAGTCAGGCCATAGCCTCTGCCGGACTGACAGCCGGAGCCATAGACTATATCAATGTACATGGCACAGGTACTCCCAGTAACGACGCTTCCGAAGGGAAAGCCATCCGGCGTATCTTCGATACCCGTATTCCACCTTTCAGTTCGGTCAAGGCTTTCATCGGTCACACCCTGGGAGCTCGGAAGGAATAGAAGCCGTATATTCCGTACTCTCCATCCGTCACGGACTGATTTACCCTAATCTGAACTTCCATCTGTCCGATGAAGAAAGCGGTCTCATTCCTGAAACGATTTTCCGGTCGGGACTTCCCATACGGCATGTATTATCCAACTCCTTCGGATTCGGCGGAAACAACTCATCTCTCGTATTTTCCACTCTAAACAGATAGCGTATGTGCCCAGTATATATCAATCGTATCGCCTCTATTCATGCGGAAAGCAGAAATGAAAAGCCTTATTTCTCCGCACAGGAACCTGATTATAAAGAAATGATCACCAATGCCAATCTGCGGAGGCGCATGAGCCGCATGATCAAGATGGGAGTAGCTTGCGGACTGGAATGTCTGAAAGATATCTCGCCGGAAAAGGTAGATGCCATTATCACTGCTACGGGACTGGGTTGTCTGACCGATACGGAAAAGTTTATGAACGCCTTGATGGATAACCGGGAACAGATGCTCAATCCCACCGCTTTCATTCAGTCCACCTTTAATACGATCGGTGCACAGATAGCTTTGCTACTCAAAATACATGCTTATAATGTGACGTATGTACACCGTGGTTTAAGTTTTGAAAGTGCTCTGACAGATGGCATCATGAGTATTGCCGAAGGCAAACAGCATGTACTGGCAGGTGCTATGGATGAAATAACCCCTACCAGCTACATCATCCAGCAGCGTTTAGGGCTGTTGAAAGGAACGACAGCCGGTGAGGGAGCACAATTTTTCCTGTTAAGCGCACAAGAAGAGGAACAGACTTTTGCTGAACTGAAAGGGGTGGACACTTTTATCACCCGGATGAGTGCTCCGGAAATCAGTAACAGGATGCATCATTTTCTAAAATCTCACGAGCTTGCACCCGAAGACATTGACTGGTTTATCAGTGGCAAGAACGGGCAGGAAGCAACAGATGCCGTTTATACAGAGCTGGAACACAGTCTGTTTCCTCATGCCCTGCATAGCAGCTTTAAAGAGCAATGCGGAGAATATCAGACTGCCTCATCCTATGCTCTCTGGATGGCGGCAAAAGCTTGAAAGAAGAAGCTTCATCCCGTTACGCATTGATTTATAACCAATATCAAGGTATCAATCATTCAATCATCTTAATCAAGCGATGCACATCCTAGTTTCTGTAATCATCATAGTAAGCGTCATGGCCTATTAAAAAGATGCTTTTAAGATACTGAAAACAGGAATAATGCTTAACTTTATCCCTCATAAAATAAAAGTAGTAAAAATAATGAAGAAAATAACTGTTACGAATATTGATATATCCATATCTGTAAGACCTGATAATAATGATTATATCTGCCTGACAGACATGGCACATTTCAAAGACAGAGAACGTACTAACTACATTATACAAAACTGGATGCGTCTACGTAGTACGATTGATTTTCTTGGGTTATGGGAAAAACTAAATAATCCAAATTTTAAAGGCATCGAATTCGATGCTTTTAAAATGGAGAGTGGAACAAACAGTTTCACCCTAACCCCCAAACAATGGATAGAAAAAACTAAAGCAATAGGGATTATATCCAAGCCCGGACGATATGGGGGAACTTTTGCCCATAAAGACATAGCTTTTGAATTCGGGACCTGGCTCAGCCCTGAATTTAAACTATATCTCATCAAAGAATACCAAAGACTTAAAGAAGCAGAATCACACCCTTTATTAAGTGAATGGAACGTAAAAAGAATACTTAGTAAAGTAAATTATTCCATACATACGGATGCAATCAAAGACTTTATTATACCTAAAGTAGAAGATTTCAATCAAAAACTTGTTTATGCCGATGAAGCTGATTTGTTAAATCTCGCATTATGGGGATGTACCGCAAGACAATGGCGTGAAGCAAATCCACAATACGCAGATAAGAATATCAATATCAGAGATGTAGCAAGCATAAATGAATTAGTCGTATTATCGAATATGGAATCCTTCAATGCAGAGTTAATCAAGCGTAAGGTAGACAAGTCTAAAAGGTTTACTCATCTTCGGCAGATGGCCAAAGAGCAATTAGCACACTTGAATACGATTGATACCGAAAAGAAGTTCAGAATACTGACGGATAATGACAAGCAATTAGAATAATCTCTACAAGATCATTTATTAAAGTATCATTCAATCATCTTAATCAAGCGATGCACATCCTAGTTTCTGTAATCATCATAGTAAGCGTCATGGCCTTTTTCTTTTACGCTTCTTACAGCATCCGTGCCTGTATTTACATGCGTGTCTTCTGCCGTAAAAAAACCGAAGAGAAAATCATAGCCATCACTTTTGATGACGGGCCCGATCCGATACAGACTCCCAAAAGTGCTGAAAGTGTTAAGAGAAAAACACATACCAGCCTGCTTTTTTGCATCGGAAACAAGATAAAAGGCAATGAAGAACTGCTCCGGCAAATCATAAAAGAAGGACATCATATCGGGAATCATTCCTTCTCCCATTCCGGCTATTTCCCTCTCTATACCTTCAAACGGATGTGCCATGATTTAATTACCTGCCAGCAAGAATTGGAAAAAGTGACCGGCCAACCGGTCCAATGGTTCCGGCCGCCTTTCGGAGTGACCAATCCTACCCTAACCCAAGCAGTGCGCAGGCTGGGATACTTTCCCATCGGCTGGAACATCCGCACACTGGACACTCAGCAACCCACTCCTGAAAAAATAATAAAACGCATCAAGAAACGGCTCGTTCCGGGCTCCATCCTTCTGCTGCATGACCGGATGCCCGATAGTGACAGGCTGCTGGTACAAGTTCTGGACTTTATAGAAAAAGAGGGGTATACGGTGGTAACATTAGACAGGTTGATAAAGGACATGACAAAATAAATTTCTTCTATATTTTCAACAGCAACATCACCAAGTTCCAGAAACGAGCCCCGGTTCACCCTTCATGATCAAACCGATAAAAAGATAACTTCGTCTTACGTAAAATATAAAATTCTTCCGCCACTTCATTCCACTCATTACCAACAACTTGCCGTGTAAAAAAGTCTGTAATACCCCCAAACCGGTATGTAAGCGATGGAGTGGAACATTCACCCGTTATTTGCAAGAGAAGCGTAGATATCAGATTAAATCTGACAGGATATGCTGTACTTTCGTTCAACTTAATAGGATGTCAGTGTGTAAACTTCCGATATATACTGTTGCTTCACCAGTGTGAAACGGTGGTTTCACACTGGTGACAACAGCTCTTCACACAGGTGAAAACCCATCTTCACCTAAGTGAAAATCATATCCTACCGTTCTCCTTGCAAGAATTCCAACAGACCTTCATCCTGCATAATGACGCTTTCTGCCAAACTGACTCCGACAGGAAAAACGGATAAACCGTTTCGAGGGGGATACAGGAGGATTCGTCACTATAAATTATTGATTAACAATAACATGCCGTGATGAAACAAAAAAATATTGCAACGCAGAAATATAACTTTTTTATTCATTATAATTGCCCATGTGAACGATTGTAGAAACAGGAAAAAATCGTAAATAGCTGGTAAAGGTATGAATGGTTTCCCAAAATATACTATCTTTGCCTCCCATTACAAACAGATAAACCACTATAAAGTATGACCTACATGAAAATACTTTTGCTCTTGATGTTCTGTACAGTCCTGCCGATGCAAGCCCAACAGATGAAGAAACTTACTGATTTGAAAGATTTTGAATCCCGTCTGCTGCAAGAGGCTAAAAATATAGAGTCCATCGAAAGTAATTTCACTCAGATAAAATATCTGGATGTATTCGATGAGAAAATAACCTCGAAAGGAACGTTCTATTATAAAAAGAGCAATAAGATATGCATGGACTACGCACAGCCCATGAACTACCTTATCGTGATCAACAACAACCAACTGAAAATAGTATCGGACGGAAAGAAAAGCATCATGGACCTTCACTCCAACAAGATGATGAACCAAATGCAGGATATGCTTACCGCCTGCATGGTGGGCGACCTGTCCAACATGTCGCCCGGCTATGCTTTGGAATATTTTGAAGACGCCCATTACTATCTCATTCTAATCAACCCGTCAGCAAAGCGGTACAGGCATATATCAACCAGATTCAAATTTATTTAGACAAAAAAGACATGTCTGTCCACAAACTACGTTTATCGGAAACCGCAACCAACTATACCGAATACGAATTCTCGGACAAGAAATTCAATTCTTTGAAAGATGAGACAAAGTTTACGATACGCTAGCTGGCTGCTGTTGCTGTTTATCCTGCTCTCCTGCTCACACCGGGTGACGGGGGAAGCTACGGCACTTCCTCCCATCCTGCAGGCAGAAGCACAGTCGCAAAAGTACAACCTGCAACTGGATTTCATGAAACATCATTCAGCGGAATGCTCATTGTTCGCCAAATGCCCAATAACGAAATCCGTATCCTAGGCTCCACCTACTTTGGCCTCAGCCTTTTTGACTTCTCCTTGCACTGCGACACCTTCATAGTGAACAGTTGCATGGAACCGATGAGGAAGAAAAAGATGCTGAAAATACTGGAAACTGATTTCAAAAATCTATTTCTAAAGAATGAAAAAGCACATATTAAAAAGAAAAGTAGTACTTTTGAACAAAGAATCAGTGGCAAAGGATTTGGAAAGACGATATTCACCTTGTCCGGCTTCGTAAACGGACAGGCGGAGAAAGTACAAATCAAGCATCCGCTGATACGGCTAAGAATCCAATTGGACAAACTGAACATAAACAACCCTTGAGATGCTGCTGGAGAACTTTTATAAAATCATTCATAGAAAGGAAAGAGAAGACGGGAAACGGGAAATAGAGATAGAGCTGAATCCCGGTCATGCTCTCTATCAGGGACATTTTCCCGGACAGCCGGTGGTTCCGGGCGTCTGTACCTTACAGATGATAAAAGAAAGTGCCGAACAGATCGTCAACCGGCCTTTGCAATATTGTACAGATTGCTTCTTCCAAATTCCTATCTGCCATCAATCCGCTTGAAACTCCGCGACTGCAACTATTTATCCGACTAGAAGAAACGGAAGAGCATCTTTTCAAGTTGCAGGCAGAAGGCATTTGTAATGGAAAAGAATTTATCAAGTTGAAAGCGACACTGATGACAAATAGTAAAAAGACTCATTCTTTGTGATAAATATCGGATACATTCTCCGACATACTTCGTCAAAATACTTGTAAGTATCAGAAAAGCAGATTCTTCTGTTAAACATTCATAATAGCAAGAACAATAAGTCCATTTATACTTGTCAGCATCTATCAAATTTCTTATATTTAGACAATCTAAATCTGATACTTATGAAGAAAGGTTGGCAGCAAATAATGTTATATCTTATAGTTCTCACAAGCTATGGGTGTCTTTCTGATGAAGACAAATGTATCCGTCAGTTGGTGCAGGGGTAGGTATCTGCCTTCCAAACGTTTCAGACTCATGTTTTCTAATTATTATTCCCGGCAACGGTTGTGGCAGTTGCATTCAGGAGGCAATGGACAATATCAGGGAAGCAACAGACACGATATATGTCTTTATGTGTGATACGGAAAAAGATTTCTTCTTGCTGAGCGGTGGCAAAAAATCAACGGATTTCAACAATCTTTACCTAGATAAAGACAAAGTATCAGCCAGACTAAAAATGGTAACCACTTTTCCTATGGTATACTTCTTAAAAGACGGGAAATATGTAGAACGTCGGCCTTATCAAAGACCTACGGCAGAGAGCAGGAAACGAATGACCACTCTGACCGCTGACAAGCAGTATATCGACTGGGGTAGTTTCAGACAAGCGGAAATACAGGAAGAGAAAGTAATATTGACCAATACCGGAACAGATACTTTATACATCAATGCCATAGAATCATCTTGTGAATGTACCACTGTACAATGGGCGGATCCTCCTGTTCCACCCGGCGAGTGTACTACGTTGATAATTCATTTTCGAGCGGAAGAGAAAGGGGAATTTGAAAGATTTATCCATGTTCATTGTAATGTACCGGAATCTCCGATAGAAATTTCCGTAAAAGGAAAAGTACAATAAATCTAACCATTAAAAACGAATGCCTATGAAAACAAAATTCACAATGATGATGGCTGTTATTGCAACATTTGCAATAAGCTTGAACCTCCACTCTTCTAATGAGGAAGTAGTGTTTGGAGCACCTGCCGTGCAAATGCCACGAGGGGGTGAAAAGTACTGTGCTTTTAAGGACGATTGGCCAGACTGTAAAATGGCCATCGAAGGCACAGTGTGTATCAGTGAAGACGGTAAATGCGGTAATGGGGTAGAAATAGGCAGACCCGGTGAGCTCAGGAGAAGATGGGAATCATAGTGCTCCTACCAATTAACAACCAACAATTTATGTGGCCGGATTTTTAACCGGCCACATAAATTACAAACATCATAAAACCGAAAATATTATGAATCGAACACTTCTTTTTATAACAGCACTTTTTGTTCTGATTTTCATGTCTTGCCAGTCCACAAAGAAAAACAATGCGGAAAGACAGAACGAAGTAGAACTGGTAGCAGAAAAACAGCTGGCCTTCCCTTTAGACGAACAGACCTATTACTTAAGCATATCCATATATCAATTTGAAGAAAACGGGAAGGAATACCTTCACTTTGAAAATACACGAAAATCATTATATGACATCGTCATTTTTGATATCGAAAACAAACAGATAGCCAAACGAATACCTCTTCACAAGACAGGTCCCAACGGATTGCCGGCAGTATATGGAAGCAGGCCTTCCCCCGACTCTAAATACATATTGATCGCACAAAATGATATCAGCCGGCTCAGCTCCATAAACGACAAGGGAGAAGTGATACGAAACTATGATTTCCAAACTCCTGAAGGCAAATTCGCTCCGTTACATTTTGGCAGCTATTACAACACGCCTGCTTTTGTCAAAGACTCATGCCTGTTCATGGAAATGAGTGCCCACAAGCCCAACATGAAGAAAAAAGACTGGCCCGAGACACATATGTTCGCCTCGCAGGATCTGCGAACAGGAGAAGTTAAATGGATTCCTATTTTCTATCCACCATCTTTAAAGAGGAATATGACAATATCGCAGGAGGATACGGTTTTAGTTATGATTACAACTACAAAGAAAGCCGTTTGGTCTGCGGATTTTTCGGATATGACAGCCTGATGGTCACAGATGACTTGAAACACATCCGATGGTATAACGCCAAAAGCAGATATCTGAAAAGCATGAAACCTAAACTCGGAAATTCTATGGAAGGCATCAATGCCATTATAAAACTCAGAGAAACACCGAAATATTGGCATATCATGTATGACAAATACCGCAATGTGTACTACCGTTTTGCTGAGATGCCTTACAAACTGGCTCCCAACGAAAGCCCCTATGACGAACCCAAAGGAAAGGAGTTCTCCGTCATTGTACTGAACGCGGATTTTGAAATCATTGGAGAAACGAGATTCCCCGGAAAGAAATATTTCTATAAAATGAGTTTTGTGGGAAGGGAAGGACTGTATATATCCGAGAACAATCTGGAAAATCCGCAATTCGACGAGAACAAGTTAGTGTTTACCTGCTTTAAAATTAAAAATGCATCTCCAAATAAATAATTAACGCCAGAATGCCCGCATCCGAAAATATGCTATCTTTGTCACCCATTAGAAACCACATAAGTTCAGATACGAAAACATTCATCCCAAACGTATCTGAATAGTTTGACTGAAAAACAAGATGAGTACAAACACAACATCGGTTTGGCGGAAGAAACTAAAGGAACTGGAGATTGTCGTCGTTATTCCCACCTACAACAACGGGAAGACACTGGCGGCAGTCATTGAGGAGGTATGCAGGTATGCAGACGATATCATTGTCGTCAATGACGGCTCTACGGATGATACAGCCAACATTCTGGAACAATATCCGGCTATCCGCACTATTACCCATCCAGTGAATAAAGGAAAAGGAACCGCTTTGAAGCATGGTCTTTCCCAAGCAAAAAAAGAGGGTTTCCGCTATGCCATCACCATAGATTCGGACGGACAGCATTTCGCTTCCGATATTCCCTGTTTTATCGAAGCCATTGAGAAAGAGCCCGACACGCTGCTGGTAGGTGCCCGAAACTTGGCCTCCGACAATATGCCGGGCAAGAATACCTTCGCCAATAAATTCTCTAATTTCTGGTTCAGACTGGAAACCGGGCTGAAACTGGAAGATACACAGTCGGGATACCGTCTCTACCCTCTCCGCAAAATGGATGTGCAAAGCTGCTGGTACACCGCCAAATATGAATTTGAGTTGGAAGCCATCGTCTTCGCCGCATGGGGAGATGTAGTGGTGAAGAACATTCCTATCCATGTGTACTATCCCCCGCAAGCGGAACGGGTATCCCATTTCCGTCCCTTCCGGGATTTTACCCGTATCAGTGTGCTGAACACGGTGCTGGTGCTGATTACCTGCCTTTGGATTATTCCCCGTAACCTGCTCCGCAAACTGTCATGGAGCAACTGCAAGCGATTCTTTACCGACAATGTGCTGAATACACGGGAATCCAACCTGAAGATTGTACTCGCCATCATGCTGGGTATTTTTATGGGTATTGTTCCGTTATGGGGTTATCAGATGCTGATCACCCTCTTTCTTGCGCATCTGTTCAGACTGAATAAAGTGATTGCCCTTGTCGCCGCCAATATCAGTATTCCACCCATGATTCCCCTATTGCTGTATGGCAGTTACCGGACAGGCTGCATGGTACTGGGTAATCCTCCCGATTTGCACCTCGGAGACCTTTCTCTTGAAAATGTCAAATCAGTTTTAGAGCAATATTTAATAGGAAGCATTATCTTTGCAATGGCTTGCAGTCTGCTGTCGGGAGTAATCTCCACCGCGTTGCTGGCCATATGTAGGAGAAAAAACGGATATGACTAAATTCTTTGTTGGATTATATAACTATTTTGAAAGGCATAAAGTCTTGTTTTACCTGTCCCTCAGCGTATGCATTCTCTTTATGGCCCTTTTTGCCGCCCAAGTCAGATTCGAGGAAAACGTAACCAGTTTCTTTCCGGATACCAAGGACTCCCAAAACTCCATCAACGTATTTGAAAATCTGAAGATAAAGGATAAGATTATAATCATGCTGTCCGGCAAGGACGGTATGGCGGATGCGGATTCCTTGATTGAAGCTGCCGAGACAATAAAACAGGATTTACAACAACAAGCGGAAGGAACCCTGATTAAAGAGATCTTCTCAAAAGTCGACGAAAACCTGATCAACAGTGCCGGAGATTTTGTTTACGACAATCTACCCTTGTTCCTTTCCGACGAGGACTACCAACGGCTGGATACCTTGCTTACCGACGAAAACATAGCCGCCCTGATGCAGAAAAACTATTCCAACCTGATATCTCCGGCAGGATTCGCCTTGAAGGACTACCTTATGCGAGACCCGTTGGGGCTAGGCAGCCAGACGCTGAAACACCTGCAAGACTTCCAGTTGGAATCCAATTACGAACTGATTAATGAACATATTTTCTCACAGGACGGCTCCACCCTGCTGATGTTCATCACTCCGGTATTCAACACCGGAAGCACGAGCAAAAATGACAAACTCATCCGGCTGATTGAAGATGAACTGCAAAAAGCGGAAAAGGAACACCCCCAATTGGTTGCCGAATATTTCGGAGGTCCTTCCGTAGGAGTGTACAATGCACGACAGATAAAGAAAGATACGCTTGTCACTTCTTCCATCGCACTGATTATCATTATTGTCTTCATATCTCTGGTATTCAAGCATAAGAAATCCATTCCGCTTATCATCACCCGGTGCTGTTCGGAGCTCTATTCGCCTTATGCCTTATCTACTTTATCAAAGGCGGCATTTCAGCCATTGCCGTAGGTGCGGGTTCCGCCGTAATGGGCATTGCCTTAAGCTACTCCATACACATGCTGGCGCATCAGAATCATGTATCATCGGTGCAACAATTAATCAGAGAAATCGCCTATCCGCTTACCGTAGGCAGTTTTACTACCATCGGCGCCTTTTTCGGCCTCATCTTTACCAGTTCTAATCTGTTACGGGATTTTGGTCTGTTCGCCTCGCTTGCCTTGATAGGAACCACCTTGTTTTGTCTGGTCTATCTGCCGCATTTTCTGAAAGGACAGGCGCATGTAAAACAAGGGGCGGTACTACGCTTTATCGAGAAACTGAACGCTTATCCATACGAAAAGAACAAAGGACTGGTAGGTTTCATCCTTATTCTGACCTTAGTATGTATCTTCACTTCGCAGAACGTGCGTTTCAACGAGGATATGATGAGTCTGAACTATGAGCCTGCCCATTTGAAACAAGCGGAAAACAAGCTGACCGAACTCTTTGACAAGCAAGAAAAGACCGTTCTCTTTGTCAGTACAGGCAAAGATATGGGAGATGCCACGGGACAATACGCCGAAACAAACCGGCTGCTCTCCCAATTGAAAGAAGAGGGAAAAATAAAAGATTATGCCTCTGCCGGACAGTTTTTGATACCGGAAGAGGTGCAGGAAGCACGGTTGAAACAATGGCACAACTACTGGACTCCGGAAAAGAAAGCCTGGCTACGCGAAACCATTCGGACAGAAGCTGCCCGCTATCATTTCCGTGAACATGCATTCGAGCCGTTTTTCCAATGGCTCGACCGTCCGTTCCAGCCTTTGGACTACCAAAATGAAATCACGACCCAGCTTCTGAACGAATGGCAGACTTCCGCTGATTCCCTGACCATGCTGATTACTCAGGTACGGATGAACGAGGCCGACAAGGAAGCGGTGTACCCCCTTTTCCAACAAAAAGAGAAGGTGGTTATCTTTGACCGTGGTTATTTCGCCAACCAATGGGTATCTGCTGTCAATCAGGATTTTTATCTGATTCTTTATATCTCTTCTTTCCTGATTTTCTTTGCCCTATGGATTTCCTACGGGCGCATAGAACTGACTGATGAGTTTCCTGCCGATGCTGGTCAGCTGGATTATCATTGTGGGATTAATGGGCATACTGGGTATTGAGTTCAATATCATCAACATCATTCTGTCCACTTTTATTTTTGGAATCGGGGATGATTTCAGCATTTTCATTATGGACGGATTGCAGAATAAATACCGCACAGGACGGCAGTTGCTGAACTCGCACAAGACAGCCATCTTCTTCTCCGCTTTCACCACCGTGATAGGTATGGGCACATTGGTCTTCGCACGCCATCCGGCATTACAGTCCATTTCCCTCATCTCCATTTTGGGAATGATCGCCGTCGTACTGGTGGCCTACACGCTGCAACCCATCCTTTTCCGATTCTTCATCACAGCCCCTGCTTCCAAAGGGTTGCCTCCTTATACATTGACAGGACTGGCAAGAACCGGCTGCTTGTTCCTGCTGTTCTTTATCGGATGCCTGTTCCTACGCTTGCTGATAGCTGTCATGACCTTGCTTCCTATCCGCAAAGCCTATAAGAAACAAGTACTTTGCCAACTGATACATGTCACCTGCAAAGGCCTGATCCATATAGCCACATTTGTACATAAAGAAAAGATAAACCGGACGGGAGAAACGTTTAAAAAGCCTGCCATCCTGATAGCCAATCATCAGTCTTTCATCGACATACTGGTATTGCTGGCACTGACTCCCAAACTGGTCATGATTACCAATCACTGGGTATGGCACTCTCCTTTCTTCGGAGCCATTATCCGCTATGCCGATTTCTATTACGTAGGAGACGGTTATGAGCTTACGTGGAACGGATGCGCCAAAAGGTGAAGGAAGGATATTCCATCGCCATCTTCCCCGAAGGGACACGTACCTACGATGGAAGGATGAAACGTTTCCATAAAGGAGCATTCTATCTGTCGGAAAAACTGCAACTGGATATTATTCCGGTCATCCTTTACGGCAACTGTAAAATCATAGCGAAAGCACAGCCGTTCAATGTACGGAAAGGCATCATGCTGACAGAGATTCTACCGCGTATCCCAGCCAACGATGCTACGTACGGAACCACTTATCAGGAACGTACCAAAAGCATCTCCGCGCGGATGAAAAAAGAATATGCCCGTATCTGTCGGGAACAAAGCACAACGGACAATCCCGTCTTCTACGAAAATCTGGTACAGAACTATATCTATAAAGGACCGGTAGAGGAATGGTACATACGCATCAAGGTGAAAATGGAAGATAACTACAGGTTATTCAACCAACTGGTTCCTGTCAAAGGACAGATTACAGATATCGGTTGCGGATTCGGACCGCTTTGCTATATGCTTTCCCAGCTTTCCGAGGAACGGGAGATTACAGGGATTGATTATGATGAGGACAAGATAGCAGTGGCGCAACAGGGTTGGCTCCGCACTCCCCACCTGCAATTTGTATGCGCCGACGCATTGGAATATCCTTTACCGGAAAGTGACGTATTCATACTGAATGACATGCTTCATTATATGAGTTATGAGCATCAGCGGACTTTATTACTCAGATGCGTGGAACGGTTGCGTCCGGGAGGGAAGCTGATTGTGCGGGACGCAATGCCGCCAATACAGGAAAACACCGTCTGACCCGTTTCACCGAACTGCTGTCTACCGGCATTTTCAACTTTAACAAAACGACAGAACAACTGTGTTTCACATCCGAAGAGCAAATAAGTAGTATCGCACAAGCATGTGGGATGCAACTGGAAATTTTACCTAACGACAGATATACTTCGAATACAATTTATATCTTCCAGAAAAACAAACCGGAGCATGAGTAAGTACGATATCATCATCATAGGCAGCGGACTGGGCGGTCTGGAATGCGGAGCCATCTTAAGCAAAGAGGGCTACCACGTCTGTGTGCTGGAAAAAAACGAATTGTTTGGCGGCTGCTTCCAAACTTACCAACGCGGTGGGCACCGGATGGATACCGGCATTCACTATATCGGTAGTCTGGATGAAGGGCAAATTATGAACCAGTATTTCCGTTATTTCGGAATCATGGACAAGTTATCCATCAAACGGATGGATGAAGAAGTGTTCGACCGGATTTATTATAAAGACGCTATCTATGATTATGCCATGGGATATGAACGTTTTATGGAAACTCTGTGCTGCTCATTCCCTCATGAACGGGGGAACTTGAAAAAATATGTGGCATCCATCCGGTCGGTGGGAAACCTGATCAGCATAGATCACCTGAGAAAAGGCCGCCTGTCCCAAGAAGGCATGGATTTCTTTGCCACCTCAGCAGCCGGGATGATAGCATCCGTTACCACGAACAGGGATTTACAGAATGTACTTGCCGCAACCTCCCTGCTTTATGGCGGGATCAAAAATAAATCTACCTTTTATGAGCACGCATGATTAACAACTCTTATATGGAGAGCGCCTATCGTTTCACGGAAGGAAGTATGCAAGTAAGTCTGGAATTAATCCATATCATACGTGCCAACGGCGGCACGGTACTGAACCGGAAAGAAGTGACCCGTATCCTTGTCAAGGATGAAGCCATACAAGGAGTAGAAGTGAACCATGAAGAGGTACTGGAAAGTACCTACGTTATATCCAACCTGCATCCGCAACTCACCTTATCCCTGCTGGATAAGAACCATTCCATCAAACCGGCTTTTGTGTCTCGCATCAAATCATTGGAAAACAGCTACGGGATATTCACGCTCAATCTGATGATGAAAAAAGACAGTTGCCCTTATCAAAACTATAATATATACCTGCACGGCAATGAGGATGTATGGTATGACAAAGAGGCACACAAAGGAAATATCCCCAGTTGTATGATTTCCATGCAAGTACCCCACGGAAACAGCAGATTCACAGATGTGGTTTCCATACTGACTCCCATGTATATGGATGAGGTCAGCACATGGACGGATACGACTCCCGAGCACCGTGGAGAGCATACCGCCAGTTTAAAGAAAAAAAGACGGAACAGATCTTGCAGTTCCTGAGCCGGTTCGGGTTTCACTGGAGTCATTGTATTGAAAAGGTTCATACTACGACTCCGTTGAGCTATCGGGACTATACCGGAACCATAGATGGTTCGGCATACGGCATTGTCAAGAATTACCAATATCCGCAAATCAGTTTTGTGTCTACACGCACCAAACTGAAGAATCTGTTCCTCACAGGGCAGAATCTGAATGTACACGGTGCCTTGGGCGTGACGCTGACAGCCATGCTCACTTGTTCGGAATTTGTAGGTCAGGAATATTTAGCAAAAAAAGTAGGCAATGCATAAGATTTGGAAGAAAACAATAAAATACGGGGGGATAGCCCTGTTGATTCTGATAGCGACGATCATGATAGGCATGAGTTATCTCTATCTATCTGCCGATATGATGACTCCGCAATTTGCGTCTACCCCTGAAACGGATCGTGTGATACGGAAAGACAGCCTCCGGCAGTATGGCGGAAACTACCTGCGGCACAGTGAGAGCGGACTTTGGGAGCTGAAAGTAAGCGGACCTGCCTACGAAAGGGGCAAAGCCATAGGCAAGCTGACTTCCGATTTGCTTTATTTTCAAGAAAAAGTATTTGTGGACCAGATAAAAGAGATAGTTCCCTCTGAAAGTTATCTTAAATTCCTCCGCTTCTTCATTGTCCTTTTCAACCGGAATCTGGGAAAGAATGTGCCGGAAGAGTTTCGGGATGAGATTTATGGCATCTCACTCTCCTGTACCCACGAATATGATTTTATCGGCACTCCTTACGAGCGTCAGTTGAATTACCACTCCGCCCACGATTTGGGACATGCCATGCAGGACTATATGCTGGTAGGATGCAGTTCCTTTGCCTGTTGGGGTGAAAACAGCGCTGACTCCTCCCTTATCATCGGCCGTAATTTCGATTTCTACATGGGCGATGACTTTGCACATAACAAACTCGTTTCATTTTACCAGCCCGAAAACGGATATCGTTTCGCATCCGTGGGATGGGCCGGAATGACCGGTGTCCTTTCCGGCATGAATGAAACGGGGCTGACTGTCACCATCAATGCCGCCAAATCGGATCTGCCTGCCGCATCCGCCACCCCTATTTCCATTCTGACCAGGGAAATATTGCAATATGCTTCTACCATTGAGGAAGCATACGCTATCGCTCGGAAACGGAAAACATTTGTCTCGGAGTCCATACTAGTGGGTTCGGCCAAGGACGGCAGAGCCGCAATTATCGAGAAATCGCCGGAGAAAATAGCCTTATTCACAGGAAACGGGCAGCAGATCATCTGTACCAACCACTACCAGTCGGAAACCTTCGGCCATGACAAACGGAACCTGGAAAACATAGAAACTTCGGACAGCCCCTACCGCTTTGCTCGCTTGCAGGAGCTGCTGAAAGAAAACATCCCCATAGATGCTTCGAAAGCCGCCTCTATCCTCCGCAACCGGAAAGGAGTGGGAGGAGCGGAACTGGGACTTGCCAATGAGATGGCTATCAATCAATTTATCGCTCATCATTCCGTTATTTTCCAACCGGAGAAAAAACTGATGTGGGTATCCACCTCTCCCTGGCAATGCGGTAAGTACGTGGCATACGACCTGAACAGGATTTTCAGTGATTCCATCGATTTCAACCATGAAATCTATACCGGAGACCTGACCCTGCCTGCGGACTCCTTCCTGCAACAACAGGAATACCAACAACTGATGGCTTACAAAAGATTGGCTCCTGTACTACGGAAACAGATTAAAAAGAAAGAACGGCTGGACGAACAAACACTGCATGCCTTCCAACATGCCAACCCTCATTTCTTTTATGTGTACGAGTTACTGGGAGATTATTACCATGCCACTGGACAGCAGGACAAAGCCCTGCGCAATTGGAAGAAAGCCCTCTTGCTTCCTATCCCCAAGCGAAGTGAATCAGAACGTATAGAACATAAAATAAACAACTAAGATGAATAAGAATCCGGAAATACAATTCCGCTCCCCTGAGGAAATCAAAGCCTATCAGGAAAGCCGGCTGGCTGAGGAACTGCTTTATTTGCAGAATCATTCACGATTCTACCAACGTCTGTTCCAAGCACATCATATCGATATACAACAGATAAAAACCATAGAAGGCTTGCAACAGATACCTGTCACAACCAAGACGGACCTGCAACTTCATAATGAAGATTTTATCTGCGTGAGCCGCGATGAAATTATTGACTATGTCACCACTTCGGGAACCTTGGGCGACCCCGTCACTTTCGTATTAACTTCCGAGGACCTTGACCGGCTGGCCTACAACGAATATCTGTCCTTCACCACCACCGGATGCAGCAGACAAGATATACTACAGCTGATGACCACCATCGACAGACGTTTCATGGCAGGCCTCGCCTACTATATGGGAGCCCGTGAGCTGGGCATGGGAGTAGCCCGCGTGGGAAATGGCATTCCAGAACTGCAATGGGACACTATCCGGCGCATCCATCCCACGTGTGGCATGGTAGTTCCTTCTTTCCTCATCAAACTCATTGAATTTGCTGAAAAGAATCATATTGATTACCATCACTGCTCCATGCAGAAATGCGTATGCATAGGCGAAGCACTCCGCAATCCCGATTTCACCCTGAACACACTGGGTAAACGGATACACGAGAAATGGGATTCCCTGCAACTTTACTCCACCTACGCATCTACCGAAATGCAATCCTCGTTTACCGAATGTAATGAATTTCACGGTGGCCACCTCCAGCCGGAACTGATTATCGTAGAGTTTCTGGATGATAACAACCAGCCTGTAAAAGAAGGGGAAGCAGGCGAAGTGACCATCACGACTTTGGGAGTAAGAGGAATGCCGCTGCTCCGTTTCAAGACCGGAGATATCTGTTACCATTATACCGAACCTTGCGCCTGTGGACGTAACACTATCCGTCTCAGCTCCATACTGGGGCGCAAAGGACAAATGATAAAATATAAAGGTACGACCCTTTACCCACCCGCTTTATTCGATATTCTGGATAACATCCCCCATATCAAGAATTACATTGTAGAAGTTTATACCAATGAACTGGGAACGGATGAAATACTGATCCGCATCGGAAGTGAAAACCGCAGTGAAGCTTTTGCTAAAGAAATCAAGGATTTGTTCCGTTCCAAAATACGGGTGGCTCCGAGTATCAATTTTGAATCGGCAGAGTATATCGCGAAAATACAAATGCCGCCCATGAGTCGAAAAATAGTTAAATTTATTGATTTAAGATAATATTTTTCTACCTTTGGCAGCAACAAAACAACACTTAAAAAAGAACTAATATGAAACAGTTACTCGTTTTATTATTCCTTGTAAGCAGCATGGCTTGCTTCGGACAAAACAAAGACGCATTGAAAGATATCTCTTCTGTGACATTTTATGGCATAGACTTTACCCGTGCCAAAGTGTACGGAGCAAAAGAAGGCCCCATGCAGTTCAAATATACTTTTGATGACATCAACAAGCTTTTCATCACTGAGCCGAAGAAGTATGATATTGGCAAAAGATTGGGTGTCAATGTAGAAGTGACCTCATTAGAGGCAGTAAACGATGCCAACAAGACCATCAATCCCGATGAGATCATGACGACCAACAGCGGATACACCCTGGATGAAAAACAGATAGAAGAAGTCATCAAGACACTTCCTATTCTCTCTCAAGAAGAAAAAACAGGATTGATAATGGTTGCCATGCTTTTAAACAAGGCAGATGCAAGAGCAACCTATCAAATTGTGTTCTTCAACACGAAAACCCGTGAGATACTGTATAGCGCACCGACTAACGGCAAAGCACGCGGTTTCGGACTACGCAATTATTGGGCAGGTTCCGTACACAGCGCCATGAAGAAACTGGACTAACATATAATCCCGGTTCACTGTAGGGATGAAATGTTCCCACCCGATGCCACAAAATCAATGTATCCGGATGAGCTCAATTCACTCCTACAGCTAATAAACCTTTTTAGTCAAGCCCCTACGGTGGCAGAATACTACCAACTATATCCTGATAAGGATAAGTAAACCAAAAACAAGAGCCTTCTCCTTCTTCTGACTCCACACCGATAGTTCCACCCATCTGTTCCACCAGACTCTTACAAATAGACAAGCCAAGTCCCGTACCATGAACAAAACTGTTCAGTTTCACAAAACGGTCAAATACTGTTTTTATCTTATTCCTTGGGATTCCCATTCCTGTATCACGAACATAAAATCGCAGATACCCATCTGTCTGCCTATAATATCCTAACGTTATGCTGCCCGAAAAAAGTGAACTTCAAAGCGTTATTAATGAAATTGGAAATGACTTGATTCAAACGATTCTTGTCTGCCCATACATGACATTCGGGCAAGCATTTTTCAAACACCAGCTCCACACCAGCCGGTACTTTCATGCGTAAAGAACGGATAATCTCACCGCAAAGCAAGTTGACATCCGTATCACTCTTGACAAATTCAAAAGCTCCCGACTCCATCTTCGATAAATCAAGAATATCTGAAATAAGCTGAAGAAGCAACTCCGTATTCTCCTGCACAATAGCCATGTACTGCTTGCGGTCCTTCATATCTTCCGTTTCCGTTAAAAGACTGGAAAAGCCCACTATAGCATTCAGCGGAGTGCGGATCTCATGACTCATATTAGCCAGAAAAGCAGATTTCAAACGATCCAGTTCTTCCGCTTTATCCCTTGCCGCTATCAACTTCCGCTCCGTTTCTTTCAGTTCAGTTATGTCATAATTGACACAAACCATATCAATGATCCCATCTTCCGGACGGAAATCGCGTACCATTACATTGACTCTTGTCCACGTATAAGTGCCATCTTCACGTAATATACGTACATCACGCCTCAAATGGCTGGCTTCCCGTATCAATACCTGATCAAAGAAGCGAAGCATCATCCTGCGGTCATCCGGATGAAAATGAGAATGCACTTTGATAATCTCATTCAATGGAGTTCCTTCTTTCTCACCTATATTCCGATACCAGCTATTCACAGCATAGCCATCACATTTCAAGGCATTAAAATGGGCATATCCTACTTTGGCATAGTTACCTATCAACGTGAAAAACTCCTCAAAGTCCTGTATTTTGCTGTATGCATTTGTTGTTTCCGTATTATCAATATTAATCAACAATATATTTATCAGATTACCCAAAGCATCATAAAGTGGAGCGAATTTCGAGATTAAACTAATAGTACCGGTACGAGAAGTAGAATAATAGCCATCCAAACGGTCGAAATCATAATTAAACGACATATCAATAGGTGCTCCTGCTTTCAACTTATCTTTCAGCCCCTGCGGCAGCAAAGGATTATCAAATAAATTCAATCCTATCACATCCTCCTTATGCCGGAGACCGAAGATTTCCATCTCCTTCTCATTCAAATCTGTCATAAACCCATCCTTATCATACAACTCGATACCAGCAGGAAGATTTTTATAAATATTCTGCAAATAAGCTTTTTCCAGCCGGGCTTCAGATTCAGAACGTCTCAATTCCATACAAATGCTGATAATATTACCCAAAGACACAAACCATTGATAATCCTCATTACACCAGTTCCGATGCTCACGCACCATATCCACCCCTATATACCCCCACACTCCGTCTTTTGAGTTCAAAGGCACCACCATAGTAGATTTCACTCCATATTCCTCTAATCTACGCTTATCCGCCCTGGCTGAATCAGGAAGCAAATTTAATGTAAAAAGAATGATAGGATTACCAGCCAATATCTGTCCTGTCCACCAAGAGGCATAATCAATAGAAGATTCCGATAATAAAACCTTGCGTTCTTTTATACCCTCCACTGCTATTTCATAGGTACAGACTTCCGTATGCAATTTCCTGTCAAATTCAAGAATATAAGTACGATCTGCTTGAAATTGGCGCAATACCTCCTTTAAAATCTTATTGATAACCAAGGTAATATCATCAGAATGTAAAAAATCAAGCAATGACTTGGAAATACCGTTCAAACGAGATAATAAAGAATTCAACCGGTCTACTGTCTGCTCCTGCATATTCATCCGTTGCCGGGAAATACATTGCAACATACCCATGACGCGGACATGACCTTCTTTGGTAATACGCTTCTCACCGACCTTGGTACTAACCCACATCATCCCATATTTGGAATGTATCGGAAAAACCTGCTCATAAATCTCCATCATCCGGAAAGAGCGAAATTCCTCCAAAATACGTTCCCGATAATTCTCACAAATCAGATTAGCGAAATCTTTAGCAGAAATCTTATTCCCTTCTATTCCTAACAAATCGGCTACAAACTCAGAACAATAGTAGACTCCTTCATCAAAATCCACCTCCCACCATCCTATGCGCGCCATTGATACAAGCTGCTGCAACCTTGCATCATTTTCTTGAATCTTCCCCATATTTACACTACCCTTGAATTTTATGTGCCAAGATAATCATTATATTTCAATACGAAGTGATTAAACATGAAAAATAAAGACCAACAACAAATAATCAAAGCCTGAAATCTATTTTTAACTCTGTTCATTTGCAAATGAACAGCAAACTGTGTATTTTCGTAAAGGAACTACATTACAAACCCTGCAAATTCATATGACTATGAAACGTAATATCCTATTATTAATGATTTTGACGGTAATATCCCTAGGAGCATCCGGACAAAAATATACGATTTATGTAGATGACTTCGACAGTGAAATCAAAATACCCAATAGGGCGATCAACCTGATTCGTCTCGCATTTATCGACGGTATCCGTAACACCAACCGTATCAATGTAGTGGACGCCGTTTCGGCTGGCAGTGATCTCAGTCTGAGTCCGCTGGAAGATGCACGCCGCTTCAGAGCAGAGTACCTGTTAAAAGGAAACCTGATACAAAGAGAAGCAACCGATGACGGAAGCTCCCACAGACGTTACCACAGCCGTGAGAACAGTTATAAAGAGAAATTCACCCTGCGTCTTGATTTAATACGGACAAGTGACGGAGTAACTATCAGCACACGCAATTATGAAGAAACAGGCTCAGCATCCGGTAAAGATGCCACCCAATATAGCGCTTTAGAGAATTCATTAATCAATGTGCCATACGAAATGGGACTTTTTGTTGAAAATCACTTCAAAGTATACGGTTCAATACTGAAAGTAGTATCTACCAAAAGAGACAAGGCAAAAACCATTTATATCAATCTGGGATATGATGATCCTATCAAAGAAGGATTACGCTTTGACGTAGTGGAAGATGGCATACTGGAAGAACATAATATAGAAACCAAAATCGGTGAAATACGGATTACCGAAATCATGGGACCGAAAATCTCTTTATGTAAAGTGAACAAAGGGGGTGAAACTATTCTTACTGCATTAAATGAAGGAAAGACCTTGAAACTTATTTCCAGACAGGCCAAACTGTTCGATGAATAAAATATCATTCATAATGAATATACAACACTACAACCGCCGATCCGGCATCTGCCAAAACCCGGCGGTTTTACTATGTCAAGACAAACCGCTACTTTTCTATAATGGAAGTTAGAGGATGACGATTCCCCTTTATCTCTCTCAGAAATGCTTTTGCCGAACCAAAATTCAAATATAAATCCAAACGCACCGGTAAATGGTTTTTATCATCAGTTACATAAAAGGTTATTACCTCTTTTTCTTTTCC
>ENA-OQER01000295-OQER01000295.1-human-gut-metagenome-genome-assembly--contig:-NODE-295-length-28194-cov-14.193964_pt1 | contig 28194 bp, 32 predicted proteins | sample MGYA00242797_ERZ504639 | MGnify/ENA primary metagenome ERZ504639 (study PRJEB26092, sample SAMD00036306) | human gut metagenome | host: Homo sapiens | study: EMG produced TPA metagenomics assembly of...
AAAAAAATAAAAAAAGGCATCTTAATAATTTATTAAGATGCCTTTTTCATAGTAAAGATTTTTTATAAAAGTAAAAGTTCTACAACGAATACAGATAAACAACAAGATGAGGCTACTTGGAATAAATTAGCACCAAACCAAGAAAGTACAATACCAATGACAAGAGCAATAGCTCCAGAAAGTGGTGTTTGTGTTACCTGTATAATTGCAGGAAAAGTCATAACTGCTAATGTGATATAAGGAACATAGTAAAGAAAAGATTTTATCAGTGGATTTTTTATTTCTGTTTGAATTAAAGTCAGTGGCAAAACACGAATAGCAAAACTAGTTAAAGCCATGACTAAAATGTATATATATACCTCAGACATTTTCTTCACCATCCTTTGTTTTTACTGGATATAAGATGCTAGCAATCAAAGATAATACTATAGTTAAAATAATGATACGTGTAGCACTTGATAATTCAGATATATAAGGAAGGTAAGTGGATAAGTAGCTAGCAATAAAGCTGATGATAACAAATACACCAATTACTTTATTTTTTCGTGCAGGTGGAATAATAACAGCTAAAAACATGCCATATAATGCTACACTAAAAGCACTTATCAATTGAATTGGCAATAAATTACCTACAACAATTCCAAGAGCTGTACCGCCAGCCCAACATGGCATAGTGATGAACATAGCACCAAAGTAATAAAAAGGATTTAGATAATTAGGTCTAGCGATAGAAATGGCAAATAATTCATCTGTGATATCAAAACCGATTAAAATGCGTTGATACCATGGAATATCTGGCGATAATTTTTGACTTAAAGCACAACTCATAATCAAATAACGAGAATTAGCGATTAAGATAACGAGAAATACTTCTATATATGTTGCCATTGTAGCTATAGAAGTAAAGCCAGCATATTCACCAGCGGAAGCATTTACAAGAAAGCTTGTTAAAAATCCTTGAAATGCTGTCAGTCCTGCATTTTTAGCAGTGATTCCCAAAGAGAAGGAAACTGCTAAATAACCAAGAGCAATAGGAAAACCATCACGTATACCATCTTTAAAAGCTTGTTTTTTTACAGAGATATTGTCTACTGGATAAACATCGTCAGCAATATCTAATTCATTCATAGCGATTTCCTCCATTTTGTATTTTATTTTTAAATATGTATTTTGTATAAATATTATAGCAGTTATATTTACATTAGGAAAACGAATATTTATAATAACTACATAAGTAAAACTAATGGGAGAGCGAATGCATATGGTTTCGCGTTATGGGATTTTTTGTAAAGTCATAGAAAATGGAAATTTTACAAAGGTAGCAAAAGAAGTGGGCTATTCGCAAAGTGCGATTAGTCAAAGTATAAAGGCGTTAGAACAAGAATTAGGAACCATCTTGATTGATAGGAAAAAAGAAGGCATAACATTAACAGATGATGGCAAATCTTTTTATCCGTATATACAGGCAATTTTTCATGCTGAACTTTCATTGAAACAAAAGCAACAGGAAATGAAAGGTTTAGAGCATAGCGTTATACGTATTGGCACTTTTACTAGTGTGAGCAGAAATATTTTACCGCAATTGATGAAGAATTTTAAATCATTATATCCTACAGTCAATTTTGTTTTAAAACAAGGTGAATATACAAGCATAAAGAAATGGATTTTACATGGAGAAATTGATTTTGGTTTTGTAAATAGTGATGTAGTTTCAGGAATCAATATGGAATTTTTATATAGAGATGAAATGATGGCAGTATTACCTAAACATCATAAATTAGCTAATTTGCCGATTATATCTTTAGACCAATTAGCCAAAGAATCTTTTATTTTATTAGATGAAGGTCGCCATAGTGTGATTATGCATGCTTTTGCTGATTATAAATTAGAGCCACAGATTGAATATAAAGTTTATGATGATTATTCAATTTTAGCTATGGTAAAACAAGGTTTAGGGATATCTGCCATGTATAGTTTAGTTTTAAATGGATTTGAAGATGGCTTAGCTATTCGACCAATAAAAGAACACCCTGAACGCAATGTAGCTTTGGCATGGCAAAATTGGGATACAATGTCACTGGCTTCACGTAAATTTGTGGAATTTATAAAAGAAAATTTTGTTTTTGTACAAGAAAAATAAAAAATTGCAGAGCTTACGCTCTGCAATTTTTATTTAATAATACTCAATAATTCTAAAGGTTTATCAATAATAAAATCGGCATTAATATCTTTTAATTCCTCAAGACTGCCATATCCATACGTTACACCAACACATTTTAAATTAAATTTCTTCGCGCCAATGACATCGTATTTACGGTCGCCTACCATTATGCAATCGTTTAAATCTGTAATTTGCATTTGTTTTAAAACATAAGCTAATACATCATCTTTATTTATACGACTGCCATCAAGTAGCTACCGCCAGCAAAGGCAAAATATTTTAGCAAATCATGCTGACTTAAAATATTTTTTACAAACTTTTCAGGTTTAGAAGAAGCAATCAATAATTTTAAACCATTTTCAGCTAAAGTCTTTAATAATTCAGGTATTTGCTCATATACTTCATTTTCTAAAATACCTTTATCTGTATAATATTCTCGAAAATATTTTACAGCTTCAAGACTTTGTTCATGACTAAAATTATAGCAATTGATAAATTGCTGATTTAATGGCGGACCTACGAAACTTTTTAAAACCGTCATATTTGTTTCATTTATGCCATATTTTTTTAAAGCATATTGTACAGCATGAATAATACCAGGTCCAGAATTAATCAATGTACCATCTAAATCAAAAATAATATTATGATATTTATATTGCATAAATTTATCCTCAATTTTATTTATTAATAAGTTTTTTAGCAATTTCTACAGCTTCAACACCATCAGGAGCATAAGCATCAGCACCGACATTATCAGCATATTCTTGAGTTACTACAGCACCACCAATCATGACTTTTGTGGAGTAATCGCTTTTATTTAATTCAGCAATGACTTCATCTATCTGTGTAATAGTAGTTGTCATCAAGGAGCATAAACCGATCATATCGGCTTTATTATCTATAGCTGCTTTAATGATTTCTTCTTTATCAATATCTTTACCTAAATCGATAACTTTAAAACCGTTATTTTCTAAAAGTGCAGATACGATATTTTTACCTAAATCATGGATATCGCCTTTTACAGTGGCAATGACGATAGTACCTTTATTACTTACGCTATCAGCTGGAATACGTTCTTTGATTTTGATGAAGGCTTCACGCATTGCTTCAGCGGATAACATAACTTGTGGTAAAAAGATTTTTTTCGCACCGAAATCTTTGCCAACGACATTCATTGCGGCACTTAAAGCTTTATCTGTAATTTCATTTGGTTTATGCCCTTCATTTAAAGCTTGTTCTACCATTTGAGCAATGGATTCTTTTTCCCCACTGATTATAGCAGATTTTATATCTTCAATGATATCACCGCTAGATACTGCGTTTTTAGCTTTAGCTACAGGGATATCTTGACCGGAATGATTAAGACTATAATCGCGACCATTAGGGTCTTTAGCTAAAAGAGCATTAGAAGCACTCAAGGCATTTTGCATAGAATCATCATAAGGGTTCATGATTGGAGCATCTAATCCCATTGCTAAACACATAGTGAAGAATGTGCTATTGATAAGTGGTCGATTTGGAAGACCAAAGGATATATTGCTAAGCCCCATAGTGGAAGGAGCACCAATATGTTCGCGGTAAAGTTTTAAAGTGTTTAATACTTCATTACAAGCATTTTTATCGGCAGCTATAGTCATTACAAGCGCATCAAGTAAAAAGTCGTTATCTTTTAAGCCATGAGCTTTAGCTTCAGCGATTATTTTTTGAGCTAGTGCAAGACGTTCTTTAGCTGTTTTAGGAATGCCTTCATCAGATAATGGCAAGCATAAGATTGCAGCACCATATCTTTTAGCTAATGGTATAAAATATTTTAATCTATCAGGCTCTGCACTTACAGAATTGATGAGTGCTCTACCAGGATATGCTTTTAACCCTGCTTCTAATGCTTTGACATCGCTTGTATCAATGGCAAGTGGTGTATTTACAAGTTGAGAGATTTCAGTGATAGCTTTGTGCATAGCTTTTGCTTGGTCAATTCCAGCAACACCCATATTTACATCAAGGATTTGAGCACCAGCTTGAGTTTGTTCAATAGCTTCACGTTTTACAGAGATAAAAGAACCATTTTTTATTTCTTCGGCTAATTTTTTACGACCAGTAGGATTGATGCGTTCGCCGATTAATCGTGTAGGTAAATCTTTGCCAATAAATACAGTTTTAGAACGGCTAGCAAGGGCAAGATTAGGATTTGGTGCTTTGCGGATAGGTTCTGAAACATTAGCTAAAGCTTCTTTGATAGCTTTGATATGAGCAGGAGTTGTTCCACAGCAACCACCGATATAAGTTGCACCAGCTTCTACAAGTTTTGGTGCCCATTTAGCCATATCTTCTGGAGTGAGTGGGAAAATGGTCTGACCATTTTCTAAATGTGGCATACCTGCATTTGCTTGTACACTGATAGGACAAGAACAATTATCGGCTAATTCTTTTATGATAGGAACTAATTGCTCAGGGCCTAAAGAGCAGTTGGCACCGATGATATCTGCGCCCATAGCTTCTAAGATAATAGCAGCAGATTGTGGGTCTGTGCCTGTTACAGTTCTGCCATCTTCACTGAAGGATAATTGACAGATTACGGGTAAATTGCAAGCATCTTTAGCAGCGAGAAGGGCAGCACGCATTTCTTGGATTTCGATACAAGTTTCGATGAGGATATAATCAACACCTGCGTCAGCTAAAATTTTAGCTTGTTCATAATAATTTTCATAAACTTCATCGAAAGTCAATTCACCTAAAGGTTCAATAAAAGCACCAGTAGGGCCCATAGAACCGGCTACTTTTGCTTTGCCAGCAGTGGCGATTTTGGCATTTTTTACAGCAGCGATATTTATTGCTTCTACTTTATCGCCTAAGTTATATTCATTTAATTTGATGCGAGAAGCACCAAATGTATTTGTTTCAACAATATTAGAGCCTGCTTCTACATAAGCACGATGAACATTTTGGATAGCTTCTGGAGCTTCGATATTTAATAATTCAGGGCACATTCCTGGTTTTAATACAGATTTTTGTAACATAGTGCCAGTAGCACCATCAAATATATGTATCATAGAAGATACCTCCTAGAAATTTTTATTAAGCAAAAAAATGAAATGTATTTGTTTATCATCATGAATTTTTATTTAATAATTCATGGTCAAATGGTTTTATGCGGAAATTGCAATTAGGGTTTGGACAATATTTACAAGATTGTTTTTCAGGTTCGACATCTTGTGTTTTAGGTATAAGTCCAATGATTGCAGTAACGGATTTTCGCGGTGTAAGCATTAATGATGAAGTTAGGCTAATACCTATTTCATGAGCTTTAGCTAAACGGAGCATTTCAGGTTGTGCCTGTATAGGCCAATCTCCATATCCTGGCTAAATCGCCAACGACGAACTAATCCTTGCATATTGAATTTTTGGTCAATAGCTTGTTCGATACCATCAGCAACATGTTCAACAGCTGTAGTTGCAGCAGCGTCCATCAAAACAGCTAGCGTGTATTCTCCATCTTTGAAACGACGGGAGATTTCTTCTTCAACAGTTTCGCCGATTGTAACAGCATGATGGCAACTTTTGTAGCTCGACAAAGATGTTTAGTTACTTTTTTCCCTTCTAATTTAAAGGCTTATCTGCAAGTACAATGCCATTTTTAGAGTCATAGTCATATACTTCCCAAATTCCTTTAGGTTCGGAAATATATAAGACTTCACGACATGCTTCTAAAATAGTTTTTTTATTGAAATTAGGAGCTTTGTTAAGTCCAGCATAACGTCTAGTTTCACTAGGGTCAATGGACATTAAAGCAGCATTATATTTAGGCATGGTAAAATCTCCCTTAATGTTTTGTGTTTATAATTATATCTAGAAAAGAATTTTATCATAAATTTTAGTATAATTATACTGTTATTAGTTAAATTAATTTTTTATGATTGATTATAGTTTTAAATTATAATGAATTTATAAAAGTAATAAGTTAAAATAATTATTATAATATTTTAAAGGAGAAATACATGGAATTTTTAAATATTGATGAAATTTTACCAAACCCATTTCAACCGAGAAAGGAGTTTGATATGGAGCAATTAGCTCAATTAGCAAAATCGATAAAAGAATATGGTATAATTGAGCCTCTAATTGTGCGTATAAATGATAATGATGAATTTGAATTGATTGCAGGAGAAAGACGTCTTCGTGCAGCTAAAATGGCAGGATTAGATAAAGTGCCAATTATCTTAAAAGATTATGATGATGATAAGGTAGCACAAATAGCTTTAATTGAAAATCTCCAACGCAGTAATTTAAATGTTATTGAAGAAGCAAATGCATATCAGTTGTTATTACATAAATTTAATTTAAAACAAGAAGAAGTAGCGCAAAAAGTGGGAAAAAGTCGTTCGCATATAGCGAATTTTGTACGCTTATTTAATTTAGCAAAAGAAGTACAGTGCTTATTACAAGATAATAAACTCAATATGGGGCAGGCAAAACCGCTTTTAGCGATAGAAGATGAAAAGCTTCAAGTAAAATTAGCTAATTTGATAATTGAAAGAGAATTATCTGCTAGAAAAGCTGAAGCATTAGTCAAAAAAGTTTTAGCAGGTGATAATGTCATCGAGCAGATTGAACAAGTAAAAGAAGCTAAGATGTATTTAAATGATGTGCAAGAGCGCTTAAAACAAATATTGGGAACGAATGTAAATATAAAGCAAGGTAAAAAGAAATCTCGCATAGAAATTGAATTTTATAATGATGATGATTTAGCTAGATTAGTTGAATTATTGATGGAAAAACAAGAAAGTCCTCAGATGAACAAATCGAGAATTATTAAGGATTTTAACATTTAGTAGATGCTGTTTTGATTTTACAAATAAAAACATGAATGCTATAATGTTGCACGTTAAAAAGGATAGTCTTTATTGAATAATCAATTCTTTTTTAACAGAATTTAGGAGGGAATATTTATGGATTTTTCAATGCTAAATCAGATATTTCAAGATAATTTAGCAATTATTTTAACTGTAATCGTAGTCTTATTAGTTTTATTAATAATTTTATCAATAGTGATGCTTGTAAAATTGAGCAAAGCTAAAAAACGTTATAATTCATTGGTAAATGGTGCAACAGGTGAAAGTTTAGAGGATATTATAGCTGATAATATTGCTCAAATGAATGAACTTGTGGTAAAAAATAATAAAATTGATGCAGATTATGCAGAAATGAAATCTTTATTTACAAAATCCATTCAAAAAGTAGCAGTACATCGTTTCTGTGCTTTTACTGATATGGGTGGCGATTTGAGTTATGCTGTAGCTTTACTTGATAATCAAAATAATGGTGTGATATTCTCTTCTATTTTTGGACGTCAAGATTCTTGCACATATGTAAAACCTATAGAAAATGGTATTTCTAAATATCCTTTGACTCAAGAAGAAAACAAAGTATTATTAGAAGCTATGTCTAAATAATTTTGACAAAGATAAAAACAAAAGGAGTACAAATTGTTGTACTCCTTTTTTATATGCAATTTTTTCAAAAAAATCGCTTCGCTTACGCGAAGTATAAAATTAATCAACTGTAGGCATAAATAAAGCAGGCATATTATTAATCGTATCAGTAACTTCTGCTCTGTTTCCATAGCTTTTTGATGTAGTCGTTCAGCCTTAGCTAAATCTTTTGGTTTATTATCTTGAATACCGATAGCATAAGCTTTCCATGCTTGAATAGTATATGTCGTACTTTCCATGCGCAATTCATGTAAATGGCGAGCACCTGTAGGTATTTGATAACTTTGTAGATAATTATACCAATCTTGATATGTTGGCACTATTTTATTATCAATAAAAGATTTTAACAATGCTCTTTGACTTGATGAAGGATTATTTTTGAAGTTTTCAGCTAAAACTATAAATTCGCTTTGTAATTGCTTGAATTGAGCATTATTTCTATCTAAATCGGCTTTAGTATTAGTCAAATACGTATTTATATCTTGGCGATAAAGATTAGATATCATAGTTAGATAATCTTGATAATTAGTAACTTCACTGACTTGCCAAATGCCTTCTTCATTTTGACTAATTTCAATTTTAAATCAAAATTAGTATCTGTGTATTTATCTGCAACTAAAATCGTTGCCATAACTGAATTATCATCAATAGTTTCTATGGATTTTATCTCTTTGAAGCTTATATTGAATAATAAAGAGCGATTGATTAATTCTGTATAATCGATACCTAATTGACGACCTTTAAGCATAGAATCATAATTGAAACGTTGCCAATTTCCAGTTTGAATATATTTATCAATGCTCTGAATTGTACCATCAATAATGATGGGTTCAATGAGGGCATAGAAGGTTTGATAAATACTATGTTCTTTTTCCATATATATTTTGTCATTGATAAATATATCATTAGTTAAAATCTTATAATTTGGTGGTAATAAAGTTTTTAAATCTACGTATTTATGAATAGTATCAATATCACGATGTTCAAAGGCTGTTTGCAATTCTTCTAAAGCATGTTCAGGAGAATTAGTGCGTTGGTAATAGTAATAACCTCCTATAATCGATAAAATTAATAATACTAATAAAACTACAAAACAAGCAAATAAATTTTGTATGCGACGTTGTCTTCTTCGTTTAGCAACGGTTCGTTGCCATTTATCATCATTCATAATTAATTTACTCCAGGGTGAAAATTTGTATAATTATTATACCATAAAACAATATCGGTGGTTATTGCTTTTATTTTATAGTGTAAAGTTTACAATTTAATATTGACAAAAAATAATTGATGTGCAATAATATGAGCAAATCAATTCAAAAATTTAATACTTGCCTTAATGAAACCTATGAGGTGGAGATAAAAATATGAAATGCACTTACAGAGAGTAGGGGAGCTGAGAGCCTATAGTACGCAGCATATTAAATGGACCACTGAGGGTGCAGTCAACAGATTAGAAATAATCTTAGTATTCTGCAACGCGACACAAGCGTTAACTGTGAGGGATATGTTAGTATCCTGCAAAGAGGAGCATTTGCTCAAACAAGGTGGTACCGCGAGTAGAGTATAATATATAATTTTAGTGATTTAATTATATAGAAATATAGATACCCGTCCTTGATGTTATTTTCAAGGACGGGTATTTTTATTTGCTTACAAATAGATTTATAAAGGAGGATTAGAATATGTACAAACCGACTCTGGCAGAATTAGAAGCAATGAAAACAGAATATAAAATAGTGCCAGTGAGTAAAGAGATATTTGCTGACCTTACAACACCGATTAAAGTGTTGAAAATCTTGAAAAATATCAGTGATAATGTGTATTTATTTGAAAGTGTGGAGAATACACATCATTGGGGCAGATATTCTTTCTTAGGTTTTAATCCTTCTTTAGAGATTAGTTGTAAAAATCATTTATTGAAGATAAAAAAAGCTATTAATAATGAAGTACAAGAAATTAAGACAGATAATCCAAATATAGAGATTAGAGAGATTTTAAAAGCATATAAAAGCCCTAAATTTGAATATTTACCGTCGTTTACTGGCGGATTGGTCGGATATTTTGCTTATGAATATTTGCGTTATCAAGAAAGTAAATTGGACTTTGTAGATGAAACAGTAAACAAAGATGAAGTTTCTTTCAATGATGTAGATTTGATGTTATTTGATAAGGTAATAGCTTTTGACCATTATACGAAAAAGATAATTTTAATTGTGAATATAAAAACTGATGATTTAAAAGCTAATTATGCTAAAGCAATTGAGGATTTAGAAAAATTAGCAAAACTCATTATTTATGGCAAAGAAAAAGAAATACCTTCAGGGAAACTATTATCTGATTTTAAACGAGAGTTTACTAAAGATGAATATATAGATGTAGTGAAAAAGACACAGAATTATATCAAAGAAGGCGATATTTTTCAGGCTGTCATTTCCAATCGCATAGAAGCAGATTTTTCAGGAAGTCTATTAAATGCTTATCGTATATTAAGAACGATAAACCCTTCCCCATATATGTTTTATTTAAGCTCTAAGCAAATTGAGCTGACAGGGGCTTCACCAGAAACATTGATAAATTTAGAGGATAAAGAATTAAAGACTTTTCCGATAGCTGGCACGATGCCAAGAGGTAAAGATGAACGAGAAGATGATTTATTAAAAACAAGATTATTAAGTGATGAAAAAGAATTGGCAGAACATAATATGCTAGTGGATTTGGGCAGAAATGATATCGGTAAAATCAGTAAATTCAATTCAGTAACAGTAGAAAATATGCATAAAGTAGAGTTTTTCTCTCATGTGATGCATATAACAACTACTGTAAAAGGAAAAATCAAAGATGATTGTGATGCTTTAGATGCTATCGTAGCTACTTTGCCAGCAGGAACATTATCTGGTGCGCCAAAAATACGAGCTATGGAAATCATTCATGAATTAGAGAAAAGCCCAAGAGGTATTTATGGTGGTGCTGTGGGATATATCGATTTTGCAGGTAATATGGATATGTGCATAGGTATAAGAATGGCAGTAGCAAAACAAGGTAAAGTATTTGTTCGTTCAGGTGGCGGAATAGTCAAAGATAGCATACCTGAAAATGAATACCAAGAAACGATAAATAAAGCCCAATCAATGATAGAGGCAATTACAAAAGCACAGGAGGTGGAAACATATGATTTTGTTAGTAGATAATTATGATAGTTTTGTGTACAACTTATATCAATTAATTGGCTCAATAAATCCAAAGATAAAAGTCATTCGCAATGATGAATTAAATATAGAGCAGGTAAAAAAGCTAAATCCAAGTCATATTGTGCTATCTCCAGGGCCAGGAAAACCTAGTGAAGCTGGAATTTGCAGTGAAATCGTGAAAGTTTTTCAAGGTGAGATACCGATTTTAGGGATTTGTTTAGGTCATCAAGTCATAGCTGAAGTTTTTGAAAGTATTGTAAGTTATGCCAAAGAAGTAGTTCATGGCAAAGCTTTTAAATTAAAGATAATGGAAAATTCACCTTTATTTAAGGGTATAGATAAAGAATTTATGGGAGCAAGATACCATTCTTTAGCGATTAAAAGAGAAACTTTAGGCGAAGATTTAAAGATAATAGCAACTACTGATGATGGTGAAATTATGGCAATAGAGCATAGAAGATATCCTATTTATGGATTGCAATTTCATCCTGAATCGATTTTAAGTGATAATGGCAAGAAATTAATTCAAAATTTTCTGGATATAAGAGGTGGTCAAAATGATAAAACAAGCAATATATCAATTGAGCAATAAACAAGATTTAACAACAGAGCAGGCTATAGTTTCCATGCAAGAAATCATGAGTGGAACAGCGAGTGATATTCAAATTGCTAGTTTTTTGACTGCTTTGCGATTAAAGGGCGAAACAATAGATGAAATAACAGCTTTTGCTCAAGTCATGAGAGAAAAAGCTCAAAGCATAGATTATAAAGATGATTTATTTGAAATAGTCGGCACAGGTGGAGACGAAGCAAATACATTTAATATTTCAACTACAGCAGGATTTGTAATTTCAGCTAGCGGTATAAAGGTAGCTAAACATGGTAATCGCAGTGTATCTAGTAAATGCGGTGCAGCTGATTGTTTAGAAGCTTTAGGCACTAAATTAGAATTAGATGCTAAGCAGAATGAAAAGATGCTAGATGAAATAGGCATGTGTTTTATGTTCGCACCGAAGTATCACAGTTCTATGAAATATGCTAGTCCTGTTAGACGTGAACTAGGCATTAGAACAGTATTCAACATCTTAGGGCCACTTGCTAATCCTGCAAATGCTAATCGACAATTGATGGGCGTTTATCAAGAAGAATTAGTAGAGCCATTAGCGAAAGTATTATCTAATCTTGGTGTAAAAAGAGGTGCTGTTGTCTATGGCTATGATGGTTTAGATGAGATAACAGCTTGTAATAAAACGCTAGTATGTGAAATTAAAGATAAAAAATTAAAGACATATACTTTAGATCCTAGAGATTATGGCATGGAATATGCAAATTCAGCTGAATTAGTTGGCGGAGATAAAAATGAAAATGCTCAAATTACAAGGGATATTTTAGCAGGAACTTTGGGGGCAAAACGCAATGCAGTATTATTAAATGCTGGCATGAGTATTTATTTAGCAAAAGATGGTTTATCTATACAAGATGGTATTAATATAGCCAAAGATACGATAGATACAGGCAAAGCTAAATATCAGATGGAACGATTTATCAAATATTCAAATGAGGTATGTTAAATGATTTTAGATGAAATTGTGAAGAAACGAAAAATCAATATAGCTAAACAAAAACAGATAAAATCATTGGCTATGCTAAAACAAGAAGCAGAATCTTTGCCCCAAAATAGAGACTTTCCTTTAGAAAAAGCATTGATGAAACAAGATATAAATTTTATCTGTGAAGTGAAAAAAGCATCACCATCAAAAGGAATTATAGCTCAAGATTTTCCTTATTTAACTATCGCTAAAGAATATGAATTAGCAGGAGCAAGTGCTATTTCTGTACTCACAGAGCCAGATTATTTTTTAGGTGAAGATAAATATTTACAAGAGATTGCTCAAAATGTCAGTATTCCTGTATTATGTAAGGATTTTATCATCGATGAATATCAGATTTATAAAGCAAAAATTTTGGGAGCTTCAGCGATTTTATTGATTTGTGCGATTTTAGATGATGAAACACTTAGAAGATTTTTTACCTTAGCTGAAAAATTAGGGCTATCCTGTTTAGTGGAAGCTCATGATGAAAATGAGATAAAAAGAGCCTTGAAAATACAAGCGAGAATTATCGGTGTGAATAATCGCAATTTAAAAGATTTCACTGTAGATGTAGAAAATAGTTTAAAATTAAGGTCTTTAGTGCCTGAAAATGTGATTTTCGTTTCTGAAAGTGGCATAAAAACTAAAGATGATATAGAAAAATTAAGAGTTCATCAAGTGCAAGCAGTGCTTATAGGTGAAACTTTTATGAGGGCTAAAGATAAAGTCTTAGCACTTAATGAATTATATGGAAAGAAGATAAGCCCTAAAGTAAAATTTTGTGGCATGAAAACTAGAGAAGATATAGCTATCGTAAATAGATATACCCCAGATTATGTGGGATTTATATTTGCTGAAAGTAAACGACAAGTAAGTATGCAAACAGCAAATGATTTAGCTAAAAATTTAGATGAAAAAATTAAAAAAGTCGGTGTCTTTGTCAATACTTCGCTAACGCAAATTGAAGAGATAGCTCAGAAAGTTTCTTTAGATATCATTCAATTACATGGTGATGAGGATAATGAATTTATCAAAGCATTGAAAAATAAACTCGATTTGCCGATTTGGCAAGCGATAAAAGTAAAAGATATTGTTGATATAGAAAGAGCGAAACAAAGTATTGCCGATATGATTTTGTTTGATGCTTATGTAAAAGATAGTGCTGGTGGCACAGGAAAGAGTTTTAATTGGGATTTGCTTAAGGATTTTACAGGTGAATTTATCTTGGCTGGTGGTATAAATAAGCAAAATATCATTAGAGCGATAAGAACGACAAAACCATATATAGTAGATATCAGTAGTGGCATAGAAAAAGATAATCATAAAGATGAAAATGAAGTTAAGACGATAAGTGAACTTTTGCGAAAGGTAGGATAAATATGAGCGTGAATAAGATAAATAAAAAAGGTCGTTTTGGTAAATATGGCGGACAATATATGCCAGAGACTTTAATGAATGCAGTAAATCAATTAGAAGAAGCGTATTTAAAATATAAAGATGATCCAGATTTTGTCAGAGAATTAGAGGATTTACAGCGAAAATATACAGGTAGACCATCACTTTTATATTTTGCGGAAAAGATGACAAATGATTTAGGTGGAGCAAAGATTTATTTGAAACGAGAAGACTTAAATCATACAGGTTCTCATAAAATCAATAATGTTTTGGGGCAGATTTTATTGGCAAAACGCATGGGAAAAACTCGTGTAATTGCAGAAACAGGTGCAGGTCAACATGGCGTAGCTACAGCAACAGTGGCAGCACTTATGAATATGGAATGTGAAATCTTCATGGGCGAAGAAGATACGAAACGACAAGCATTAAATGTTTATCGCATGGAATTATTAGGAGCAAAAGTACATAGTGTTACTAAAGGAACAAGAACACTAAAAGATGCAGTAAATGAAGCTTTACGCGAATGGACTTCAAGAATTGATGATACACATTATGTTTTAGGTTCTGTTATGGGACCACATCCATTTCCAACTATTGTGCGTGATTTTCAATCTATCATCAGCAGAGAAGCTCGTGAACAGATATTAGACATGGAAAATAGATTGCCAGATGTAGTCATGGCTTGCGTTGGTGGCGGTAGCAATGCTATGGGCATGTTTTATAATTTTATTCCTGATAAACAAGTGAGATTGATTGGTTGTGAAGCAGCCGGAAAAGGTCTTGATACAGAAGAACATGCAGCTACTATTTCTAAAGGCACAGAAGGTATTTTCCATGGTATGAAATCCTATTTTTGTCAGGATAAATATGGTCAGATTGCTCCTGTATATTCTATTTCAGCAGGCTTAGATTATCCAGGTATTGGGCCAGAACATGCTTATTTACACGATAGTGGTAGAGCTGAATATGTAGCGATTACAGATGGTGAAGCAGTTGATGCATTTGAATATTTATCAAGAACAGAAGGAATTATCCCAGCGATTGAAAGTGCTCATGTTATAGCACAAGTGATGAAAATTGCACCGAAAATGAAAAAAGATGAAATCATCATTGTTTGCTTATCTGGTAGAGGAGATAAAGATGTAGCAGCTATGGCGAGATATAGAGGAGTGAAAATCAATGATTAAGATAGAAGAAGCATTTAAAAATAAGAAAGCATTTATTCCCTTTGTATTGGCAGGTTATCCGAATTTAGAAGCTACAGAAAAATTTATTCTAAAGATGGCAGAAGCTGGAGCTGATTTGATAGAAATAGGGATACCGTTTTCTGACCCAGTGGCAGAAGGAACAGTTATTCAAGCGGCTAGTAAAGTGGCTTTGAGTGGCAATATGACGACAAATGATATTTTTGATATGGCTGAAAAATTAAAGGGAAAAGTGAATATTCCGCTTGTATTTATGACTTATATAAACCCTATATTCGTTTATGGTAAAGACAAATTTTTTGCTAGATGTAAACAATGCAATATCAGTGGCGTTATTGTGGCTGATTTACCTTTTGAAGAAAAAGATGAAATTTTAACCCAAGCTAATGAAAATGATGTAGAAGTAATATCTTTGATAGCACCTACTTCAGAAAATCGCATAGGCATGATAGCTAATGAAGCACAGGGCTTTATCTATTGTGTATCCTCTTTAGGTGTAACAGGTGTTAGAAAAGAAATAAAAACAGATATACAAAGTATAGTAGATACTATTCGTAAATATACAGATAAACCAGTAGCTGTAGGTTTTGGTATCTCAACACCACAGCAAGCATATGATATGGCTAAAATTGCTGATGGTGTTATTGTAGGCAGTGCTGTTATCCGTATTATTGATAAATATGGCAAAGAGGCTACACCATATTTAGTTGACTATGTAAAATCTATGAAAGAAGCTATCTTAAAAGCATAATTAAAAATAATTTGTATAATAACAAAAACTCCCTTTAATTAAAGGGAGTTTTTGTTTTAAACAGCATTATAACCGAGTTCTAATGCCTGCATATTTTTATCAACTGTATGTGGTGGTACGCGATGTGCCACAGATTGTTTTACTGTTTCAAGCGAAACAATGCCAGAGAGTTTAACCATGATGCCAAGTGCAACTATATTGCAAATAACAATTTGCCGAGTTTTTCAGAGGGCATTTTAGTGATTGGCACTTTAATGATATGTGGAAAATCTGGTGCATTTGGTACAAGGTCTTCATCAACGATTAATAAGCCATTGTCTTTGTCTAAATCGCCATAATATTTGTCAGCTGCTTGTTGTGTCATAGCAAGTACGATATCTGGATTTATAACTTTAGGATGATAAATCGGATTATCGGAAATAATTACTTCCGCTTTAGAAGCACCACCACGTGCTTCTGGACCATAAGATTGAGATTGAACAGCTTGTTTGCCTTCACTTACAGCAGCTTCAGCAAAGATAATTGCTGCTGTGATAACGCCCTGACCTCCTGAACCGGATAAACGGAGTTGTTTCATCATTTTTCAACACCTCCAGCTATTTCGATAACTTTATCATAGGCATGGTCATAATCAATAGATTGATGTTGATGTAATAGACCAATTGGGAATTTGCCTACTTTTTTATCATCAGCTAATTTATCAAAAGCTGGCTTCATAACTGCATTATCACGCATCCACATCATCATCTGTGCAGGATCTGCCATTTTATTTTTACGACCGAAAGCTGTTGGACATTGTACTATAGCTTCAATCAAGGAGAAACCTTTATTTTCAATACCGCCAGCTATCATATTGATCAAATGTGGTACATGATAAGCTGTGCTTCTTGCCACATATGTAGCACCTGCTGCTGCTGCCAAATTGCATGGGTCAAATGGATTATCAACGCAACCATATGGAGCAGTTGTCGCTTTTTTATCAAGCGGAGTAGTAGGTGATGCCTGACCACCTGTCATACCATAAATATTGTTGTTGAATAATACGACAGTTAAATCTACATTACGTCTTGCACCATGAATAAAGTGATTGCCACCGATAGCCATGCAATCGCCATCGCCTGTGATTACAATTACATTGAGTTCAGGTCTAGCAAGTTTTATACCTGTTGCAAATGGAATAGCTCTACCATGAGCTGTATGAAGTGTATCAAAATCCATATAACCAGATGCACGTGAAGAGCAACCAATACCGGATACGATTACTGTTTTATCTGGATCGAGATTTTTCTTGACGATAGCTTCTACAATTGCTTTCATTACAATACCATTACCGCAACCAGGGCACCATAAATGCGGAAGGCGGTTTTGACGGAAATGTTGTTCATAAACTCTAGGTTTCATTAATTATTGCCTCCTTCGCACATTTTAATAATAGCTGTTTCAATTTCAGTTGGAGTGAAAATCTGTGTATCGTATTTGCCTAAGAATTCTACTTTGCATTTGCCTTCACTTGCACGTTGTACTTCATGTACAAGTTGTCCATAGTTAAGTTCAGGGACTAAAATAGCATCAACTTTGTCTGCTAAATCTGCAATAACTTTATCGGCAAATGGCCAAATTGTGATAAGGCGTACCATGCCGACTTTATAGCCTTTTTTGCGAGCTTCGAGCATAGCTTCATACGCTGTACGAGCTGTACCACCATAGCTTACAATTGCATATTGTGCATCTTCCATATTATATGCTTCATAATGACAAATTTCATCACGAGCAATATCTATTTTTTTATGCAATCTATCAATGACTTCTTTAGTAACCATTGGGCTACCTGATGGGAAGCCTGTTTCATCATGAATAAGACCAGTTACATGAATGTGATATCCTTTACCAAAATCAGCAATATTTGGCACTAAGTCAGTGTTAGGAGTATATGCTTTATATTCTGGTGATGGTGCCATCTTTGGTTGACGACGAGGATAAATTTCTATATCGTCTTTCTCAGGAACATCTATGTTTTCACGTAAATGACCTACAATTTCATCCATCAATAAAATAACTGGTGTACGAAAGCGTTCTGCATAATTTACCGCCATAACAGTAACGTCAAAAGTTTCACGCACACTCCATGGAGAAAGCGCAATGATGGAATGGTCGCCATGTGTTCCCCATCGTGCCTGCATGATATCGCCTTGTGCAGGAGATGTTGGCTGTCCAGTTGATGGACCTACACGTTGTACATTGGCAATAACTACTGGAATTTCAGCAGCACAAGCATAACCGATTAATTCCTGTTTTAAAGAAAAGCCAGGACCAGAAGTTGCTGTTAATACTTTATCACCAGCAAGAGAAGCGCCTAAAACAGCACCCATACTAGCGATTTCATCTTCCATTTGAACGAATTTACCGCCCATTTTAGGCAATAATTTAGCCATTGTTTCAGCGATTTCTGTAGATGGTGTAATTGGATAACCTGCAAAAAAGCGCACACCAGCAGCTAAAGCACCATAACTGCACGCTTCATTGCCTTGCATTAATTTAATCATTAATTTTCCTCCTTATCTACAAAAATAGCATAATCTGGGCAACGTAATTCACATTGTCCACAACCTATACAAGCATCAGCATTGACAATCTGACAGTGATTTAATACATCTAATTGCAAAACTTTTTTGGGACAAAAAGCCACGCAAATACCGCAGCCTTTGCACCTTTGTGTTTTTAAGTAAATAATGTTCTTCAAAATTACACTCCTAAACTTTTAAATATATACATAAAATAAACATAAATATTAGTAACAATAAATTTGTTATTTGCTACATTCAATATCAGTCATGACATCTATTATATAACAAAAAAGTGTAAATGTGTAAATGTATACAATATATATTTTAAAACAAATTATATTTAAATATATGAAAATATCTTGACTATCAAGAAAAATAGTATATAATATTAATTAATAATAATTCTTTTTTAGTTGGATTTAAAAAGTAAGAAAGTAAGTTGGAAAGGAAGCGATTTGAATGGAATTAAAAGGCAGTAAAACAGAACAAAACTTATGGGCGGCATTTGCTGGTGAATCTCAGGCACGTAATAAATATACGTACTATGCTTCTAAAGCAAAAAAAGATGGTTATGTTCAGATTGCTAAAATTTTTGAAGAAACAGCTGCAAATGAAAAAGAACATGCTAAAATTTGGTTTAAATTAGTAGATAAAATTGGTACTACTGAAGAAAACTTAAAAGCAGCAGCTGCTGGTGAACATGAAGAATGGACTTCTATGTATCCAGAATTCGCAAAAGTAGCACGTGAAGAAGGTTTCACTCGCATTGCTAACCTCTTTGAAATGGTTGCTAAAATTGAACAAGAACATGATGCTCGTTACAATTTATTATTAGCAAATATTCAAGAAGATAAAGTTTTTAAACGCAATGAAAAAATGATTTGGATGTGTTCAAACTGTGGTCATGTATATGAAGGTACAGAAGCTCCAGAAATTTGTCCTGTATGTGCTCATCCAAAAGCATTCTTTGAAATTAAAGCAAACAATTATTAATTCGGTTAAAAAAGGCTAGTTAGATTATATCTAACTAGCCTTTTTATTTTATATTTTATTTTAACCGAATATATAAGCAACTACTGTATATAAGAATAAAAGTAAAATAATACCCATAAAGAAAATCTGTGCCTTATAGAGCCATTCTCTAACATTATCAGACACTTTTGCATGACGATTTGCATACATAATTACTAAAGCAATTTCTAAAACTAAGTAAGTAGCAAAGCTTATTGGAGCTAAAATTAAACTTTCCCACATAGTTACTAATAATAAGAAGTTAATGACGATTAATAGGATTAACCAAATATCTTTACCGTACTTTTTCTGTTCTTTAGGTGCATTTTGTTGTTCTTTTGTTTTAGTAATTTTATTACTAATTCGTTTACTCATTCTAGCCATAGAAAAAACCATCCTCAACATTTTAATTTATGAATAAAGTATAACAAATATAATTTTAGCTCACAAGTTAACAAATAAACAATATTTTTTGTACAAATGTTATTATTTTTTTAGAAAATAATTGATAGTTTGTTACACACTTGTTAAAATAGTTAATATCTTAAAGATTTTAGGCGACAAACTTTACAGAATAGAGGTTTATAAATATTATGATTAGAGAACATCGAAATCGAGAAAAATTAATAAATTATTACAAAATTTTTATAAATAAAGGTATAACTGACCCTAATGTACATCCATGGATAAAAGAATCATGGGAATTATCTAAGCAATATCAAGTTAATCCTAAAAAATTCCAGCAACTGCTAGATTATCAGCATATGAATTGGCTCAATTACAAAGCAAACACAGTGATGCTATTGAGTATTTAGATAATTTTATCGACAGTATTGTGGACTTTTTACATGAATATAATCTATGTTTAACTATCATGGATTCAGAATGTACTGTACTAAAAAAATATGCCAATCCAACATCAAGACTTATTGATAGATTAGAAGGCGTAAGCTTAACTACGAAAAACGTAGGTACACTTAGTTGCAATATTGTAAAAGAACATAAAGTACCATTTTGGGTATTTGGCCCAGAAATTTGGCTTGAAGAATTACATGAAATGAATAGTGGTTCTGTGCAATTATGGTCAATGGGGAATTAACATATATCGTATCTTTAACTGTAATGGAATATGAAAAAATTCCTCAAGATGTAGTTTTAGCATTATTATTTACATTAAAAACTGCTTTAGAATTAAATATTAGACAATCTTTGAATATTAAAGCTCAGAAAGCTATTTTAGATGCAGCGCCATTTGCTGTATATCATATTATGTCTGAAGATAAAATTGTTTATGCAAATCGCATGGGTGAAGAACGTTTATCCGCTATTAATGCTATAAATGAAAATAAAGAAACAGCTCATTTAAAAGATATTGTATTGAATTATACACATACTCCTATTTATGATGGTTTCCAAGGTATTTCTTGCTATAATCGTGAAACTACATGGATTACTAATAATAAAACTTATGAAGATATTACTACTGTTGTGCCATTGAAAAATTCTGAAGATGATGAAGATGTACAAAGTGTAGTTACAGTATCTATGCCAATTGAAGATTTACGTACTTTAGTAGCTCATGCTTCTGGTTATACAGCAAAATATAGCTTATCTTCTATGGTTGGAGAAAGTAAAGCTTTTGTACAGATGAAAGAACGTGCTTATCGTGTAGCTCGTAATAAAAATCATATTTTATTACAAGGTGAAGCTGGCATTGGCAAACAGCGTTTAGCGCATGGTATCCATATGGCTAGTATGCGTATGGCAGGTCCATTGATTTCTATAAATTGTGCAGATTCTACACCAGAATTATTGGAACAAGATATCTTTGGCGCAGCTACAGATTCTGATGTTAGTCATCCAGGTAAATTAGAATTAGCAAGTAAAGGTACTTTATTTATTGATGAAATCGAAAAATTACCAAGCTCTATTGCTAAAATGTTAGCTAAAGCTTTATCCGAAAAGAAAACTCATCGTATCGGTGAAAGCTTAGAACGCAGTATTGATGTACGCATTATTGCTGCAAGTGATGCAAATTTAAGACGTTTGACTGAAAAAGGTCAATTCGATGAAAAATTATTTAATATAATTTCTCGCAGTATTATACGTGTGCCATCACTTCGTTCTCGTAGAGATGATATTCCGATGTTATCTATTAATATTATTGAAGAATTATCTAAACAACATCAAATGGAGCCAAAAGTTTTATTACCAGAGTCTTTAGAAGTATTGAGAACTTATGATTGGCCAGGAAATATCAAACAATTGCAAAGCGTATTAGAATATTCATTCTTCAATACAAGTGGACATGAAATTTATCCTACAGATATTAATTTAATGGGTAGCGTAAAACCAGATAATAAATGGAAAACAGATAAAGAAATATTCCTCAAAGCATGGAAAGCAGCTGGCGGAAACGTAAGCCGTTTATCTAACCTCTTGAGTGTAAGTCGTGTTACTTTATATCGTTATATTAAAAAATATGGATTGGAAAAATAAAAAAAAGCTTGGCTATCGCCAAGCTTTTTATTATATAAATTTATCAATAACGTACGCTATACCATCTTCATCACAATCTTTAGTAATGAATTGAGCAATATTTTTCACATCATCAATAGCGTTTTCCATGGCAACACCTAAACCGACATATTCAATCATAGCTAAATCATTATCACCATCACCACAAGCCATGATTTCGCTTTTGTCTATTTGTAAATATTGAGCTAATTTACTTAGTCCTACTGCTTTATCAATGCCAGGAGGTGTTATATCCATAGTATATCCAGTATTTTGTTGTAGACCAATTCTATCTTTGAATATATCAGTTAATTCATCTTGAATTTCTTGGATTTTTCCATTTAAGTTACAAACAACTAACTGCGTAACGTTTTCTGTATATTTTTCAAAATCCTCGCCGACTTCTACTATGTTTAATCCTTTTGTAGTTTTATAAGCAGGGAACATATCCATATCTACATAGCGAACATAAATTGTATCGCCAATATACCAACGAATATACCAATTTTTTTGATAACAAATAGATATTAATTCAGTTATAGTATCTTTAGAAAAATGAGCTTCATAGATGCTTTTTCCTGTATTTAAATCTTTAACAACACCACCATTACAAGATACTACAGGGCAGTTCATATTTAATTGTTTAGCAAAATAAGAAGCAGATGCAGGCATACGACCAGTGGCTATAGTTACATAAATACCTTTATCCATAGCTTTTTTTATGGCTAAAGCATTTTTTTCAGGAACAAGTTTTTGTCGATTGAGTAAAGTACCGTCCATGTCTAAGGCAATGAGTTTTATAGTCATAAAATATTTTCTCCTTTAACTTTATCATTGAAATCCCAAAATAGTGAACAATTAGCTTTTGCTAATGCTGTAACTATGGCTTTTGGTGGCATTTTTGTAGTCAAAACAATATCTACATCACTTAATTTACCAAATTTATAAGCAGGCTGTAGCAGAAATTTACCAGAATCTGCAAGTACACAAGTAAGTGTAGAATTTTTGGCAATCAAATGTTTGATAGCAGCATCTTCATTTTCAAAGGTGTAAAATCCATCTTCAGTAATACTAGCCGCACCTAAAAAGGCGATATCAAAACGGATATTATCAAGTGTGGCTAATGTTTCACTGCCATAGAAATAGCGATTTACAGGATTGAGTTTGCCACCTAATAAGTGTAAATCTAAAGCAGCGTTATCTTTTAATTGTTCAATGATGTCAATAGAATTACTATATATAGTAGATTTTTCTTTGATGTATTTGCACATATATTGAACTGTTGTCGATGTATCTAAATAGCAAATAGCATTTTTTTTGATATATGATGAAGCTACTTTGCCTAATAAATCTTTATTGGAGTTTTTTAAATTTGCTCGTTCTTTGAAGCTTTGACGAAGTTGCACTGTAGGTAAGGTGATACCACCATGTGTGCGTAAAGCGATTTTTTGTTCTACTAAACAGATGATATCGCGTCTAGCTGTATCTCGAGATATATTGAATGTAGACATGATTTCTTGTTTAGATAGACTTTTTTTTCTTGCGTAATAAATTCATGATTTGATATAAACGTTCTTCTTGATACATATAATCACCACAATTTCTTAGCTCGTTAAGTTAATTTTAAGCAAGTATAAGCATTATGTCAATTTGATATTTAATCTGTAATTTAGGTAAAATAATGAGAAGAAGGCTTTTATAATTTTGAATTTATAAAGGAGTTGATGTAGTGAATAGTGTTGTTTGTATTACTAGTGCGGGCATTTTATGGGGAATTATTGCCATTTTCATCAGTTTATTAAAGGACTTAGGTTTTAATTCGTTGCAATGTGTAGCGATAAGAGTATTCTTTTCAGCTTTATGTTTAGTTATTTATTTAAGTATTTTTGATAGAAGTAAATTAAAAATTGAATTTAAGGATATAATTTATTTTTTAGGTACAGGTATTTTTAGTATTATCTTTTTTAATTATTGTTATTTTGAAGCGATTGAAGTCATTGGCGGTGTGGCAATTCCTGCACTTTTATTGTATATGGCACCTATATTTGTAATGATAATGTCTTTTTTCTTTTTCATGAATTGAATAAGCGAAAAGTATTGGCTTTATTTATAACTATTATCGGTTTATGTTTTATTACAGGAGCATTTTCTCAAGAAGTAATTTTAAGTGGCAAGGCTATATTATTAGGTTTAGGTGCAGGTTTTGGTTATGCGTTATATAGCATTTTTAGCAAGATGATAATAGATAAATATGAAGCAGTAACTATTATTACGTATACTTTTGTAGTGGCAGCTATCGGAAGTATTCCTTTGTCTGGAATTATATATCATGTAAATGAGCTTTTGAATTTGCAAGCTATTATAGCTACAATTGGATTGGCTATTTTTTGTACAGTAATGCCGTTTTTACTTTATACTACAGGGCTAAAAAAATTAGAGGCAGGAAAAGCTTCAATATTAGCTACGATTGAACCTATTGTATCAGCTATAGTGGGATTGATATTTTTTCAAGAAGTATTTGATTTAACGAAGATATTGGGTATGATATGCATTATTTCGGCAATATTAATACTTAATTTAAATTTAGTAAAAGCTAAATCTGTAAATTAAGTTAATTTTAATGGAGTCAAGTTAAACAAAAAGCTTTTTCATTGCAGGCATTTTGTGAATATTGTAGAATGAAAATAATAAAAAGGAGGCTGATTATTTTGTTGAAAAAATGTTTAGAGAATGTGTGTAAAAATTCTCCATTAATACATAATATTACTAATTATGTTACTGTAAATGATTGTGCAAATATTTTATTAGCTTGTGGAGCATCACCTATTATGGCTGATGATATTAATGAAGTAGAAGAAATCACCAGCATTTGTAATGGTTTAAATATAAATATTGGTACGTTGAATTCAAGAACAATTAATTCTATGCATAAAGCAGGTTGGATGGCTAATAGATTAAGTCATGCAGTTTTATTAGACCCTGTAGGTGTAGGAGCGTCAGAACTTCGCACTCGCACTGCTGTTGAATTAGTAAAAAATATAAAATTTGATGTAATCCGCGGTAATATTTCTGAAATAAAAACTTTAGCAAATGGAAGTGGTTCAACTCGTGGTGTAGATGCTGATATAAGAGATAGCATTACTGAAGAGAATTTAACAGAATATGTAAAATTTGCTAAGCAATTATCTAAAAATATGGATGCTATTATTGCTATTAGTGGTGTCATTGATATTGTGGCTGATAGTAAAGATGCTTATGTGATTTACAATGGTCATAAAATCATGAGTAAAATTACAGGCAGTGGTTGTATGTTATCAGCATTTACTACAGCTTATTTAGCAGCAAATAAAGATAATAAATTAATAGCTACCGTAGCAGCTTTTTGTGCTATGGGTGTAGCAGGTGAAATCGCTCAAAAACGCATGGGCGAATTAGATGGCAATGCTAGCTTTAGAAATTATTTAATTGATGCTATTTATAATATGACTGGTGAACAGTTAGAGCTATGGCTAAATATGAAAAGAGATGATAGAGATGAATGAAATGAAAAAAGTTTTGACAATAGCAGGTTCAGATTGTAGTGGTGGAGCAGGTATTCAAGCAGATATAAAGACAATTACTGCTCATAAAATGTATGCAATGAGTGCAATTACAGCTCTTACAGCTCAAAATACAACTGGTGTGTACGGCATTTTAGATGCAGGGGCTGACTTTGTTGGCAGACAATTGGATTGTATTTTCCAAGATATTTATCCTGATGCAGTTAAAATCGGTATGGTAGCAAATAAAGAAATCATTGAGATGATTGCTCATAAATTAGTAGAATATAAAGCTAAAAATATCGTTGCTGACCCAGTAATGGTTTCTACAGCTGGTAGTCGTTTGATGGAAGAAGATGCGGCAAATACTTTAATTGAAAAATTATTGCCATTAGCTACAGTAATTACACCAAATCTAGCAGAAGCAGAAGTTTTATGTGGCTTTGCTATCAAGACAAAAGAAGATTGCATAAAAGCAGCACAGACTATTTCCCAAAAGATACCGACTGCTATTTTAATTAAAGGTGGTCATTTGGAAGATACAGCAGATGATTTGCTTTGGGACCATGGAGAAATTCATTGGTTTGAAGGTAAACGCATAGACAATCCAAATACCCATGGCACAGGTTGTACTTTATCATCAGCGATTGCTTCTAATTTAGCTGCTGGTCATGATTTAGTTACAAGCATTAAAAATGCCAAAGATTATATCACAGGAGCATTAAAAGCTAATTTAGATTTAGGAAAAGGCAGTGGCCCTTTAAATCATATGTATAATTTATAAATAAAAATCGCCTTAAATTAAGGCGATTTTTATTTTAAAAATTTAATACAAGATGAAAGGAGTAAAAAGATTTTTCATGGACAAAAGTAAATTAAATTACCAGAAAAATTTGTTACTGATAATAGTTGTACTATTTTGGTTTGCTCAATATGTATATGTGCCTTTTCAAACACCATATTTATCAACTATGCAGGTTTCTTCTAGCATGATTGGCATAATTATAGGCATATATGGTTTTTCACAAATGATATTGAGAATGCCCATTGGCATTATGGCAGATAAAAATGGTCGTCATAAATTATTTATCATTTTAGGAGTTACAGCTTCAGCATTAGCTTCGGTATTTCGCATTATTTTAGAACCGCAAACAGGTTTTTTAGTGGGAAATATATTATCTGGTTTTGCTTCAGCTATGTGGATTTCTTTCATGGTTTTATATGCTAGTTATTTCACTTGTGAAAATCTACAGCGAGCAATGGGTCTTATCATGGCTGCTAATAATATAGGCGTTTTAGGTGGTTTTGTTTTAAGTACCTTGAGCTATAATCATTTAGGTATGAATTTTTTATGTTTATTGAGTATCTGTAGTGGTGTGCCAGCGATATTATTATCTTTTGGTATTAAAGAGCAAAAAACAAAGACAGTAAAAATAGTACCGAAAACATCAGATTTAATAAAAGTTTATGCAGATAAAAGATTGATTTTCTTTTCGATATTGGCATTAGTTCAACAAGGTATCTTAATGGCTACTTGTATGAGTTTTACAACGCAGATTGCTCATGAAATAAATGCGAGTGCATTTCAAATTGGTTTACTATCCATCGTATATATTATTGTAGCAGTGCTAGCTTCTTATTTTTCAGCAAGTAATTTTGCCAGACGATTGGGTTCATCACTTTGGATACCTTTTATTTTATTCGTTTTAGCTATATATTGTTTTGCTGTACCTAATATTTTTTCGCCTAATTTATTGATTGCAATTCAAATATTAGCTGGATTATCTACAGGGATTGTTTTTTCTTTTTGCACTTCAGAAGCAATGAAGAATGTTCCTATCGAAAAACGTTCTACAGCTATGGGATATTATCAGGCTATTTATGCAGTGGGAATGACGATAGTCCCAATGATAGCTGGCAATATCGCAGAAATATATAATCTAAATATAGCTTTTTATCTTGAAGGTATTATAGCTGTAATAGCTACTGTGGCAAGTATGATTTATTTTAAATACGATAATAGAAAAATAATTAAAGGATAATTGCTAAATAATAGAAGATAATTCCAGTATATTATGATATAATTTTATTGAAAATTGTTATCATTTATTTAATGAGGTGCAAAGTGGAATTATCAAATAAAATTTTGATGCGATATTTTTGGATAAGCTTAGGTTGTATAAGCTTTATATTGGGAACTATAGGAATTATATTGCCATTATTACCAACGGTACCTTTTTATTTGTTAACTCTATATTGTTTTTCTAAAGGTTCACAGAGATTACATCAATGGTTTAGGCAAACTGATTTATATAAAAAACATTTGGCAGATTTTGTGCAAAAGCGAGCAATGAGTATAAAGGCAAAATTCAAGGTGCTTTTTATGGTAACAGTAATAATGAGCATAGGTTATTATTTTATGCCAGATGAATTCTTTTGGGTACAATATGTTATGCTTACCGTTTGGATAATACATATTATTTATTTGTTTTGGGGCATAAAAACAGAAAAATATAGATGAAAATAAAAATAAGAGGCTAAAATTAGCCTCTTATTTTGCTTTAGCTAAGATAAATACTGTACTTAAAATCAATACTGCTCCCATAAGTTCGATAGAGGAGAAATTGACATACTCCCCATGCCTAAATGCAGGGGATTCTTGGATACAAACGATACTTGCCTACTAAAATAGCAGGTCTTACTATATCTCTCCAAAGAAGGTTGATGCCCCAACCTTCCATATATTTATAGCAGCATTTCTATCTCTATCGTGGCTGGTTTT